>Ga0310786_10008103_pt1 | contig 13564 bp, 8 predicted proteins | sample AusTroGonzalo_MG_FD_203881 | JGI IMG/M metagenome (GOLD analysis project Ga0310786, IMG submission 203881) | Bovine rumen microbial communities from tropical cattle in Woodstock, Queensland, Australia - Gonzalo_03 (v2) (version 2) | ecosystem: Host-associated > Mammals > Digestive system >... | reverse complement strand
TTCAAGAAAGCCGTCATATCCATAAAAGAAGATTCTTCACGCCCTTCTCCTTTGGCAAATGTCAAATAACCATTCAGCATCTGATCCATTTCTGCCACATCTTGTTGCATATCTTTGACAGTTGTGCTAGATGGCAACATTTCCAATTGCAATTTCAGCCGAGTCAACGGAGTTCTTAAATCGTGTGATACCCCAGCCAACATACTTGTTCGCTCTTTCAAATATCTTTGTATTCTGGCGCGCATTTGCAAGAACGAAGTACCCGCTTGCCGTACCTCGGTAGCCCCCTCTGGCTTGAATGGATAATCCATTTGTCCCAAACCAAACATTTCAGCTGCTTTGGCTAAACGCACCATAGAACGCACTTGATTCTTCATAAACAAAAATGCAATTCCAAAACAAACAATAGTGGATCCCAACATCAAGCCCAAAAAGACCAAAACTGTTGAACTAAAAAACCGTTTTCGGGGAACCGTGACTCGCAAAATTCCACGTTGCAGCAGTACCGAAATTGTTTGTTCATCATAGGAACTATCATGCAACAAAAATGGAAAATTAATATCTGCCAACTCTGCCTTCAATGGCCTCAACATTTGAGAAGCATGTTTTCGTGTATTTTGTCGCAATACTTGATCTGGTTGCCAATCTAAGTCCAAAGACAAGTTACCACCAATATGCGCTAAGTTTTTTTGAATTTCATCATCTGATAATGGGGTACTGTCCACCCACTCGGCAATAGTTTGAATTTCGCCGGAAATATCCCGGGCCAAACGACGACTCAGTGCATCCCAGTGCCTGGCATAAAAGAAGCCGCCCAATGCCACTTCCAAAGTAATCAATGGCAAAAAACTAATAGCCACTAAGCGCCCCAGCAAATGATTGGGCAATAGTTTACGTTTCAGATTACGCATCCATAAAGATGATGACATTTTTTTCATAAGATAAATCTGTACCCCTTTCCACGTATTGTTTGAACAAAAACAGGCGCCTTAGCATCCAGTTCAATTTTTTTACGTAACCGCGTAATTTGCACATCAATCGTGCGCGCATTATCTTGTTGCATCATCTGCGCGATCTCCTCGCGCGACAAAATTTCATTTGCGTGCTGAAGCATCAAATCCAACAATTCTGTTTCAGCGGTTGTCAAAGAAATGTTTTGATCTTGTTTTTTCAATTGGTGCGTTTCACAATAGTATGTATACGGCCCAAAAACCATTTGATTTTTACCAGTTCCTTCGTTACGTTTAATCAAATTATTCAATCGCAACAATAATTCTTTGGGCTCAAAAGGTTTCGGCAAGTAATCGTCCGCACCGGACTCCAAGCCAACAATCCGATCGTGGCTATCCCCCTTTGCCGTTAAGATTAAAATAGGTGTCTTCAAATTCTTTTTCCGCAACTTAGCCGTATAGGATATACCATCCAGTTCTGGCATCATAACGTCCATGACAATGGCATCAAAGGCAAAGACTTGCAACAACGCATCGGCTTCACTCGGCTTAGTTGCCTCTGAAACAGTAAAACCATTTTTAGCCAAATATGTATGCAGTAATTGGCGCAATCTTGTATCATCATCCACAACCATAATATGGCATGTGTTCATTTATTATTCCTCAGCATTTCCAAAATAGCAGCCCCTTTGGCACCACCATCGCCTTTTAATTTTTTCCACAAAATAGTTTCAATCGCTTGAATTTCTTGTTTGATACGTTGCATATCCGCAGGAGTGTATTCCTTTTTGGAACGAACAAAATTACACAAATGAGAACTAACATCTGTGACCAAAGGATATCCAAAGGTCGCACCCTGCCCCTTTAAGTCATGCAACTTAGGATACACTTTCTGTTTGATAATATCTGTACGTTCCTGATCAAAGCAACCCATGGCCTCGCCCAAAGCACGCTTAATTTCCTGAACAGAACCCGTCGCCATAGCGGGGAAAGTTCTAGCCAAATCTGCCATAGCTTCTTCCGCCTGTCGGGCAAGTTCCTCTAATGATGGTGATTTTTGTTGTATCATAACACGGACTCCTTTTCTTTAGATTATATAAAAAGAAACATAGGATTGTCCAGAACTTTTTTATACGCCCAACAGGGAAGAAACCTGTTCTTAATCTTTTATCCTGCCCTCATCAAAACACACACGGTGGTGAATTCTGATTCCAATTCAAACACGTTCCATAGAACCTACCCTGTGAAGAAGCAGCAGCCGTTGCCGAGCAGTTCTGTTCTGTCCAGTTCACATAACAATACTTGTTAATTGGACAGCCAATTTGCTCTGTCACAGTCACACCACCTCCAGCAGGTGGAGACAATGTACATTGTGTACTATTGCTGTTATATTTCACACAGTTGCCATAGAACGTCGTGTTATTCGCTGATGCTGACAAAGATGTTGAGCATGATGAATCTGCATAAGCCACATAGCAGTACTCATCCGCAGATGTACAACTTTGTACAGGTGTCACCGTTACCCCAGTATTGGCCGGCATACTCAATGTACACTGTGTACTATTGCTATTATATTTCACACAGTTTCCGTACAATGTAATGTTATTTGCATTAGCAGGAATAGAGGTGCTACATCCTGAGTCTGTATAAGCCACATAGCAGTACTCATCCGTAGATGTACAACTTTGACGCGCAGTCACTGTTGCCCCTGTTGATGTCACTGCCAAATCATAACTGCAATTGGCACTTTTAATCAAACTTGAAGCAGCAGGAATACTGATTTGATAGCTACAATTCGTGCTCTTGACCATATCGGAAGCAGACGGGATAGAAATATCGTATGCACACATACCATTTTTAGGCAAGCAAGAGTTCTCGCAGGTACCATCGTAGCATTCACAAGGTTGAGAGAGCTGGTTATACGGTCCACATAGGGCAGTTTTCTTTTCCTTACGCGAAGCCCCAGATGGCGCCACATCACGTCCAAGATCACTACTTCTGGCCTGGTATGCCTTACATGTATCCGAGGCCACCGGCTGGTCGTCGAACCACCATGTCGAAGATGAGTTATCTATAATCTCTCGGGCTGTCATACACCGCGTAGATGTCGTACATTTGTTCGCATTCAAAAACTCCTCTCGGCTCACAATCGGACGATACATCGCCGCACAGAAGTTCTTGGCACTATCCCAACTCATTTGGCGTGTCGATGTCACCCAGTCCTCCGTCATATAATGATCCCCATCATCATATGCAATCGTATAGTCTCGGCGATCCGTTACGACACTCCGGCACACTCCGGACTCAAAGTAACATCCATTATCTGTCGTGAACGTAATCAGGTCACAGTATTTACCTACCACACAATCTTCATTGACTCGGCAGATCTGATCGCAACTCTGACTATCTTTATTAAAGATCTTTGTTGCTCCACACGGATCTGCATACGTCAGATCAGAACACACCGCACCTATATCGTTTGAAGTGGATGCCTTATCAATCGATTCAAAGCTACCATTTAAGTGGCGATACGCCGTACAGGCTGACAACTCTTCCATCCAGAATGAACGGTTGACCTTGGGCTGTACCGCTCGATACGTCGCAGCCTCTGAACATGGAGCAGAACCTAATCCTGAGTTCAATCCGCACAACTGCGTTCTGGTAACCACCTGACGACCCAACTTGTGACACAGATCTTCTGCACTTAACCACGGCATCGAGATCGTAGATTGCTTCCACGTGTGTGTTGTTGTATTACCATCAGCCGAGACGCTAAACTCTAAGTCTGCTGTTACCTCATTAATCGGACGACATACCCCCGTATGGCTGATTCTATTTGAACAAGATCCACTTGTCCAGTTCGTATCGTAATGACAGTACTCGTTGTTCGGGCATTCATCTACCACTGTGCCGTTCTCATCCGCTGAACAAATACGGGCGACACATGTCTTGAACTTCGGCGTATAATATGGACGCGTTGTCGGACATGTCCAGGATTCCGCAAAATCCAGCGGCATACACAAAGCCGTACCTGTTTGCGTCGCTCCATAAGATATTATCCCTTGCTCTGTTGTATGCAGCTGACTTAACCGGTGAACATAGGCAACATTATTTTCCCCTTTTCTCACATGGATGGTCATCCCAGAGCCAAACTTAGAGCCGATAACTTGTTGCATCGTAAAGCTATTACAATCTGGAGCAGTTCCAGAAGCCATGTTTTTCAGATTGCCTCCTGGACAGGTCACTTGATCTGTCACCAGTTTCATGCCCATCTTGGAACAGAAGTTCTCTGCGCTCCAACGGTTCATCGCTCCATTATCACTCCTGACCATTGTCACCTGCCGGCCATCTAACTCTAAGGTCTGCGTGTTCTTGCTCAACGCAGTACAAGTACCCTTTTTCTCTGCTGCATCATACAACACATTGTTTGCAGTCTTACAGAACTTGCCATCTGGACAATCGTCATTACTTTCACAGGTCGTCGGAACCATACAAGATCTTTCTCCCGGCGTATCGGTTGCTAAACAGGATGTACCAGCCGCACAACAACTATAAACGCCTGGACTTACTTGACAACAATTTCCCTCTGGGCAGCACAGTTCTTCTCCATCAACCACGCACCGATGGGATTCTCCACAACAGGCTCCATTCACTGCCACTGTCCCAGGCGCACAACATCCTGCCGTTTCGCCCTCTCCAAGAACACGCTCTTTTGGACAGCATGCACTGCCGTTTATACATGTAGAGTTCGTTGTATCACAGCACGAACCTCCACAGTTTAAGTGTGTCGCTCCTGCGCCTTGCGTCTTACACAAGGTGTTGTTGTTAATACATTCATATACATTCGGATCATAACATTGCAAATTACACAGTTGTTGCCCGGCGGCACAATCCACTGCTTCGCACACACCTCCGTTCGCTGCATTATCATACTTGGAACATACCTTACGACCGTGACTGTCTGTACAGACCCGATCCTTAGGACAGCATATGTCTAAGCCTAATGAGGTCATAGGTGTTGTGCTCGCCTTGTCACAACACAAGTTATGATAGCCAACTTCTCCAGATGCACAACATTTTAATGCCGATTCTTGTTCTTCTGGGCAACACACATTGTCCAGTGAGCAAACCTCTCCTTCCTCGCAACACTTTGTATCATCTTGGCACGCTTTATATACTTTACAACATCCAACGCTCGTACACCGTTGATCAGACGCACATGCTGTGTTCTCACACCATTGATCTTCTCTCACACAGTACTTGTTCTCTTTACAAACATAGTTACTGTTCGAGCAACAAACATCTCCACATAGATCTGATTTTGCACAACAAGAATCATCCGGCATCAATTTCTCATCTTCTTCACACTTTGCACACATGTAATAAGGCGCCGTCTTGCTATCTAAACGACAGAAAGATCCTCCCGTACAGCAAGTATATGAATCAGGGCCAACCTGACAGATTGGACTCCGATCTAAACCTGGAAATGGATCTCGTTGACAAATCTCGTTATTAGGATACAAGCACGCATGCGTATCCTCTTTGTAACATTTTAGTCCACAATATACTTCCCCCTCTTTGCAGACCTCCATGGCTTCACACTCTTTCCCAACACATCCTTCTAGGTCGTTCTTATAGTGGAATACCACCGTGTTTTCATCTTGGTCACATGCATCTTCATCTCCATTAACGTTCCGATGCGCATTGACATCAACTTGAAAAGGAACTTCGTATTGCGCCCTCATCATCAGTTCACAAATTTCTTGGGGAATACCTGCCGTCTGGATATAAAACTGATCTTGTAAAGTCGCCGCTTGGAATTCGTACCCAGAGTTCTTAGGAAAATGGCTCGTGTCTAAGGGCGTTAACTCTGTCGATGGGGGGGCCTTGACCAACTCCGATGAAAAGTTCGTCGCTTGGAGATTCACGTCGTTTAACAACGCATCCGCTCGCTGTTTGTTCACAAAATGTCTATATCCATATAACGCCGTCAGGCTCAATACTCCCATGATCGCTAATACGCCCAACATCTCGATCATGCTGCGTCCCGATTCGTACTTCTTAAACAGATTGCTCCTCATGGCTCCTCCACTCTCTTGCCGTCCCTTTTCCCCCAAGTCTACACCATCCCAAACCCTTTTGCAAATACTTTTTCCTCAAATAAAAAGAAATTTCTACAAATATACAAAAATATTCATTTACAAAAGAAAAAAGGCTTGCCAAAAACGCAAACCCTACAAATGGTGCGGCCAAGAAGACTTGAACTTCCACGGGCAAAGCCCACAAGCACCTCAAGCTTGAGCGTCTACCAATTCCGCCATGGCCGCAACATAAGTTATTATAACAAAATTTTTTGTGAAAAGCAAGCCTTGCCTTTCTTGACTCCGTAAGCCATATATATCCAAAACCAAGGAGAAACACATGATTGACATAAAAAATTTACCATACGCTTTAAATGCTTTGACCCCAACAATTTCAACAGATACAATGACATATCATTACGAGAAACATTACGCCGGGTATGTTCAAAAAACAAATGAATTAGTTGCAGGGACACCATTTGAAACAGCCCCTTTAGATAAAATTATTTTTGAAGCAGCGGCAGACACCGTTTGGACAAAATTATTCAACCAAGCAGCACAAGTAGCAAATCACGAATTTTATTGGCAATCCTTATCTCCACGGATAGAAGATTACACCATCTCGCCCAAATTAGGCAACCTTATCCGATCGGATTTTGGGTCAAAAGAAAAATTAATTGAGGAATTGCAAAACAAAGGGATGGCCCAGTTCGGTTCAGGCTGGGTTTGGCTGACCCTAACCAAAGGACATTTACAAGTCAAAACAACATCCAACGCAGACACTTTACTTGTACACCCAGAACACAAACCATTATTGGTTATAGATGTGTGGGAGCATGCATATTATTTAGATTATCAAAACAAACGCCTAGCCTATCTGAAAGCAATCACCAACAAATTACTTAACTGGCGATTTGCCTCCGAACAACTAGACTAACTTTCCGTGACAATGCTTGTATTTTTTGCCTGAACCACATGGACAAGGTGCATTGCGGGAAATTGGTTGCTCCACAGAAAATTTGGCAGACGGATCCCCTGATTCTGGCTTAGCAACATCTTCTGAAGCCGCATTTTCTTCCACTGTCTCAACGGTTGCCGGTGGCGCCATTTGAATATTTAAATCTAGCATACACAAAATTTGTGTAATTTTTTCCCGTACACGTGCTAGTAAATTTTGGAACAGTAAGAACGCTTCCTGTTTATATTCATTAAGTGGATTGCGCTGTCCATAGGAACGCAGTCCAATTGCATTTTTCAAAAAGTCCAAACTCTGCAAGTGCTCTTTCCATAAAGCATCTATTGTTTGAATCAGAATATTGCGTTCAATTTCTTGGCGCGTTTCTTCTGGCAAAATCTTCGTTTTGTTAACCCATGCTTCATCTATAGCCTTTAACACACGCTCGACCATAACAGCTGGCGTAATACCATTTTCTTTCACCCACGCAGAAAAAGGCAAATCTAAAGCAAACGTTTTGATAGTCTCTTGCCGTAGTTCCTCTGCGTTCCAATCTTCTGGCGATGTTTTGTCAGGTGCTAAGGAATAGATCAGTTGCTCTGTACAATCTCTACGCATATCCTTTAACACATCCGACACATTCGGCATATCCATAAGTTCACGACGTTGCTCGTAAATGATTTTCCGCTGGTCATTCATGACATCATCAAATTTCAATAAATTTTTACGCACATCAAAATGATAAGCTTCCACCTTCTGTTGAGCTTTAGCTATCGCCTTACTGATCCAAGGATGCACAATGGCTTGTCCCTGTTTTAAACCCATGCTCTTTAATATATTGCCAATTCTTTCCGAACCAAAAATACGCATTAAGTCATCTTGTAAACTGACATAAAACTTAGACAATCCAGGATCCCCCTGACGCCCAGAGCGCCCGCGCAACTGATTGTCAATACGGCGGCTTTCATGCCGTTCAGACCCCAACACATACAAACCACCGGCTTGCAAAGCAATCTCTTTTGCTGCCTCAATCTCCGTTTGAATTTGTTCTGCTAAAACTTTTGCATCTGCATCAGGATGTGCTGCTTTTTCAGCAGCCAAACGCATTTCAAAATTACCACCCAATTTAATATCCGTTCCACGACCTGCCATATTTGTAGCAATAGTCACAGCGCCCGGAACACCTGCCTGAGCAATAATTTGAGCCTCTTGCTCATGATGTCGAGCATTCAAAATATTAAAAGGAATATTCGTCCGTTCACGCAATAAGTGAGCTAAAATTTCAGATTTTTCAATGCTGGTAGTCCCAACCAAAATTGGCTGTTTTCTATCATGAGCGGCACGAATTTCTTCAATAATTGCATCATATTTTTCTTCTGCTGTGCGATAGATGACATCCTGCTCATCTTTTCGGGCACAAGGCTTGTTTGTTGGAATTTCAATAACCTGCAATTTATAGATATCATCAAACTCAGGAGCTTCGGTCATGGCTGTACCAGTCATACCAGCCAACCGCGGATACATACGGAAATAATTCTGGTATGTAATAGAGGCTAATGTCTGGTTTTCCGCCTGAATCTTCACATGTTCTTTGGCTTCCAAAGCCTGATGCAGTCCATTGGAATAACGACGTCCATGCATCATACGACCCGTGAATTCATCGATGATCATGACCTCATCATCTTTGACAATATAATCAACATCCTTTGTGAACAAAGTGTACGCGCGTAGCGCTTGCTCCACATGGTGTAAAATAGCGATATTATCCACATCATACAAACCGCCAACAATCAAACCAGCATCGTGCAAAGCATCCTCGACAAACTGCATACCCGCATCCGTCAATGTCACATTGCGACGTTTTTCATCCTTTTCATAGTGTTCTGGGCGCACATTTTTCATGATAGCATCTACTGCAATATAACGGGCAGAAGAATCCTCTGCTGGCCCAGAAATAATTAAAGGCGTCCGCGCTTCATCAATTAAAATAGAGTCTACTTCATCCACTATTGCATAATAAAACGCTCGCTGCACCATATCCTTAGAACTTAAGCGCATATTATCTCGCAAATAGTCAAACCCCAATTCGTTATTAGTAGCATAAGTGATATCACATTGATAAGCAGCCCGACGCTCCTCTGAACTCAAACCAGAAATGACACAGCCGACAGTTAAACCCAAAAACCGGTATAACGTACCCATCCATTCACAGTCACGTTTAGCCAAATAATCATTTACTGTGACAACATGAACACCCTTACCAGTCAAAGCATTCAAATAGACAGGCAATGTGGCCACCAATGTTTTACCCTCTCCAGTTTTCATCTCTGCAATTTTGTTATCAAACAAAACTATACCACCCAATAACTGCACATCAAAGGGGCGCATACCCAAAACACGCTTTGCCCCCTCACGCACCACAGCAAATGCCTCAGGCAAAACACTCCACAAGTCCTCACCCTGTTTGATACGCTCACGGAATTCATTGGTCTTAGCTGTCAATTCTGCATCTGACAACGTTTGATAAGAAGGCTCCAACGCATTGATTTTTTTGACGGTTTTTGTAAATTGTTTCAAATAGCGATCATTGGCAGAACCAAAAATATTTCTTATTTTCATACTCGTTTATCCTTATTGCTTAAACATATGATGTTAAACATAAGGATTTTTAACAAAAAAGTCAAGGGAAAACCACGCTTTTATTCCATAATATCGTATAAAATACGATTCTTTGGACGAGCCAGTCCCACCTGTAATGCCCGAAACAGCGCTCCATCCTCTTTTACATTTTCGAGATAGCAACGCATGCGCGGATAAGATTGCATTAACCCTAATGTCTCTGCAATACTTTCTGAAGACATAAACGGCAAACAAATACTATCAAAATGTTCACAAAAAAATTGTTGAACTCGAGGTAAAGTTGGTGGGGCGTAAATCAAAACCGTTTGATAATTAACTCCCAACAACTTTAAATCATCTAACAAACCATATAATTGTGGTTCCGTATAGGTTCCTAAATTCAACGTTTTAGAACGACCAGACAATACATCAATTTGGTTACGAGCCTCAATCAACATTGATAATGTTTTTTGTCCCTGTAAAACAGCCGTGACATCCTCTGATAAAGTTGCATTTGAGCTTAAATCACCTAAACCTAAAGACCCATCAAATAGCAACAGAGACGTTCCTTGGCTTAACTTTTGTGCACACCCCCACACGGACGTGACAAAACCTCCATACCACTGGGGCGCCGTCAACACCAAAAATCGTGTATTTTTTTTGATTTTATCATTAGATTTTTGAATCAGAAATGGGCACATAACACCTCACTAAAAATGCAATTTTTTTTGTGCCAACAATTCTTGAGCCACAGAAATAACTTTTTCTTGAGCCGCAGCAATATCTTGATCAGAAGTGTCCTGTTGTGTTTGAATTTGGCGTTGCAATTCTGCCCACGTTTGAGGAGGCACATTTCTAGCAATACTTTGTTGCACATTAGCCGGCGCACCAATCAAGGCCTGCACTGCAGTTTGTTTGCTGATATGTCTGAGCAAAACGCGAATACTATCATCTGACCAATTAGCAATATCATTAAACTTAATCAAATGACGGGTGATCTTTTTGGCCAAATCAGGCGCACTTCTATACAAAGAGGAAACCACATCCGTTTCTTGTGTTTTATTCAAACACATCAAAATTTCAGAAGCTTTCTTATCACCTGCTTGAATCTGCGCCTGTTCAATTATATTTTTCACAGCACCTTCTGCCTCGGCCTCCATTTTATAATGCGTGGTCAACGAGATATGGCCGATATGGGCTAAATGTGTCAAAACTTGAGTTGCATTAAGTGTTGGGAAAAATGCTAAAATTTGTGCTGCTTTGGATGCCTCTTGATGGTACAAGATAAAAGCCGTCATTTCGGATGATAACCGAGATAAGGCATCTGCCAAAAATTGGTTGTCCATAGTTGCCAACTGCTTCCATAAATCTGGATTCGAATGGATCGGCATTTTTTTGGATAAGGTACTGGACAAAATCTGATGAACACGAGCCTGATTTCCAACTAAATCTGTTTCACCAAGCAACGCTTTATTAAACTGCTCAAAAACACTCTCGGCTTGTTTCGTTGTAATAACCCCTAATGAAGCCATTGTTTTTGTGATTTGGCGCACCTCATCATCACTCAAATACGACAAAATTTGGCGCACAGCCTTATCACTTAAAGCGAGCAACAAAATACTTACTTTCTGTGTCCCTGTCCAATCATTATTTTTTACTTCTGGCATATAAATCCAGTTTTTAATAACTGCTAACGGTGCATGAATATTTTTTTCAACGGCATTCTGTATCATTTGCAGACAACTCAAAGCCTCTGGATACATTACAACCCCATCTACCACACGTTCAGATCGGAAGAACAAAACACACACAGCAATACCCAACACAACCATACTGAAGGCTAATAAAAATTTTGAAATATCTTCCCATGGAACAGGACGACGCACTTTTTCAGAAAATGGCATGTTCAATACTTCCAAAGTATCTCCACGCGCCTCATCATATCCAACCGCATTTTTAATCAAATCGGTATAATGTTGCATTTCTTGTGCTGAACGAGCCTGATAAATACCATGATCCCCAAGACGCGTATTCCCATCAATTACAACACTAATATGTTGCTTTTCTAAGTGTCCGAATACCCGAGTATTTGTGGTATCTTTGGTAGAAAAAGCATATCGAGTTTGCGTTTGATAGGGTTGCTCTGTTGCATCCGCCCCCATCCTTCGCAAAGTCACTGTTGTACTTTCAATAACCGCAGAATTAGGGATAACTTCATGATCAACCACTTGCTGATCTTGTAAATCGAAAGCAGCAGCAACACTAACCTTAACCTTTCCAGAACCTACAATTGGCTCTAGCAATTGCTGCAAAGAACGCTGTGTGTCTTGGATATATTGTTGTTGCAGAGTCGCATATGCTTTATCGGATGTATTAACAGGTTTTGTAAGGCCTGGACAGGGGTGCAAACCATAGAGCAAAAACCACAGGCCAACAACTGCTGCCAACCCTATCACTAGACAAAAAACCGAGATCCGTCTACTGCTCTTCAAAACATCCCCTTAACTAAACAATCAATACACACACTTTTATAGTACAGATTTCACTAACCAGTGTCAATAAAAAGTTTGCATATTCACACAATATTGGATATACTTTTTCCATGGAAGATGAAGAAATTGATTTTTTGCCAGAGTTTTCTGCGATCCGTGAAACGCCACCGGTGTCAGCCGCTCAAAGTAAAATGCGTTTAGATAAATTTTTATCAGACGTCCAATCAGGTCTATCACGCAATCAATTTATTCGCTTAATTGAAAACGGCAATATCCAAGAAAAAGCAAGCTCTTTATGCATTCAGAAACCCGACTATAAAGTCCAAGAAGGACAAAGTTTTATTATTACCTATCCTGAAGCCGAAGACGCCGAACCTGAGCCAGAAAATATTCCACTCGATATTGTCTATGAAGATGATGATTTATTGGTAATTAACAAACCAACGGGACTGGTCGTTCACCCAGGTGCAGGCAATTGGTCCGGCACATTAGTCAATGCTTTGTTGGCACACTGTCCCGATTCATTATCTGGAATTGGTGGCATAAAAAGGCCTGGCATTGTCCACCGTATTGATAAAGACACTAGTGGTTTATTGGTTGTGGCAAAAAATGATTTTGCACATCAGGGTTTAGCTCAACAATTTGCTATACATTCTATTGAAAGAGCCTATACCGCTTTTGTGTGGGGGCGAGTTGAGCAAGAGCATGGAAAAATTGAAGGCAATATTGGGCGATCAAGCACCAACCGACAAAAAATGGCGTTGTTGAGCCATGGAGGAAAATCTGCCATCACACATTACACTCGATTAGCCGTCTATGGTGGAGGAATTGCTAGTCAAATCCAATGTATTTTAGAAACTGGTCGTACACATCAAATTCGCGTTCATATGACCAGTATTCGCCATCCTTTGATTGGAGATTATACATACGGCAAACCCATTAAAAATGCACCCAAATTTTTGCGAGATTTTCCGCGTCAAGCACTGCATGCTGGTCTATTAGGTTTCAACCACCCACGCACCAAAGAGCATTTGGTGTTTAATGTTCCAATGCCCGAAGATATGCAGCAACTGAAAGAATTTTTAGAAACGATTTAAGTGTGGCCATCACTTTGAGGCAATTGGGGCATTGGCCTGCCTTTTGGCGCTTTGGTAGGTTTTGTTTTCTTGCCTCGGGCACCCTTCTTCAATAAACTATAAATGGGGGATTCCATGGTCTGCTTTTCACGCAAATAAAATTCCCGAAACGGCCCTTGTTTATGCAATAATTCGGCAGGAGTTCCATCCTCAATAATACGGCCATCATCCAAATAAACTAAGCGATCAGCCAATGCCATTTCCACCAAATTATGCGAGATCACAAGTACTGTCTTATTTGTGGCCACTTCTTTAATTTTTTTGAAAACACGTGTTTTATTTTGTGGATCCAAGTTAGCCGTCGGCTCATCCAAAATAACAACATTGGAAT
>Ga0310786_10008102_pt1 | contig 13564 bp, 7 predicted proteins | sample AusTroGonzalo_MG_FD_203881 | JGI IMG/M metagenome (GOLD analysis project Ga0310786, IMG submission 203881) | Bovine rumen microbial communities from tropical cattle in Woodstock, Queensland, Australia - Gonzalo_03 (v2) (version 2) | ecosystem: Host-associated > Mammals > Digestive system >... | reverse complement strand
AAAGTTTTATTTTTGCGGCTTGAGACCCACTTACTTATATGGGCATAGTTGTTTGACATTATACCGCAATATTGCCCATACAAGTCCTAGTGGGACCACGACAAAACAGCCACTTGATAGTGGCTGTTTTGTTTTATTGCTCTTCCGAATAATCCTTCGCCAGTCCGCCTTGCGAAGTCTCCTTATATAAAGAAGGAATATCCTTGCCGGTTTCTTTCATGGCTTCCACGACCTTGTCGAACGACACACGGTGCAATCCGTCGGAGAAGGTGGAGTAGATGTTGGAGTCGAGGGCGCGGGCGGCGGCATAGGCATTGCGCTCGATGCAGGGGATCTGGACGAGACCGCACATCGGATCGCAGGTCATGCCCAAGTGGTGCTCAAGCGCCATCTCGGCGGCGTATTCGATTTGGGTCGGGCTGCCCCCAAACAACTGGTTGGCGGCAGCAGCAGCCATAGCGCAGGCTACACCCACCTCGCCCTGACAGCCCACCTCGGCACCTGAGATGGAGGCGTTGGTGCGCACGATGTTGCCCACCAAGGCGGCTGTCACCAAAGCGCGGATGATGCGCTGGTCGGAGAATTCATAACTCTTTGATAGATGGTATAATACCGCTGGCAACACACCGCATGAGCCACAGGTCGGTGCCGTCACGACCACTCCGCCTGAGGCATTCTCTTCTGAGACAGCCAAGGCATAGGAATACACCAAGCCACGGCTCTTCAAGGTATGCGTGTACCCCGAGGCCTTGATATGATAGGTGGCGGCCTTGCGGCTCAGGTTGAGCGGTCCAGGCAGGACGCCCTCGGCCTGCAAGCCCCGTTCCACAGCGGCTTGCATCGCCTGCCAGACCTCCATCATGTAGTCCTCAATCTCCTTTTGGTTCTCGTATTCGTACACGTATTCCCATAAGGTGCGTCCGGTTTTCCCACACCAGTGGATGATGTCTGTCATCTTCGAGAGGGGGTAGACCTCGGGTGACTCATCGGTTTTGCCCTCTTCGGCGAGATTGCCTCCGCCGATGCTGAACACCTGCCATTCGCCGAGGAGGTTTTTCTCTGCATCGAAAGCCTTGAAAAGCATACCGTTAGGGTGGAAGGGGAGGATGACATCGGGTTTCCAGATGATTTCGGCAGGCGCCTGAAGCGTGCTGAGGATGGCCCTGTCGGTCATGTGGCCCTTGCCCGTGGCGGCAAGGCTGCCATAGAGCGTCACCTCAAACGAGGCGGCATTGGGAAAGCGGCTGTTGAATTGCGAGGCCGCCTTTTGCGGTCCCATGGTGTGGCTGCTCGAAGGGCCTACACCGATCTTGTAGATGTCTTTGATGGTTTTCATGGTGCAAAATTAGAAAATTTCCCCCTTTGAAAGGGGAATAAAGGGGGATTTTCTAACTTTGCAGCAAATAACGAATACGATATGGAACAAGAAAATACCAATAAACCCTTGACCGACCTTGACGACCTTGGCGAATTTGGCCTCATCGATCAGCTGACCGCCGACTTTCCCTTGCGTAATGCCTCTTCGCTGAAAGGCGTGGGCGACGATGCCGCCGTCATCAACCATGAAGGCTACCGTACCCTCGTCTCGGTTGACATGCTCATCGAAGGCATCCACTTCGACATGACCTACTGCCCGCTGAAACACCTCGGCTACAAAGCCGCCGTCAGCAACTTCTCCGACATCTACGCCATGAACGGCACCCCCACGCAGATTGTGGTGGGCCTGGGTGTGTCGAGTCGCTATTCTGTTGAGGCACTTGACGAGTTGTATGCCGGTATCCGTCTGGCCTGTGAGCGTTACAACGTCGACATGGTGGGCGGCGACACCACGAGCAGCAAGACGGGCCTCGTCATCTCCATCACAGTCATCGGCATGGCCAAGGAGGAGGATGTCGTCTACCGCAGCGGCGCCAAAAAGAATGACTTGCTTTGCGTGACGGGTGACCTTGGCGGCGCCTACATCGGCCTGCTTATCCTCGAGCGTGAGAAGGTGGAGTTTCTTTCCAATCCCAACATGCAGCCGCAGCTGAAAGGCTTGGAGTATGTGTTGGAGCGTCAGCTGAAACCCGAAGCCCGCAAGGACGTCGTGGAGCAACTCAAGACCTTGGGCATTAAACCCACCTCGATGATTGACATCTCCGACGGCCTGGGCTCCGAGATCCTGCACCTCTGCAAGGAGAGCGGTGTGGGTTGTCAGCTCTATGAGGATAAAATCCCGATCGACCCGACCACGGATAAGATGTCCAAGGAGTTCCAAATCGTGCCTTCGGTGGCGGCCTTGAGTGGGGGAGAGGACTACGAGCTGCTCTTCACCATCGACCAGAAGGACTACGAGAAGATACAGACCATGTCGGCTGACGTGACCGTCATCGGCTATATGACCGACGACAAGGGCGTGGCTGAGATGATCACCCCCGATGGACATGTCATCCCCATCAAAGCCCAAGGTTGGGACCACATGAAGAAGCATGAATGATTTGCCTGAAATAGTGAAACAAAAGCTCGCCGCGCTACCTAACAAGCCCGGCGTATATCGCTATTTCGACAAAAACGGCACCCTCATCTATGTGGGTAAGGCCAAGAACCTGAAACGCCGCGTTTCCAGTTATTTCCAAAAAGAGCAGACGGGCAAGACGCGCGTTTTGGTGAGCAAAATCGCCGACCTCGAATACAGCATCGTTGACTCGGAGTCGGAGGCACTGCTGCTGGAGAACACGATGATCAAGCAGTACAAGCCGCGCTACAACATCATGCTCAAGGACGACAAAACCTACCCATGGATTTGCATCAAGAAAGAGGCCTTCCCGCGTGTCTTCCTCACCCGTCACAAGGTCAACGACGGCTCCGAGTACTTCGGCCCTTATCCCTCGGTGCGCACAGCGCATATTCTCTTGGACTTGCTCAGTCAGGTCTACAAGGTGCGTTCCTGCCGCACGCCTTTGACGGAAACGGGCGTGGAGAAAGGCAAATACAAGGTCTGCCTCGACTATCATATTCACAAATGCAACGGCCCCTGTGAAGGCTTGATTTCGAAGGCCGACTACAACGCCATGATTGCTGAGATCCGCGAAGTCATCAAGGGCAATCTTGGCGGCGTTTTGCGTGACTTGAAGACCATGATGATGGACCATGCCTCGCGCATGGAGTTTGAGGAAGCGCAGCTTGTCAAGGAGAAATATGACCTCTTGGAGAATTACCGCAGCCGCTCCACGGTGGTCAGCCAGTCGATTCACGACGTGGAGGTGTTCTCCTATGTCGACGAGGAAGAGACTTTCTATGTCAACTACATGAAGGTGAAGGACGGCGCTGTGGTGCAGAGCCATTCCTTCGAGATGAAGCGCCGATTGGAAGAGACCGCCGAAGAGCTTTTGCTGTTGGCAGTCACCGACTTACGTCAGCAGTTCGGCGATCATGCCCCCGAGATCATCGTCCCGATGAAGCTGGATTTCGCCTTCGAGGATGTGGAGATGACTGTGCCGCAGCGTGGCGACAAACTGAAACTGCTTGACCTCTCGCGCCGCAACGCCTTGCAATACAAGATAGACTTGGAGAAACAGTGCTCTTTGGTCGACCCGGAGCGCCATCAGAAGCGGGTGCTCGGCCATCTAAAGGAGGCCTTGCAGCTGGAGGAGATGCCCAATGTCATCGAGTGTTTCGACAACTCCAACTTTCAGGGCGACTATGCCGTGGCGGGTATGGTGCAGTTCGTGAATGGCAAGCCCAACAAGGCCGCCTACCGCCATTTCAATATCAAGACAGTGGAAGGCCCCGACGACTATGCCTCGATGAAAGAGGTGGTGCGTCGCCGTTATTCACGCCTTATCGAGGAAAACAAGCCTGTGCCCAACCTCATCATCACCGATGGCGGCAAGGGACAGATGGAGGTGGTGCGGCAAGTCATCGAAGATGAGTTGCATGTTGACATCCCCATCGCGGGCTTGGCCAAGGACGACCGTCACCGCACCAATGAGTTGTTGTTCGGCTTCCCGCCCCGTGTGGTGGGCCTGAAACCCAATTCCGAGGTTTTTAGGCTGCTGGCGCATATCCAAGACGAGGTACACCGCTTCGCCATCACCTTCCATCGTAAGAAGTTCGAGAAGGGCTTCATACACTCCGAGTTGGCCGACATCAAGGGGATAGGGAAAAAGACAGCGGAGAAACTGCTCTTAGAGCTGAAGTCAGTGAAAGGTATCAAGGAAGCCTCGCTGGAACGCCTCGCCGAAATCGTCGGTCCCGCCAAGGCACAGGTCGTTTTCGACCACTTTAAACAAGAAAAGCCAGCATAACGCTGGCTTTTCTGTTTTACCTGTAAGTCCCGTAGGGCTTATTGCAGCTTGAAGTTGACGGGCAGCATGTAAGACACACGCACGGCCTTACCACGCTGTTTGCCGGGCTTCCATTTTGGCATGCCCTTGACGACGCGGATAGCTTCTTCGTCGCAGCCGCCGCCGATGCCACGGAGCACCTTCACATTGGAGACGCTACCGTCGGGTTCGACCACGAAGCCAACGAACACACGGCCTTGGATGCCGGTTTCACGGGCAATCTGTGGATACTTGATGTTCTTAGCCACGTACTCCATCAACTTGCCTTCGCCGCCAGGATAGGCGGGCATCTCTTCCACAATCTGGAAGATCTCCTGTTCCTGCACGTCTTCTTCTTCGACCTCGACGGGGACATACTCTTCGATGACCTCTTGCTGGTCGACTTCGGCGTTGATTTCGATGTCTTCCACTTCAACGTCGTCTTCCACGATTTCGAGTTGGGTGGTCTGCTTAGGCATCTCCACGGGCTGAGGCTTTTGCTCTTCCTGCTTCGTGATTTCCACCATTTCCTCGTCTACCACAACCTCTCTGTTGAGCAGGCTGGGGTCGATTTCGCGCTTGTCGTAGCTCTTGTGCTCGAAAGCCATCCAGGCAATGAGCAAGCTGATAATCATACCGATCTGGATGAACATCAGTTTCTTGTTCTCGAGGTTGGCCTTTGGTGATTTTTTCTCTTCCATGGTTATGTGTTTTTTAAATTCTTACTTCCTATTTTGGGTGCGAAAATAGGAATTATTTGCTTATAAAACGCAAGAGATTTGAATTTTATTTTTTGCGACGGTAAAAAAGATAAAAAATCGTCACTCCAAGCAGGGTGCCGATGCTGTCGGCAAGGAAATCGACCCAGTCGCCCGTGCGGGTAGGAACAAGGTATTCCTGCATCAGCTCGGTCAGTCCGCCGTAGGCGATGCTTATGACGATGGCGAGGAGGATAGCCTTGCGTTTGTATTTTACTCCGTTGGAAATGAATTGCTTGCGGTAACCCCAAAGACAAAGGAAAGCGAATCCGGCATACATGCAGAGATGCACCACTTTGTCGAGACCCACGACGGGCTTGACGCGTGGAAAAACAGAACCCGGAAGTCCTGTCAGAATCAAGATGATGATTCCGCACAAGATTCCCGGGTAGCTATTTCTGGTCAGCCTTTCCAAGAGATTAGCCAATCTTAGCTTCGTAAGCGGCGGCGTCCATAAGGTTGTCAAGGTCGGCGACGTCGTTCACTTTGATCTTGATGATCCAAGCCTCACCGTAAGGATCGGTGTTGACGAGTTTGGCGTTCTCTTCGTCAGCGAGGGCTTCGTTGACTTCGATGATTTCACCGGCCACGGGCATGAGCAGCTCGGCGGTGGTCTTCACGGCTTCGATGGCGCCGAATTCTTCTTGGGCGTCGAGGGTTTCGCCGACGATGTCGGGGTCAACATCCACGAAGGTGATGTCGCCAAGCTCGTGTTGTGCGTAATCGGTGATGCCGACGTAGGCTTCTTCGCCTTCGAGGCGGATCCATTCGTCGTCTTGTGTGTACTTCAGATTTGCTGGAATATTCATTTGTTTAAGTTTTAAAGTGTTCGATTATAGGCTGCGAAAATACATATTTTAGTTGCTCACTCTGCGTTTTGGAGAAAATTTTATTGAGCCAGGCTGAAACGTATGGTAATTCCTGCGTATGTGGTGGAGTTACGGAAGGTATTGGCCACAAACGGAATCGACACGTCGCGTTTGAAGAAGGCCTGTGCCGCCAAGCGTTGGCTGAAGGTGAAGTCGGCGGTGAGGTAGATGTTGATCTTGTTTTGTCCGGCCGACACTTGGTTGTTGTTTTCGTCGATGCGGCGCAGCACGGTGATGTCTCTCTTGTAGCCCACGTCAAGTTTCAGCACGAGGTCGTTTTTGATGGTCTGCTTGTTACCTTTGCCTCCGATTGGGACAATGGCGAAGGAGAGGTCCTTGATACGGTAGCCGGCACCGACCACAAATTCTTGACCGTTCACCTCGGTGAGCTGGTTGTTGGAAAAGGTCAGGGTCATCGTCCTCGACCTCTTGTACTGCACGTTGATGGTCATTTGGTTCTGCAAGCCGAAGTCGATACCGATCAGAGGCGCATACTGCTCGTTGAGTACAATCTGGGTGATGTCGTATCTCGGGATGATGAGATCCGAGTTCTCGTAGGTCTGCACGGTGTTGTTTTCGTCGTAATACACATTGCTGGCCCAAGAGTTGATGGCATAGTTCGACTTGTAGTTATGGGTGATGCTCAACGTTTTGAATATCTTGCCGATGGCAGGGATGTTGGTCAGACCGTTATAGGTCAGGCTCCAGTTGGGCAAGGGGAAGCGTGGGAAGGGGTTGAGGCGCATGGTGTTGGGATCCTTGCCGGTGTAGGCTGCTATGAAGGAGTAGAGCAACACCTCAGACGAGCCTGAAGTGTACCCCCTTGGGAAGTAGTCACCTGCAAGGCTGTCGTAGACGTATTCGTTCACGTTTTCAATCCATTGGGAGTTGCTGCTGGCGAGACGCTCGGCGATGATTTTTCTGTAACTCAGCAGGTTGTCGAACAACGGCGATGCGATAGAGTCGGTGCGCGCAAACGAGGTGCCCCACATCAGGTAACTCATCGTGAAGTTGCCACCATTGGTGGGTGTATAGGTGTCGAAGGTGTTCGTCATTTCGTTGTACCTGAAATACAGCTGATGAGTCTCGGCATAGTTGCGTTGGCCTGTGAAGTCGATTTTTAAGCCCTGCAGCGGCTCGGTGTTGACGCGGAAGTTCATGGTCTCCGTGTTGCGCCGTACGTATGGGTCGCTCAATATGGAGTCGGTGGTGAGCCAACGCTTGACGTCTTCTTCCACGTCAATGCTGTGGGCCACGGCTTTCTCGAAGATGTTGGCATCGCTGCCAAAGCTGCCACCCAACACGAAGCCTAAGCCTGGCGCCCATCCTGCTTTCGGATTCATGCCGAGGTATTGCGCATTAGGCATGAAACCTGGCAGGGTTTGTCCGTTGGACAACGAATAGGTGGCCGACACCTTCTTGACGAGGGTGAGGATGCGCAGGCCGTTGTCGAGGACAATCTTGCCGTAGTTGTTTTTGGCCTTGGCCTTGGTCTTGATGGAATCGTTGGGTTGCTCATCAACGCCTTTTTCTCCTTTGTCTTTGCCTCCCTTGTCGTTTTTGCCACGGCCGCTGTTGTTGCGTCGTGAGTTAAGGTTCTTCAGATACGGCACCTTATTGTATAGCTTGGTGAGGTCGAGGGTGGCGTTGCCTTGGATGTTGTTCGAGTTGTCGATGACGTTGCCCAAGCGCGACTGTATGTATCGTGACGAGGCCGTCCAGTTGTATGTGCCTTGGTAGTTGACGCTGGCGTTGATCCAGTTGAAAATCGGGATCTTGTTGATGGGCAGGGTGTAGCTCGCATTGACGTTTTGCTGGAATCTCGAAATGGAGCCAAAGTGCTTTAACTCGTTCTTGACGGTGTCGCGGTTAAGTTGCCAGGTCTCTGGGTCTTCGTTCTTGTCAACCATGCCGGCAGGCTCATAGATGTAGGCTTGTGCCTGGGCCGAGTATTCAAACGTCAAGGCGCGGGTGAGGTCGTAACGCAGCTGGTAGTTGCGGTTCCAATCCCATTGTTTCGAATAGGTGGGCTTGATGATGATCTCTCCGCCGCTCTTGTTACGCATCTCCTTCTCGGAATAGTAGCGGTACATCTCCGTGTTGAAGACAAGGCTCTTCGGCGCGTAGTAGAAGTTGAAGTCCTTGAAGATCTGCATGGCAGGTTTGGAGGCCCACTTGGCCTTCGCGAATGGTGTCACGTTCTTCGGATTGCCAGCGTAGTTGTAACCCAAGCCGCCACGGTAGGCCTTGGTCAGGTAATACTTGATGTCGGTGTTCTCCTGGTAGGTCTCGGCGTACGAGAAGGAAAGGTTGAAGTTCTCAATATCGTAGAAGTGCACCTTGGGCATGTTGCTACGGCCACCCAAGGAACGGTTAGGATCTCTCGGGTTCTCGGTCTTGCCCTTATCTTCGCCCTTGTTACGCTTGTTGTTGGTGACGCGCTCCTTCCTGACGTTCATGAAATTGATGTTCTTGTGGCGTGTGAAGTCGTGTATGGTTGATTTAAATTCTTTTCGGTCTTCTTCATCCATGAGCTCCAAGGCGTCTTTCAACTTGATGTCGGGGTCGTATGGGTTATAAAGCGGTGTGATTTTGTTTTCGCCGTAGTCGAAGTGCATCGGGATTTTTACACCGGTGTTCTCGATGAACTTGCCCAGTTCGAGGTCGGTGGCGACATTGAACGAGGAGTTGGCTTCAAATCTGTTGCTGGTGATGCGGCTGTCCAAGGCGCCAAAACCGGCGGAGCTGTACGTGCCGTTGACGGTCACACGGCCCAAATCAGCCAGAGTGGCCTCGAAACGTCCCGTGGCAGCGATGCCGCCTTTGCTGTTCAAGTCGGTGAGACGTAACTCATTGACCCACACCACGGCACTCTTGGGCTGTCCATCGTCGCTGTCGGCCAGGTTCTGGCGTTTCGGGTTACGGATACCGATCATCATAGCCTCCACGTCGCTGAGGTTGGGGTTACCGATCACCTTGATGGTGTGGTAGTAGATCTTGCCATCCACCTCGCCTTTCTTTACCTTTTCGGAGTAGATGTAGTTGAGCCTGACGTTGCTGTTGGGCTGTATCATGGCTTCGTTACGGTGTTGTTTCACCTCGACGAGGCCTTCCAATTCGATGTCCAAGTTGTTGATTTCAGGCCAGATGGCTTCCTTGTTGGTATAAGCCGTTCCCCAAGGTGTCACTTTCAGTGGCACCTCATACTCGTAGTAGTTCTCGGTGAAGTCGGTACCAATACGCATGAACACGGTGAGGTCTTGGTCGTCAAGCGGGCTGTCTTCGTGGGCGGCCTCAGCGTGGACGAACATCTTGAGGTATTTGTACTGCCTCAAGTCGAAGTCGGCGGTTTTGTAGATGGCACGACCGTCACCGTCAACGAGGTTATTGACCGTCATCTGCAGCGATTGCTCGTTGATGCGGGTCACCTGCGTCGTTCCGATGACTCTTTCCTGCAGGATGCCTGGAGGAATCACATACGGGACAGGCTCACGGCGGCTGTTTTCGTCGAGGCTGACGGCCGAGATGTCGAACGTGGTGAAGTTGCTGATGTCGTTAGGCTCATATTCCCCAGGCGCTTGGATGCTTTGCGAGTAGGTGCGCCATTCGCCTTTCACGAGGTCGAGGGTGGCAAAACGCAACACGATGGGGCGCTCAAAGTCAGTGACGAACATCCTCATGAAACGGATGGATGAGAAGTCTTCGATGTGGCCAATCACCTTGTCGGGTTGCCTTACGGGGATGCGGAACTGATACCAGGTGCAACTGCCTATGGTGTTGTTGGGCAAGGAGATGTTGTTGGCATATAAGACATCGGAGATGTGGTTTTCTCCAACGATCATCTTGCTTGGGTCGAGGTCGATGACATATTGGTAGTAACGCTCCGTTTCGCTCAGGGTGTTGTCGCCGTTGATGTCTTCGGCATTGGGTATGGTGGAGTTACTGGTGGTATAGCCTTCCGTCTGTTGGATGTCGGAGGGCGAGTTGCCTTCGGGGTTAGCATACATCTTATAGCGTTCGAGGACGCTGCGGTGCGCTTCGTCAGTGTCCCAGTCGGAGGAGCGGAAGTAGTGGTAGTCGTCGCTTGACGGGTCGTTGAAGGCCTGGGCATAGGCTGCTGAGGCTTCTCCGAAGCGGTTTTTGATGATGTTCAGGTAGTTGTCTTCGAAGAAACTGCGTTCGTCTTCGTTGCGTAAGCCGTCGTAGCCGACGTCTTGGTATTGTCGGGCTTCCGATGAGTTGTTGAAGGTGCCGACCAGGTCTTGCATGATAGGCACGCGTCCCCAGATGGTGGTGTCCACGTTCTCCACACGGGCAGAGGTGGGCATGCCGTTCTCGTAGAATTTCCTTCCGTCGCGAAGGATGTCTTCCGAGACGTCACCCAAGTTGATGTAAAGCTTACCGGGGTTGTTGGCGTATTCCTCTTCAGAGAATGGATCCATCAGCCAGAACTCGATGTATTCGATGTTGGTGGCCTCGAAGTCGGTCGACTCCATCCTGCGCATGATACCGCCCCAACGGCTCTTCGGGTCATTAAGCTTGCCACTTTCGTTGATACCGGCTGAGTAGGTGCTGGGATCTACGTCGTAGTTGTATGGTCCGCGTTCGTCGGGATAGTATGACAGGTTGAACACCGACATGTTGGTTTGCGTGCCGGCAGCGATGTCCTTGGTGGGGAAGATCTCGGTTTCAAGCACCTGACGGACTGAGTTTTTCGACAGCTCGTCGTTGGTGACGTTGGCGGGCCTGTAATTATAGTTGCGGTCGTAGAAGACTGAGTTGTCGATGACGTACCACGACAACTTTGCGCGGTTTTTGCCGTAATCGAGTCCCGTGCCGGCAGCCGCCTCGGGGAAGAGGTCGTTTTGGTTCTGCGGTGTGCTGGCCATATACCATAATGTGGGCAGACGCAGGTCGATAGTTGACTTGGCACCCTCGAAGTCGTCGATGTATGAGGTGTTGCGCTCCGCCGCCGATTTGGAGATGCCAGGGATGAAACGAGCAAACTCACCATCCACCCTGATGCGCGACGGGGCCTTGGTTTCGATGCCAGGCAAGGCATCGATGAGGGTCGTCAGCCAGCGGGCTTCGGTGTTGTAGCTGAGGTCGGCGCCATAGATGGTGTTGGCGATGGCTTCCTCGCCATAGTTGATTTTCTGGGTGTAGGACTTCTCGCCAAGATACAACACCGTACCACCGATGTGGAAGTCTTGGTTGAATTCGTGCTCGACGCGGGCACCGAGGAAGGTCTTCCTAATGGCACTGAAGCCCGAGTTGGATTCCAAGGCGATGTTGATGGGCGTGCCCGAGTTAAGAACGCCTTCGTTGATGATGGTCACACGGCCCAAGGTGTAGTCGACGGTGTAGTCGACGTTTTCGATGAGCTGTCTGCCGCCGGCGGTGACGGTGACCGAGCCTTGTGCCACATTCATGGCGTTGAGGCTGATTTCGCTGCCCGACTGCGACGAATAGAATCCTTTCAGGTTGAATTTGTTCTTTTCGGAATATTGCTCGGCAGCGGTCTTCGTCAAGGTGTACAACGAGTCGTAGGCGTATTTGTTGGCGAGGTCGGGCTCGTCGGGGAAGACCTTGTTGTGGATGTGTTTACCGAAAGGCTCCAGCACGGGGAAGAAGATGCGTCCGTTGGAGGAGTTAAACGTACCGCCTTGCGTGGCGGCGTTGTCGATGAAGTCGAACACGCCATCACCGCCCGCAATGGGGTTGTTTTGCGAAGTCAGGTTATCGAGACCCAGAAGGTGAAGCAACGAAACACCTTTCACACTGCCTTCGGTGAAATAGCCGTAAGGAGTGCTGTTGGAGTTGCCGTTGTAGAAGATGTTCAGCATGAAGTCCGACGAGCTGACTTGGTAGGCTCTGATGTTGTACACGTTCTTCATCATCAGGTTCCAGATGGGCATCTTGGTGTTCACCGTGGTGCCTCTCAACAGCTTGGTCACCAGCACTTGAGGCGTGTTGATGCCTTGGTCGGAGAACTCACCCACTTGGTAAACCTCGTCGGAACCGACGATGGTGTATTGGTAGGCGACGGCCAAGGTCTGGTTGGAGTTGAGCGTCACATTCAAGGAGATGAAACCTAACTTTGAGTTCAGGGAGAACTCACTGGGACTCAGACGACGGGCGTTCTCCACTTTCTCGAAGTCACGTCCCGAAACCATATAACCTGTCATGCCCAAACGCATCGGGTCGTTCGACATGTAGTTGGTCACGGTGCTGATGTTGCGGATTTGGGTGGTGTCCATCCGCGTCAACAGGTTGTTGGCTGCGTTGCGAGGGTAGATTTTGCTGTTGGTAGGGGTGACGTTGGAGTTGTAGATCCAATCGTCTTTGCCTTCGGCCAAGTCGTTCAAGGCAAGGATGTTACGAGTGTTTTGAGTCGAGGTGTTGGTGTTGGTGATCCACACTTCGATCTTGGTGATGTTGATGCTTGAAGTGACTGTTGGCAAGGTGGAGAGGGCCGCTTCATACTGGTCGCGGAAATACTGGCTCAAGAAGAAGTGCCGGTTCTCTTCATAGTCCAAGCAACTGAGACTGAATTCGTTGGTCTGTGCTCCGCCTTGCACTGTGATGTTTTGTGACTCACTCTCTTGGTAGGAGACGATGCCCGAAACGGTGGTCTTGCCGAATTTCAGCTTCGTTTTGATACCGAACAGCTGTTGCGTACCCGTGATGAGGGTGCTGTTGAGCGGGAAGCTCACGTTACCGGCTTCGATCAGTTGGATGATTTCATCTTCCTTGCCTTCGTATTTCAGGGCGAGTTTGTTCTGGAAACTGAACGTCGCCTTGGTGTTCACGTTGATGTTGAAAGAGATTTTTTCGCCGATTTTGGCCATCACGTTGAGTTGGATGTCCTGATCGAAGACGAAATCGTTATGCTTTTTGCGACGTTCGCTCAAAGAAGGGTCGTTGCGGTAGCTGTGCTTGAAGCCGAAGGTAAGGTCGACGGAGCCTTGGGGACGGATTTCGATGGTGTTGCTACCGAAGATGGTCTCAAAGGCTTTTCCACCAATGTAGATGGGCGGGATGATGGAGTTGCCGTCGGTAGTGGACCGCGAGTTCTGTCTGCGACGTTCTTTCCAGTATTGTTGTATTCCCTTTTTACTTTGATAATCAAAGTATTCGCTCTGCGTAAGCGTGGTGGGCGTGTCGTAATAGAACTCGCCGACGCGGCGTTTGAAGGTGTATTGTCCCGTGACGGGGTCGTATATGATTTCAGTGTTGAAGTTGTCGGGGTCACTGAGGTAGAGTGGCGACTGGTTGTTGAGGTTTTCGAACGGGTCGCCCGTGTTGACAGGGACGGGATAAATCACCTTGGTCGTGTCGGGCTCCACGGTGTAAGGGGCATGGTAGAAGATGTCATAAACTCCCGCTGAAGCCGTTCGTGCGAAAAACAACGCGAACAGCATCAGGAATAGGGGAAGGAAAATATGTCGTCTCATTGAGTGTTTCAAGATACAGGTTTACAATATTTTAAGTGCTTCTTTGATGAGCGTTTCGACGGAGGCATCGGGCATCTGTTTCAGCAGACGGTCGAGGGCTTTGTCGACGGCGCCTTTGCTGAAGCCCAATATCGTCAATGCTGATAACGCTTCAGTCTTGATAGTATTGTTTGGAG
>Ga0310786_10008100_pt1 | contig 13566 bp, 1 predicted proteins | sample AusTroGonzalo_MG_FD_203881 | JGI IMG/M metagenome (GOLD analysis project Ga0310786, IMG submission 203881) | Bovine rumen microbial communities from tropical cattle in Woodstock, Queensland, Australia - Gonzalo_03 (v2) (version 2) | ecosystem: Host-associated > Mammals > Digestive system >... | reverse complement strand
ACTAGCATCCTGATAGATGTAACGAGAAGCCGTGAACGGAGCCGTATGCGTGCGCCACGTGTTGCCCGATTGCCAACTGCCTGTCATATCCAACACAATCAACAACAAGTTGTCTGCGCCATTGTAATAGAACGGGGTGGAGAATTGGAAGGTGTTCAGACCAGCTTGGAGCTGTTGTGCCGTATCAAACACCAATTCTGCGGCAGAAGCATCAATCCAGTCGGAAGCGCTGGTGGCGGAAGTGTGCATCAAATAAATCTTATAGGTACGATTTACCGCGTAGTTTGCCATGTCGAACGTAACCGATTCGATGTTTTTCGGTGCACCCATCTCTTCAGCGAGGAAGAGCTGCTGCGTATATGAATAGTTGTATAAGCCGTAAGAAGGCAGGTAGCTGTTGGTGGCTGTGCCATCGCCGATGGTCACATCACCGCCCACCAAGCAGTTGGTGCGGAAGGTTATCATTTGCCAGTCGCCGGTAGAGGTGTTGTCGCAGTTCGGGCGCACACGCACATCATAGTACGAAGCGTAATCCAAACCTCCTAACAAATAGGGAGATTCCGTGACATTACTCACAGGAATCCAAGCCTCCGTGCCACTCTCTGCATATTCGAGGGTGTAGCTATCTACCGTTCCGAAAGGACCGTCCGTCCAAGAGAACAAAGCAGAAGAAGTTGAAATGTCGGAAACTTCTAAATTATTGACGGGAGAACAAGCAGGTTCGTAGTCAATCACCACATCGTCAATATAAAATCCGCAGCTTGAAGCGTAGGAAACACGGAAGGCGATGTACTTGCCCGTGCCTTGGTAGCTGCTCAAACTTACAAACTGCTCAGCGTATGCGTAAGTATTCATGGCAGAAAGGTCGATGGTGTCGATCGTCACGAAGGTGGTTTCATCATCCTTGTCGGTCATCACACCCACCTCCAACGTACCAGAGGCACCCGTTCTGCATGCCCAGAAGTTCACCATCAGTTGGCTCACGTCAAAGCTTTGGTCGAGTTCAGGTGCAATAGCAATATTGTAGCAATTAGTGGTATGGTGGAAATCCAAATAATGCGTACCACTATGAGAATATGTAGTGCTATTGGGAATATAAACATAGTGTGCAGGATCGGAAGCAAAACGACTCCAGCATAAGATATAATTCTCTTGTGCACCAGAATTGTACAATCCCGTCTCAAAATCTTCAGAATAAGGCAGATTCACAATCGGACCGCAGTCAGTGCGGAAAGAAGCGCTGATCGGCGTGCTGACGAATCCAACACCACAGTCAGACCATACGTAGATGTCATATTCGGTGTTCGGAGTCAGACCATAAACGGTGTGGGTGGTATCATCGGCCGTTTCAACCGTGCCATCGCCAGGCTCAAAGCCTATCGGACCATATTCCACAAACCAACTCGTAGCAGAACCTACTTCAGACCAGTGAATGGTGACCGATTCGGAAGTGGTTTCATCCACTACCAAATCCACAGGATGGGCGCACACAGGGATGTAATCCAAGGTTACGTCATCCAAACGAAGGTTGTTGCCGCCATTACCGTTACTGGCGCGGAAAGCAATGTACTGGCCAGAGCCCGTGTAGTTTTCCATAGAATATTCGATAAGATTGTACTGATTCACCACTTGAGGATGAATAGTGTCGAGAGTTTCGAAAGTGGTAGGATCATCTTTGTCAGTCATCACACCAAGTTCAAGGATAGCCGTTGAGGAAGCGGAAGTGTTTTTCACCCAGAAAGAGACCTCCAATTCACTCAAGCTGATGCTCTCATCAACTTTCGGCATGATAGCGATATTCACGACATTGGAACCGTCGTCAAACCTCAACATACCTGACAAAGAGTGTGCGGAAGAACTTGTACTATAGTACACCGGACTGCTTGCATTGTTGGTGTAGCGATCCCAGCAATAGATGTAAGCATCCTCGCCTGAGCCATAATGATCGTCACCGTCAAAATTCTGAACGTATGGAATTTCCATAATCGGTTCACACTCCGTGCGGAAACTCACAGCCTCTGTCGGAATACTCTCTTCGTTGTTGCCGCAAATCGCACGCACACGCACTTGATATACCGTGTTGCCCTCCAAGCCATAAATCGTATAAGAAGAGCCTGTTATCATTCCCGAGGGAATCCAGTCTTCATCGCCAACTGCTCTGTACTCAACCTCGGCATTCTGCGTAGAATTGGGGTTGAACCATGAAATCTCGGCAGAGTAAGCATCCACATTGTCCACAGCCAACGTATTCGGACGAATACAGCTACTCATGTCGCAATAGATGAAACGGATATTGTTCACATTGCTGGACAATGTGCCTCCTGCATCCGGATTAAACGGGTCATAGGTGGATGCATCACGATATACATAACGTGACATATTGGTCGTATTCGCATCACTATGCGTGTAGAACTTGTTGCTACTGTTGGAGTAAGAGCCCGTGTGGTCCAAGACGGCAACAAGAATGTTGTCGGTACCGTTATAAGCAAAGTTTTGGTTGAATGGGAACTCAAACCAGTAGTCGGCACCGGAATTGTTCAACGCCGTCTGTCCTGAATAGACCTGCGTGAAAGTAATGCCGTTATCTTCGGACGGAAGTATCCAGCCTGCGGACAGGTTCAGTGAATCCGGCACATGAGCCAGATAAATGTCCAAATTACGCGTTAAAGAGGTGGACAAGAAGTATTGGAAAGCCAAAGCACTAAAATCTTGGGCTTCATTATTCAGCTGTGAAGCAGGGATAATTTGCTGAGTGTAAGAGTAGTTGTAATAGGTTTGTGTCGGGAAATAGTTGCCCTGAGTACTGGATGTCCCCTCCCCTACTGTTACAGGAACCGGTGAGTTACACGGCGTAACAAAGTTCTTATACACCGTGTCGCTGCCGTAACCATCTGTACAGAAGGTATATACACCCACTCTGTAGGAAGTATTCTCCGACAAACCTGTCAGTAAATAGCTGAGATCTTGGGTGGTGTATTCCCACTCGATTTCCGTGGCAACCTCACGCACAATGACATGGTATTCAGAAAGTTCACCATTATCATGGGCTGTCCAAGTGACCGTGGCATTAGTGCCGTTAACGTTAGAGACAGCAAGGTTGTGCACATGCGTACACGTAAGCGCATCCGTGAGATTAATCACCACATTTGTAGAAAGGCCTTCAGAGATAATCGTAATAGGTGTGGAGCCGTACGTAAATTCTCCATAAACTAACGAATCATTCACATAAACACTGGCCACGCGCCAGCCATCGTCCGGATAGACCATCAGCGTAACCTCATCGCCGCTACCACAAGGCACGGTGGTAGTTTCCGGGGTTACAATGCCGTGCACCTGACCGTCAGAGGAGGCTGCCACTGTAGCAGTGACGGGAGTCTGCTGGATCGTTGTTACCGTGGCGGTATGCGTGACACTAACACCGTTGGCGGTACCAGTCATCGTATAAGTCGTGGTTGAAGAAGGACTCACCGTAATACTCGCTGTCGTCGCACCCGTATTCCACAAATAGGAATCATAACCTACAGCCGTCAACGTCACAGACTCGTTCTGGCAGACCGTAATCGCCGCTGGGGAGACACCCGGGACAAAAGAGAGAACTGGGAATCCGTTGTTGATACCCACATCCATCTTAAAGGCATCACCCAACGCAGAAACAAAGCTTTCGGTTTGCATATTTTCATCAGACAACACTGTACCGCTCTTTCCTGAGCTATAGGTTGTGGAGACATCACTGTAAGAGTTAGTAAGACTGTACTTGCCATTGTCAGCATGAGCGAGGATACCGCCATATTTCATGGTGCTGCCATCTGGAACAGGGTCAATCGTACCTGCGAAATAGACATTGGTAGTATTGACTTTTTGCGAATTACCTGCTATACCGCCGATATATTTGCCAGACAAATATCCAGTCACAGCGCAATTCGTGAAATAGGTCCAGTTTGAACCATCCTGCATTTGCCAGTTTCCGCCAAGCAGACCGCCGTTGTTATTACCACCTGCGGCAACCACACGGCAATTGATAGCCATGCAATTAGAGACATATACATTGCCGCTGTTCAGCGTGTATCCAATCAACGTACCAGACATACCTTTGGCTTTCACAACCGGATTCACCAATATCAAAGAGTCTATCGTGCAAGGATATTGCACACATCCGAACAGACCTGCCTGAAAGTAGGCCGTTTTTTCACAATACATGTTATAAATAGTATGACCATGCCCATTGAAAGTACCAGAGAAGGCGTATGCGGAAGAATTGTTGGTGGCTTCTCCACTGGCCGTTGCGTCACCGCCGATGGGAACCCAGTTATAGGTGGAGTCGTTGTCGGCATTCAACCAGATGTCCGCCGTCAGATTCAGGGTAATCCCTGAAAAATTGGTGGTCTGACTGGTCATCAACTGCGCCACCCCCGCCAGCTGCTCCGGCGTGGAAATGTCGAAAGAGGTTTCGGTCGCATCATACCACGAAATGTCCGCAGTACCATCCCAAACCGTTTGCGCCTGCGCAAGCGGCAAAAGGCCAAACACTGCCATCAGGCAAATCATTGTCAATTGTAAAATCTTTTTCATAATACTATAATTTAAGTTTATCTCTCTCTTTTTTCATTCTGTTTCCAGCCCGCAAATATACATTTTTTTATCATCAACTAAAGACTTGCAAATTTCCATTATTATTTGGCAAAAAGTTTGGTTTTAAAATATTCTTCATTATACATTCTTCATTATGCATTAAAAAAGGTCGCTCGGATTTCTCCGAACGACCTTTTGATTGGTTTAGGGTTGAGGGTTTAGAGTTTAAGGGTAATTTCTAAACTCTAAACCTTAAACTTTATACTATTTCTTCACGAACCGTTTCGTCACCATACCCTGTTCGGTCTTCACGCGCACGAAATACATGCCGTTGGCCATACCAGAAACGTTGATGCGGGTCATGTTGTCAATCACGTTGACCGTGTTGATTAATTTACCATAAACATCGTAAACCTCCATGTCGATCACATTCACGTCGCCGTCAACGCGGACATCAACGAATTCCTTAGCAGGATTCGGGTAGAGGGTTACGTTGTTTTCGAGGTAGCTGTTGAGGTTCGTGGTGGTCACTTCGATAGCAGGAGACCATTCGCTCACATTGCCTTCATCACAAACTGCCTGTACTTGAATTTGGTACGTGGTCAGCGGGGTGAGGTTGGTGAATGTGTAAGAGTTCGTGGTAGCGGTTGCAGAAGCCAAGGTGCCGCCGACAGGACCATACTGGAGGTTCCATCTCAACGCAGGAGCGTTATCCCAAGTAATACTGATGCTTTCAGATTGTACATCTGTAGCCATCAAACCAGTAGGAACATCGCAAGGCTCAACAGGCTCTTCCTCTGTCGTGAAGGTAACATCCTGACCATAGTGCGTGCCGTTAGCGGTGGTCACGAATGCACGATACGTGTAGTTGGTGCTTGCCGTCAAACCGGTGAGGTTGTAGGTCATCGTAGCGCCCGTAGCGTTCACCGTGGTGTAAGTAGAAGCACTGGTAGCCTTCCACTCGAAACCTTGAGCCGTGATGGTCACGTTGTCAGGGTTAGCGACAGAACCGTTCAATGTAGCGGTAGTTTGTCCCACAGCAGTAGCAGGAGCCGTAGTAGCAGAAGGTTCGGTCGGTTGACCCTGAGCAGTTGTGGTGAAGGTCACCTCATCGCCGTAATAAGTCAAACCATTGTAGGTGATGAATGCCTTGTAGGAGTATTGCGTACCTGCAGTCAGACCAGAAAGATCGTGTGTCAAGGCCGCACCCGTCACATTCACAACAGTATAAGAGATGGCAGAAGATTCTTTCCACTCAAAGCCCATAGGTGTGACATCCACGCCGCTAGGATTCGTAACTGTGCCGTTCATCGTGGCTGTGGTTTGCGTCACGTTGGTGGCAGCATCGGTCACAACCGTCGGAGTTACGATGACAGGACCCGTACCATTACAATCGGTAGTGAAAGTATAGGTGGTGTAGTTGTCCATACCTGTAAAGGAGTAAACCTCAGAGCCATCAGGACCAATCAAAGAGAAACTTGCTTCATAATCATAGTTACCAGATGTCCATACCAAAGAGGTGGAGATATTGTCGCACAAGTTAACAGTCACCGTATCATGAGATGCTATGCTGCCGCCACCATGATGAAGAGCGACCAATTCAGCTACCGTGATACCGTTCTGTTGCACAGCTAAGGAACCGCCATTCCATCCGTCACCATAATTGTCTGAGAGGACAAAAGTATAAGCACATTGGTCTGCCAAAGCACAAATAGGAGTGCTGAAGTTTACAGATGCAGGAACAGATGTACCCTCCGCACCGCAATCAGAAGCAACATACACCGTATAGGCAGTACCTGCGGTCAAACCTGTAAGGTTGTACGTGGTAGTGGTAACGGTAGCGGTAGTGCCAGTACCAATAACGAATCCTACCTCACCATACTCAATATTATAGCTGTTAGCACTTCCTGTCCAGCTAACAGTTGCAGTATTGAGGTCGATATTGGAAGCCACCAAGGCACTAGGCATAGCACATGCAGCGCAGTTAGGTGTAAAGACGTAGCCCGTGTCGGGGAAGTTGTCCATTGTAGGAGATGCGTACAATTGAGCACCATCAGGGCCAATGAGAGTGAAACTTGCCTCGCTGGAATAGTTACCAGCGTTCCAAGACAATGTAACCGCCACATCGTGACACAAGTTCACAGTTTCAGTACCTGAATTACCAGAAGTCAAGCCGAGAGTAGCCACGGTAACGCCATTCTGAATAACACTCAAAGTACCGCCATTCCAACCGTCGCCCCATGAATCGGAGAGATTGAAAGTGAATGCACATTGGTTTTCAACTTCACACAAAGTCGTATTGAAGTTTACGCTAGCAGGAGAAGAAGAGCCATCATCGCCACCGCAGTCTGCCGTTACGTAAACCGTATAGACAGTACCAGCAGTCAAACCAGAAAGATCGTATGTATTATCGGTAACGGTTACGCTAGTACCAGCGCCCGGCGTGAACCCAGCTTCACCGTATTCAAGCGTGAATGAGGCAGCATCACTGGTCCAAGTTACGGTAGCAGTCGTCATCTCAATATTGGAAACGGTCACGTTCTGCGGAGCAAAACAAGCGATGTCAGTGGTAAAGGTTTTATGATTGGTAGCATCTTCGGAAGGAGTTCCATTACAGTTGGTCACCACATACACTTCGTAGGTGGTCTCAGGATCCAAGTTAGTAAGGATAAGCATAGTGGTGCTGGTCATTACCGTACTCCAATCAACATCATTGGATGCCTTATAATAAACCGTCCATGAATTATGGTCAAGGTCGTCATCCGTGAATGAGACGGTAGCATTATGCGCATCCACATCGGTGATTGCCACACTGGTCTTCACAGGTGAAGGACAGTCAGGGATCAAAGAAACAGTAATGTCATCCAAGTTCCAAGAAGTGGAACCACCCGTGGTATAAGTAGCGACATCCGTGAGGCGCAACGCAATTCTCAAACCAGGTTGAGGAGTAACACCATCAAGATCGTAAGGTCCAATGAAATTAGCATGAGGCGCATCCGTACCCGTACGGTTGAAAGCGGTAGCAGGGATAGTGTCAACTGCTACAAAAGTGGTGGCATCATAAATGTCAGAAATGTAGCCGAGAACCATGTTACCAGCAGAAGAAGCATTTGCAGCCGTAGTGTTACCCCACATAGAAATACGCAACGTATTGATATCATTGCCGAATTCAGGGAATACCACCATGGTAGGACCACCCTTCATTTCCAAAGAATTGACACCTGAATAGGTGGAACCAGAATAACCACAGTAAACAAATGGTGACATACCGTTATCCACTTGCTGCATTTCAGGAGTTGCCCAACAAGCACCTACAGACTGTGCACCTGAGCCTACATATCCTTCAAAGTTCTCAAACCAAGGACTCTCAGCCGTAATCATAATAGCATCACAAGCAGATGCGAAATAATAAGGTGTTGAGAGAATAGATGAATCGCTACCGCAAAGGGCGCGCAAGTACACCGTATATTGGGTGGAAGGAGTCAAATCAATAATATCCAAAGCATTGGTAGTTGCGGTGTAATAAGCAGTATCTCCGCCACCGATCAAACAGACGGAATAACCATCAGCTTCACCATCCCAAGAGAGAGTCACACCCGTCGTGGTGACATCTTCAACTGCAATGTTCGTGGGAGCACTACAACTCAAGACAGACACTTGCAAATTGGAGATAACCGCACCGGGTTGTACACCAGAGCTACCATCGTTACGCCATACGAACACCACTTTTGCGGTAGAACTAGCGTCGGGTTCAGCATTAGGATTCGGCATAATGGCTTCGATGTGCAGCATATTGTTGGTCTTGCTGATTTTGTAATTATTGCCATTGTTACTACCCGTACTGGACAAATAGTTGCTGAAATTATATGCATATTCTGTAGATGCGTATGTAGCCCAGCTCGGAGTGGAAGTTGAGGCAGGGTATTCTTGAGTGGCAGGAGCCAAAAGCAGCTTCATAAAGTCATAATCATAACCATAACTGGAAGATTCTCCACCGACTTCAAGATCAAATGCAATGACTAACTCAGCGGCATCACCAACCGTGAACAGCTTTTCAGCAGTAACCACAGAGGTTGACGAAGTGTTGTAACCAGGAGTGCTACCGTCGTTCGTCACAAACAATGCATCCTCAGTACCAACGGTACCAACAGTCCAATAGTTAGCACATGTGCCGTTGTTCAGTTTCCATTCCGCCGCTGTGGAGAAATCAGCCGTGTATGGCAAATCCACAGGAATCTGAGTAGTGGTGAAAGTAATGCTAGAGGTAGCAGAAATTCCATCATTTGCATCCGTGCAGTCGGCATTGACATTGAAAATGTAGGTCGTGTTAGGAGTCAAGCCATCAATTGTAATGCTGTTATCCGTAACCACCGTCTGAATGCCAGTGCCAAGGGTATCGTATCCAGGTTCGCCATATTCCACATTGTAGCTGGAAGCGGTTCCGTTCCAAGTGATAGTGACCTCATCAGAAGCAAGAGCGGAAATGGTCAGAGCGGCAGGTGCGGGACAAGCCACCAACGTAGTGAAGTTATAAGGAATGGTAGCATCCTCAGAAGGAACACCATTACAGTTGGTCACTACATAAACCGTGTAAGTAGTCTCAGGATCCAGATCTGTGAGCACCAAGAAGGTGTCGGAAGTAGGAGCCATTGCGGTGTAGTCAACGTCATCACTTTCCTTGTAATAAACAGTCCAAGAAGAGTGTGTCTCATCGTTATCCACCCAAGAAATAGTAGCGTTGTGACCGTCAATATTGGTAGCCGTCACGCTGGTCTTCACAGGAGAATTACATGCAGGTGCCAATTCTACAGTGAAGTCGTCAAGGTTCCAAGAAGCGTAGGCATCTGTATTGGTATAGCGAAGTGCAATTCTGCCGGAAGCAGCCTGGATACCATTGAAATCGAAAGGTCCCATATAATTGCCATTGCCGGTAGAACCACTGCCGCCACGCGGGCCGGGATCACCTGCCAAGCCCAACAATTCAAAAGTGGTAGGATCAGTAGGATCAGTAATCACACCAATCTCAACAGCACCAAGGGCTGGTGCAGTTGCAGTAGCCCAGAAACTGAGACGCAGCTCGTGGATGTCGTTGCTGAATTCAGGCATCACTAACAGGTTCTCAGCACCTTTGAATTCAGCAGAGTTAGATCCTGAGTGGCAGGACGGACTGTGTCCACAATAAACAAACGGTCCATTAGGATGAACAGGGGTTTCCCAGCAGATAAACGGTTGTTCGCCGCCACCAGCATAACCCTCGAAGTCTTCAAACCAAGGGGTATCATTTGTAACGGTGATAGGCGCGCAAGCTGTATTAAAATGAGATGGGAGTGAAACCAAGGAAGTATCGCCATCATCGCAAAGCGTTTGAATTTGGACTGTATAGGAAGAGGCAGGAGAGAGATTGTTCAAATCCAAAGTCTCACCACTCGCTTCATAAATCGTAGTATTAGCGCCATTGGTAACATGGACCAAATAGTTGCTCGAGGTGCTGGCAGCAGTCCAATTCACGGTGGCGGATTCGGTAGTGACATCCGTGATGGTAATGCCGCTCGGAGCAAAACAATCAACACATGACACACTCAATTCGTAACCAGAACCTGCATAATAAGAACCTGAAGTGAATTTGATAGTCACAGGACCTCCATATACGAGATTCACAGAAGTGACGCCAGAGTATGTTCCCAAAACTGTACCATCTGTACCAACCCCGGCATAGATAGTCAAAACACCTTCATAGTATGAATAAGCGTTATATGTGCTTACCGGACCACTGATGTAGAGACCGCTGCCCTCAATGGCCGGATAAAGAACCAAAGTAGAGTTGCTATTTGTGCTATAGTCACCGTCAGGGCCACCATTATCGTAAATAAGGAGGCTGCAAGTGGTGACAGTATCGCTGCCTGTAGCAGCCATCATATATTGGCTGGTGTTCAATGTGATAGGACCCACCCAGATGCTGGTGCCATCACTACCACAGTCTGCCTGAACATAGTAATCGTAAGTAACGCCCTCTGTCAGAGTGGTGATATTAATCGTATTGGTGTATGCTGTTTCCACTGTGCCTGTGCCTTCGCCAGGGGTGAAACCCGGAGCACCATATTCAACATTGTAGCTGCTGGCATCGTCGTTGCCATTCCAAGTCAACATAACCTCTGTAGGAGAAACAATGGTAGCATTGAAAGCTGTTGGTTTCGGACAAGTAATAACACCATAGGTGAAAGTAGTTTTAGGTAGGAAATTACGTTGGGTAGCAGAAATATCACCTGATGAGTAACCGTACCCTTGAATAGAAGCACCTGATACACTCTCGCCTATCCATGTGCTAGTCACATAGGTACCTGTAGCGGTACTGTAAACCCCGACAAGGAGATTGCCGCCGTTGTATGCATAAGGGGTGGTAAATTCAATTTCCATTTCCCCGTCTACGATGCTTAACGAGCCTTCATAAACGATAGTAGCATTGCTGCTGCCCACATACGAACTGATGGTAGCGTCAGCGACTTCCGTCAAGAAAACCTGGAAATTAGCACTTCCCCATGACACATTGGATTCTTGCGCATAGAACTTCAATCCAATAATGGGATCGTTGTTTGTGGTTATGTCAACCAACTCGGAAGCAGGATATACAAACTCCGCTTTCAAGTAAGCGTCAGCATAATAACCGTACACAGGAACGAAGCCGTTTGTGGCAGTCCCATCATGTACCGTCAAGATGTTCTGCGCTGACAACGGCGCGGCAAAAAAGCCTAACGTTATGATTGTCAGCATCAATAGTAACACTTTTTTCATACTTTTTTGATTTGGTGAATATTAAAATTGTTGATTGTTAATGTCTTAAAGAACTCATGCAACACGTTATATTATGCAGCCCGCAAAGATACAACTTTATCTTATCAAATATCAATTGTTGATAACTTTTAAAATTAGGCATCAAAAAAAAGGTCGTCCGGATTTCTCCGAACGACCTTTTGATTGGTTTAGGGTTTAGAGTTTAAGGGTAATTTCTAAACCCTAAACTCTAAACTCTAAACCTTAAACTTTATACTATTTCTTCACGAATCTCTTCGTCACCATACCCTGTTCGGTCGTCACGCGCACGAAATACATGCCGTTAGCAAGACCAGAAACGTTGATGTGGGTCGTGTTGTCAATCACGTTGATCGTGTTGATCAGTTTACCATAGACATCGTAAACTTCCATAGCGATTACGTTCACGTCACCTTCAATACGAACATCAACATATTCCTTAGCAGGATTCGGGTACAAAGTCACATTGCTTTCGAGATAGTTGTTGATACCATCGAGCGTGGTTTGAGCAACAGTTGCTGTCCAGTCGCTCAAGTTTTCGCCACCACAATTAGCCTGCACCTGCATTTCGTAGGTTGTATTCGGCATCAAACCGTGGATGGCATGGACAGGCTCGTATGCAACCTCTGTAGTCCAAATTTCGTCACCCTGTACGCGATAGCGAACATTCCAGCTCTCCACTGCGTCGTTGTTATCCCAAATCAGGGTGATGTTTTCAGCATCGTAGTCAGAGACGAACAGACCCGTCGGAGTTTCGCAAGTCACAATCTGGGCAGGCTCGAAGTAAGCCGTGAAAGTGAAGGTCACACCAGCAAACATCGCAGAAACAGGCGCGCTTAAAGACGGAGACGAAATCGTGTCGGATAATACCATATCTGAAACCGTTATAGACTCAATCCAATAAAGGAAGTTATAACCCGGATTGGGAACCGCAGTAAAGGTTGCCATGCTACCCACAGCATACTGGTAGGTACCAGGAGCAGGATTAGTAGTACCCATGGTAGCATCAGCAGTGTTGATAACGAAAGTCGCACTGTCAGGAACACTGGTACTATCGCTGAAGATAGCCATAAGGGTAATCTCGCCCAGTTGGACTGCCATTGCAGGAATAACAAAAGTGGCCGGGTTGGCTGACATTGTGCCAGCAGCTTGACCAGCAACATAAAGTCGCCATCCATCAAAGTCAACACCTGCATTGGGGAATGCTTCCAACACTAATGTATCACCCAAAGTCATAGGATAAACACCAGGAGCAGGAGTAATGGTGCCAAGAGCCGGGTTGTTGATAGCAAGAGTGACAAGAACTGTGTCACTAGTCGGAGGAGTAGTACCAGGTTCGAAAATGGCGGTAACATTGACGGTAACATCATAATCAGCATATTCCTGACTCACAGAGCCAAAATTAATCGGGTTGCTGAAATAGACCATGTCATTCGTAATAGTGAGGGAATCAATATGCACTCCGCTCTCATAAAGATCAATTCTCCAAGCAGACAACATATAACCATCGTTAGGCACAGCTTCAGCTACAATGTTGTCGCCAACATAAATGGTGTAGGTACCAGGAGCCGGAATGGTGGTACCCATTGTGGGATCGTTCACAGCATAAGTGATAGTGGTGCTGTCGGGATTACCTGCTTCGAAATTAGCAATGAAGGTGATATCACCATATTCCATCCATGAGCTGGCCAAAACATAATATCCATTAGCGTATTGGGAACCAACAGTGAGAGTATCAACTGAGCCACGAATAATGTCCCAGGATTGGAAAATGTAGCCAGGATTAGACTGAGAACCGAAGAATACGGTGTCACCCATAACATATTGGTAAACACCAGGAGCCGGAATGGTGGTACCCATGGTAGCATCATTAACAGCGAAGGTCACTGTCAAAGTATCGGGCACATACGCACCTTCATAGATCTCAACGTTATCGATAGACAAAAGATATTGGTCAGTGCAGTTGTGGTGACGGAAAGCCACATAGATATCTTGGCCAGCGTATGCTGACAAGTCGAGGACCTTCAGTTCTTGTGCACCATTGGAAATTGTCCACTCATTCACCATCGTGAAAGCGCTGGTGTCGGTAGTTGTCGTGGAAACATACACACCGTAATGCTCGGCAGGATAACTGGGAGCTGATTGAACAGTCCACTTCATGGTGATAGTACTATTTGCAGGAATGTTCAA
>Ga0310786_10008099_pt1 | contig 13569 bp, 9 predicted proteins | sample AusTroGonzalo_MG_FD_203881 | JGI IMG/M metagenome (GOLD analysis project Ga0310786, IMG submission 203881) | Bovine rumen microbial communities from tropical cattle in Woodstock, Queensland, Australia - Gonzalo_03 (v2) (version 2) | ecosystem: Host-associated > Mammals > Digestive system >... | reverse complement strand
GAGCGTGATTCATTGGTGAAACTGTTGTATATTGAAAACATTAGCGACCCTGATAAATTGCTATATCACGCTACCTCGCTCATTCGCAAGGGCTGTCGTATAGCTGCCATTAAAGCCGGTTCTTCAGAAAGTGGTAGTCGTGCGGCAAGTAGTCATACCGGAGCTATCGCTAGTAGCGACTCTGCTGTTGAGGCCCTCTTCCGTAAGGCTGGTATTGTGCGTTGCTTTAGTCGTGAGGAGTTAACAACCGTGGGCTGTATCTTTACGTTACCACGCTTCACTGGTAAGAACTTTGCGATAGTTACTCATGCTGGTGGCCCTGGCGTGATGCTGACAGATGCCCTGTCTAAGGGAGGAATGCAAGTCCCGCCGCTTACAGGGCCTGTGGCAGAGGAGTTGAAAGAAAAACTGTTGCCTGGTAGTAGCGTGGCCAATCCAATAGATATCCTTGCTACAGGTACGGCTGAGCATCTGGGTATTGCTATTGACTACTGTGAGCGGATGGAGGATATTGATGCTATCATGGTGATTTTCGGCACGCCAGGACTGGTCAAGATCTTCGAAGTCTATGATGTACTGCATAAGAAGATTCAGGAGTGCAAGAAACCTATCTTCCCTATCTTGCCTAGTGTGAGTACGGCTGGTCCAGAGGTTCAGGAATTCTTGAAACGTGGTCATGTGAACTTCTGTGATGAGGTGACGTTGGCTACAGCACTGACGCAGATTATGAAGACGCCTGCTCCTGCCGAGCAGAATGTAGTGATTAATGGTGTCGATGTGCCAAAAATAAGGAAAATCATCGATGGGATTGATGAAGATGGTTATATCATGCCTAACTTGGTTCATGAGTTACTATCCGCAGCAGGCATCCCTACGGTGCCAGAATTTGTTAGTGCTAATAAAGAGGAGGTTGCGGCCTTTGCCGAGAAGGTTGGTTTTCCTGTGGTGGCAAAGGTTGTTGGCCCTGTTCATAAAAGTGATGTGGGTGGCGTGACGCTGAATATCCATTCTAAAGAGGTTCTCTGTGCTGAGTTCGACCGTATGATGCAAATACAGGATGCTACTGCGGTGATGGTACAAAAGATGATTCGCGGCACAGAACTTTTTATCGGTGCTAAATATGAACCGCGTTTCGGACATGTGGTGCTCTGCGGACTGGGTGGCATTTTTGTCGAGGTACTCAAAGATGTATCCTCTGGTCTGGCACCCCTTTCTTACGAGGAGGCATACTCAATGATTCACTCCCTGCGTGGTTATAAGATACTGAAAGGAACACGCGGTCAGAAAGGTATCAATGAGCGTAAGTATGCTGAGATTATCGTGCGCCTCTCTACTCTTCTGCGTTTTGCCACGGAGATAAAAGAAATGGACATCAACCCCTTGCTCGCCGACGAGGCCGACGTTATTGCAGTTGATGCCCGTATCTTAGTGAAAAAATAGAGATTGATAAAATCTCGGTATCGTTATTTTGGTTGTTCTGCTTCCAGTCGTTCTACACCACCAGTCAGAGGGTTAAGCCAAAGATGGGTGGTGTAGCGCTTATTGAATAATTCGCCGCTAAGCAGCTCTACATTGCCAAACTGTGGTGCAGGATGCTCACTGGTCTGAAGGGCATTGATGCCTTGATAGAGTGTGACGCGCATCTTGCCAGGTACATTGACATAGACACCACTTTCGTAAGGTCTCTTCTTTGCCTTTGCTGCTGCTTTTTCATCTACTACAGGGGCTGATACAGTCTTTAGGTCCTCTACACTTACATAAAAAGGTTCTCCGGAAAGATCATCGGTATCTACCAGTCCGTTGATTTGAGAAAGACGGAACAATAATTGGCGTTCGAAAGAGCCGTCAGGGTATATCATAATCTCATGCTCCGTTGTATCACACTCATAAGTGCCTTTAAATAGACTGGTCAGTGCTTCATCCTGAGTTTCAATCTGATGGAGCATTAGGCGTAGCTGCTCTCCGTCCTTCGGCATGAAATCAGCCTGCCCCTTAATCAGTAGATTGCGATTCTCGCGCAGATCATAGATTTCTTGAGCGGTGAGTTGAGCCATCTTAGCAGTGCTACCAGCAGAGAGAATATCCTGATTCATTATCTGACGTGGGTTAACACCTTGTTTCTTAGGCCATGGCTTGAACGGGGTTGACTCTTGGGTAGCACCTGGCTCTGCATTGATAGCCAGTAGTCGTCCGTCTTCGGAAAGTGCAACGTTGGCTGCAACAGTTCTGGCATCAAACTTGATGGCATATTTCTTGGTTGAATCAGGCACGGCAATGGGGGCCTGCTTGATTTGGAGAATACGGTATTGTGTGCTAGGTTCTTGTGCAACGTCTTTCAGTCGCATATAGCGCTGGGCGTAAGCCGCAAAATCACCAGGCTTATAGGTGGTTTTCTCGACAAGAAATGTGAAACGTACTGCCGTTTTTGGTAAGAAATAGACAGCTCCTTCGGATGTCACCCCAGGCTTGTATTCGGCAATTTGCGTCTGCGCACTTACTCCCACACAGGCCATAATGCCAAGAATCAATAAAAACAGTTTTTTCATTTTTTATATCTTTCTTCTTTTTATTTTTTTACTTTTAAGAATGCCTTTGGCAAATAATTGATAATGTCACTTGCAATGAGGCTTTCTTCTCCTAATTCTCGGGCGGCCAAGTCGCCTGCCAGTCCATGCAGGTAAACACCCAGAATACAGGCTTCGCGTTGTTGATAACCTCGAGCTAATAATCCTGTCAGAATGCCCGTTAATACATCGCCACTACCAGCTGTTGCCATTCCTGCATTGCCCGTGGTATTAAAAGCCACGTGTCCGTCGGGCATGCAGATGGCGGTATAGTGTCCTTTCAGAATAACGTAACCTTGCAGTTTCTCTGCCAGTTGGCGTGCTTTGCTCAGTCTTTCGTAGCTGTCGATACTCTGTCCTTCCATCCTATCCAACTCTTTGGGATGTGGAGTGAGGATGATACCTTTGGGTAGTTGCTGCATCCATGCATGGCGTGTAGCCAAGATATTTAGGGCATCTGCGTCGGCAACAATAGGACATTGAGTTCTGCGAATCTGGGATATCATCGCGATGCAGGTCTGCTCAGCAGTGCCAAGTCCAGGGCCAATCCCCAAAGCTTGGAAATCCTCAGTTGCAACAGCTTCAGAGAAAAGCGTTTCTTCTCGGTCAAAATGTAATATGGCTTCTGGTACTGTGGTCTGTAATATCTGTGCATTTCGTTTAGGGGTATGTACAGTAACCTTGCCAGCTCCGGAGCGCATGCAAGCTTTTGTTGCCAGAACAGCTGCGCCAGACATGCCGTAACTGCCTCCCACGATGAGCGCATGTCCCATCTGTCCTTTGTGGGCAAAGATGTTACGTGGACGAATAATCTGTCGGATGTCACCTTCCTCAATGCAGGTGTATTGCGCCTCCATCTTGTCGATACCCTCTTTGCTTAGACGGATATCTAGAATCTCTAACTCTCCTATAAATTGCTGATTTTCAGCAAAAAGGAATGAAAGCTTCTTCTGCTGTAATGTGAGTGTTAGGTCGGCTCGGATAATGTTGGCTCGAACGTTGTAAGTGTTGTCCTCTGTCATCAGACCTGATGGCATGTCAATACTTACCACAGTAGCAGTCGAAGAGTTTATATATTTGACAAGTGACGCAAAGCCACCTGCTAAAGGCTTGTTAAGACCAGAACCGAAAAGTCCATCAATGACAAGCATACCTTTCTCCAAACGTGGCGGGTCAAACTCCTGTGTTACTTCTGTCAGTAGTGCGTTCCCTTTTTTGCTTATGAGACGGTCCTTGTTTTCTGCACAATCAGCAGAAAGATGTCCGGATATGTTGAAAAGGAAGGTCTGAACCTGATAGTTTTGGTCTGCCAACATGCGTGCAACGGCCAGTGCGTCACCTCCATTATTTCCAGGGCCGGCAAAGATGACCACGGGAACATCGTTCATCCATCTTTCAGTGATAGCTTGAGTGATGGCTCGGGCTGAACGCTCCATCAAATCAATCGATTTGATAGGCTCGTGATTTATGGTATATTTATCGAGTTCTTGTATCTGTGAATGGGTAAAAATCTTCATAACGATGCAAAAATACGAAATAATTGGTAATCCGTGACTTTTTTTCGCATTTTTTTTGTAATTTTGCATCAAAATTCACTAATTGCTGTTTATGAGTAGAGTAAAAGTTTTGGATAAGACGTTTGAGACGTCTATGCCAGAAGCGCAAATTAAGGCTCGTGTCAAGGAACTGGCTCAACAGATTTCAAAGGACATGGAAGGTAAGAATCCTTTGTTTTTGGCTGTGCTTAATGGCGCATTTATTTTTGCTGCCGACCTCATGCGCGAAATGACCATCCCCTGCGAGATTTCTTTTGTAAAATTGGCTTCTTACCAAGGTACTATGTCAACTGGTAAGATTAAGGAAGTGATGGGCATTAATGAGAGTCTGACGGGGCGTACGGTAATCATCCTAGAGGATATCGTGGAGAGTGGTCTCACCATTCGTCAGATGATTGACTCGCTAGGTACCCGTAACCCTGCATCAGTGCATGTGTGTACACTTTTCTTCAAACCAGAGAAGCTGAAGGAAAACCTCAAGCTTGACTATGTGGCTTTTGAGATTCCAAATGACTTTATTCTAGGCTATGGCTTGGATTACGATCAGCAGGGACGCGGTCTGAAAGACCTGTATACTTTGGTTGAAGAATAACGGCCTAACGATATAATGAAAAAACGCGATAACAGATCGAAATAATTATAACACAAAACATTATAAATTAGAAATGAAAAATATTGTAATTTTCGGTGCTCCAGGATCAGGTAAGGGCACTCAGAGTGACAAACTGATTGAGAAATACGGACTTGAGCATATCTCTACGGGTGATGTTCTTCGTGCCGAGATTAAGAAGGGTACCGAATTGGGTAAAACAGCTCAGGGTTACATTGACAACGGTCAGTTGATTCCCGATGAGTTGATGGTTAGCATTCTGGCATCAGTTTATGATTCTTTTGGACGCGAGCATAAGGGTGTTATCTTCGACGGTTTCCCCCGTACAATCCCACAGGCTGAGGCCCTGAAACAGATGCTCAACGAACGTGGCGACAAGGTGGCTGCCATGATAGAGCTGGCTGTACCCGAGGACGAACTGATGAAGCGTCTGATCCTTCGTGGACAGCAGAGCGGACGTGCCGATGACAACGAGGAGACTATCAAGAAGCGCCTCGTGGTCTATCACTCTCAGACTCAGCCCCTCATTGAGTGGTATAAACAGGAAGGTCTGCACCACCATATTGATGGTCTGGGTGAATTGGACCGCATTTTTGCTGACATTTGTAAAGTTGTAGATGGAATCTAATTTCGTAGATTACGTAAAGATCATGTGCCGCTCGGGTAAGGGCGGCAAGGGTAGCATGCACCTGAAGCATGTGAAATACAACCCTAACGGCGGGCCCGATGGTGGCGATGGCGGAAAGGGTGGTAGCATCATACTGCGTGGCAATCATAACTACTGGACACTGCTCCATCTGAAGTATGAGCGTCATATCTTTGCAGAACACGGCGGTAACGGTGGGCGCGATAAGTGTCACGGTACTGACGGTAAGGATATTTACATCGATGTTCCGCCAGGCACGGTGGTATATAACGCCGAGACGGGAAAATTTGTATGCGATGTGGCTTACGACGGCCAAGAGGTATTACTTTTGAAAGGCGGACGTGGGGGACTGGGTAATTTCCAGTTCCGCACGGCTACCAATCAGGCACCGCGTTACGCCCAGCCTGGTGAGCCCATGCAGGAGATGACCGTCATCCTGGAGTTAAAACTATTAGCCGATGTGGGTTTGGTGGGCTTCCCTAATGCAGGTAAGTCAACCCTTGTATCGTCTCTGAGCAATGCAAAGCCGAAGATTGCCAACTATCCCTTTACTACGATGGAGCCTTCACTGGGCATTGTGGGTTATCGCGATGGAAAGTCGTTTGTGATGGCCGACATCCCTGGTATCATTGAGGGAGCCTCCGAAGGAAAGGGACTTGGACTGCGTTTCCTGCGTCATATCGAGCGCAATTCGCTGCTGCTCTTTATGGTGCCAGGCGATACCGATGATATCAAGCATGAATACGAAGTACTGCTCAATGAACTTCAGCAGTTTAATCCCGAAATGCTCTCAAAGCACCGCGTGCTGGCTATCACCAAGTGTGACTTGCTTGACGAGGAGCTTATAGAGATGTTGAAGGAGACACTGCCTCAGGATCTTCCTGTGGTGTTCATCTCTGCTGTTACAGGATTTGGACTTGAGGAACTGAAGGATGTGTTATGGCGTGAACTGAATGCTGAGAGCAATAAGTTACAGGCTATCACAGCCGAAGATACGCTGGTGCATCGCGATAAGGATATGTCTGCTTTTGCGCAGGAATTGGAAGACGAGGGCGAGGATGAGGACATTGAATACGTTGATGTGGAGGATGTCGATGACCTTGATGACTTCGAATATGAAGACGATGACGAAGAAAACTAAAATCTTATATCTAATAAAAAATTAAACATTTATGCAGAAGAAATTATTCTTTCTGGTTGCCTTAATGCTGACAATGACGTTGTCGGTTGTGGCACAGGTGACGACTTCCAGCATGACCGGTAAGGTTTCTGTGGAAGGTAGTCGCGAGGAGATTATTGGCGCTACGGTGCAGGCTGTACATGAGCCGTCAGGTACACGTTACACTGCTGTGACCAATGTGAACGGACGCTTTACCATTCAAGGTATGCGTACGGGTGGACCTTATGCGGTGACCGTTTCTTACATTGGTCATCAGACTAAGACGATGAAAGGCATTACCCTACAGTTGGGTGAGACTTACAATTTGAATGTATGGCTCTCGGAGAATGCTACAGATTTGGCTGAGGTTGTGGTCAGTGGCCGTGCATCCAAGTTTGCTGCCGAGAAGACAGGTGCCTCAACGAATATTGACAACGACCAACTGATGATGATGCCTACGCTCGACCGTAGCCTCTCTACTGTTGCTAAGTTGTCTCCGTATTCTGGCGGTGGAATGAATCTGGCTGGTGCAGACCCTCGTTCTACCAACTTCACTATTGATGGTGCCAACTTTAACAATAGCTTTGGTCTTACTTCCGACCTGCCTGGTGGCGGTACGCCAATCTCTATCGATGCTATCGAAGAGATGCAGGTTGTTATTGCACCTTTCGATGTGCGTCAGACCAATTTCATTGGTGGTGGTATCAATGCGATTACGAAGTCGGGTACTAATGAGTTTAAGGGTACTGTCTATGGCTTCTATCGCGACAAATATATGCGTGGTAATAAGATTTACGGTGAAGATCTGGGTACCCGTGCTACTGATACGAAAAAGACTTATGGTATCACCTTGGGCGGTCCGATTATCAAGAATAAACTGTTCTTCTTCGTTAACTATGAGAAAGAGCTGACTCCAAAGGAGGTTGTGCAGTATCGTGCACGTGAGGATGGAGAGACTCCTGGAGGTATGGTGTCACGTACCACTGCTTCCGATATGGAGAAGGTGGCCAACTTCCTGCGTACGCAGTATGGCTACGATCCAGGCTCTTATACTGATTTCCCCGCCGAGGATACTAATGAGAAGTTCCTTGCCCGTTTGGACTGGAATATCACGGATGCCCATCACCTGGCTTTGCGTTATAACAAGACTAAGGTAGAAGACTGGCGTCCTACAAACGCTATGTCAAGTGATGTCTCTCTGTATGGCGGTGCCAAGTTTAACCTTGGCCGAATCAGTGCCAGTAGTATGGCTTATTCGAACAGCTTGTATTATTTCCACAATGACGTAGAGTCTTTTTCTGCCGATTTGAATAGCCGTTTTGGCCAGAAAGCTAACAACCAGTTGCTCTTCACTCATACCTTCCAGGATGATAGTCGTGGTACGCCATCAAGCAACTTCCCCTTCATCGATATTCTGTATGACGGAGCCATCGAGCCTTATATCTCTGCCGGTTATGAGTTGTTCTCATATAATAATGGTGTGAAGACTAAGACCACGAATGTGACTGATAACTTTACCCTCTATCTCGGTTCTCACAAGATCACTGCCGGTGGTCGTTTCGAACATATCTATGCTGACAACTCTTATATGCGTAATGGTACGGGTTACTATCGTTTCAAGAGCGTTAGCGACTTTTTGAATATGAAGGCTCCTGATGGCGTGGCATTCTCGTATGGCTATGACGGCATCTCTGAACCTACAAGTGCTGTGCGTTACAACCAACTTGGCTTCTATCTGCAGGATGAATGGCAGGCAACCAATCGCCTGAAGCTTACCTATGGTGTTCGTGCCGATAATATCATATTCGATGAGCAGGATATTGCGCGTAATGATAAGATTTATGCTCGTGACTTTGGTGGCTATCACATTGATACTGGCCACTGGCCTGAAAGCAACTGGCAGTTCTCGCCTCGTGTTGGCTTCACATGGGATGTCTTTGGCGACAAGAGCCTGAAGGTGCGTGGTGGTAGCGGACTCTTCATGGGTCGTTTCCCCTTGGTTTACTTCACCAATATGCCTCAGAATGCAGCTATGTTCCAGTATAACTATGCTGCTGGTTACAACTCATCAGGTGTAGCTGCTGAGAACCTCGTGCGTACCACTTCTATTGATATTGATGCTAAACTGCAGGGCTTGGCTGGTAAGATACTGTCTGTTGATGAGTTGAAGCAGTATTTCGAAGTGCCTACCACAAATACTGATCATGTGGATGCTACCAGCATGTCGGGTGTGAGCAGCGACTTCAAGATGCCTCAGGTGTGGAAGTCGAGCATTGCTGTTGACTATCAGCTGCCTGTGTCGTTCCCCTTCACGGTGACTGGTGAGTTCATCTACAACAAGAGTATCAATGCTGTCTATATGGACAATGTGAACATCAATGACAGTGATCCCACAACGATGTCCTATTTTAGCGGAGCCGACCAGCGTCGCATCTATAATAATAGTGACTTCTATTATGGTAAGAAGGTGTATGCTGTGATGTTGAAGAATACCAGCAAGGGTTATGGCTATACGGCCAACATTACATTGAATGCAGAGCCTGTAAAGAACCTGAAGTTGACTGCGGCCTATACACGTACTGAGTCGCAGGAGGTGAGCGGTCTGCCCGGACAGAATGCAGTGTCTACATGGACCAGTACCCTCTCGGCTGAAGGCCCCAACTCTACAAAGCTGCATCGCTCTAATTATGTGACACCTGACCAGATTATGGCATCTGTCAACTATTATATCCCTGCAAAGGTATCTAACAGTTTCTTGCTGGGTACTCATATCAGCCTGTTCTATAAGGCTTATTCGGCTGGAAACCTGAGCTACTACTACAGCAATGATATGAATGGCGATGGTGTGGCTATGGATTTGATGTATATCCCTGCTAACGATAATGAGATTCAGTTCAAGAGCGAGGAAGACCGCGTGGCATTCTGGAATTTTGTTGATCAGGATGATTATCTGAGCAGTCATAAGGGTGAGTATGCTGAGGCTTATGCAGGTCGTGCACCTTGGTTGCACCGCATTGATATGCATCTTGCTGAGGACTTCCAGGTAAAGATTGGTAAGACCAAACATAAGTTACAGGCTTCGCTCGACCTGATAAATCTGGGTAACTTGCTTAATTCTAAGTGGGGTGTTCCCAAGATTGCACAGGTGTGCAACTATGGTCAGATCCTGAAGTACGAGGGTGTGGATGCTACAAATACTCCTATCTTCTCTATGAATAAGGTGAATGGTCAGTATCCTACAAAGACTTGGGATGTTAACAAGAGCTACAGTAATTGCTGGAAGATGCAGATAGGTCTGAAGTACTTCTTCAACTAAGCCTGCCTGTTTAAACGAAATGTATTCGAGCCGCAATCTCCGTTGAGAGGTTGCGGCTCAATTATTACTCTTACTATCAACTCTGCTGGACTTGGATTATGCCTCCATTCCGTATCGCTAAAGCGTATCCTTTACATTGTAAACAGAATTACTTAGTACCGCAAAGCTAACTTAGTTTGGCTGGCAATTCTATTCGTTTTTCAGTCTAATATGGCATGCATGGTAATCTCATTGAATTCGTGTTCTATCCTCGTTGAATAGACAATGGATTATAACAAAAAGAGACAGCCTTGAGAGCTGTCTCTTTATATATAATAAGGTGTAAATGCTTAGTTATATTTCAGAATCTGACCAGGACGGAGCGTCATAGTTTTCTTGATGCCGTTCAGGCTGCAGATAGCAGTTACCGTAGTGCGATGCTTACGTGCAATGGCAGAGAGCGTCTCGCCTTTCTGTACCTTATGATAACGTACGTTGCCTGTACTTCTGCTTGCGTTGCTCTTGCTGTTGTTAGCCATGTTGGCCTCCAGATTGTCACCGCCACGATATACACCACCAGTACCACGCAGACGTGTTGCCTCTGCAGATTCGCGGTTATAAGTAGCGCGGTTGAACAGCCATTCGTCGCCTATTACGTCCTGATTTTTGAAGTCGAACATCAGGGCAGGGTTCAAGGCTACACCACAAAGACGGGTCTCAAAGTGAAGGTGAGAACCAGTGCTCTTACCAGTGTTACCACCGAGGGCGATAGGATCGCCAGCACGCACTTCCTGATTCTCCTCTACAAGCCATTTAGACAGGTGTCCGTAGATGGTTTCCAGTCCGTTGTTGTGACGGATAACGATATACTTACCGTAGCCCTTGCGAGCGCCTTCATTCTTAACAATACGTACCTTTCCTGAGAATGCAGCACGGATAGTATCACCAATATAAACCTTGATGTCTAGGCCCTTGTGCTGGCGTCCCCAACGGGCACCGAAATTTGAAGTCACAACACGATTGGTTGTGGGCATACAGAAATCACGCAGGTTCACAAGGAACGAGTCGGGCAGTGCTGTTGCTTGGTGAGCGTATTTGTTATTCCATTCTGTATAAAGTTCGGCGGCAGGAGACTCCCATACCTCATTAAATATCAATTGCTGCAACATCAGTGAATCTACAGCTTTCATCTTGCGGTCGATAGGTGCCTGATTGGCTAAAAGATCCTGACCGGCAGCTGGTAAAACTGCTAGTGAAACTGTTGCTGCGAGTGCTATTTTCTTGATTTTTTTGAGTAACATCTTCATTAAGCTTGTTATTGATTCTAAAAAATACGGCACAAAGGTACTAAAAATATCTGAGGCAAACCAAAAGAATCAGCATCTTTTGGGGACTTTTAACATAAAAGTTGCATTTTTACACTATTTCCTAAGTGAAATATGTCCTTTTTCGTCAATATGTGCCTGATTCTTAGGGATATCTGTTTCGCTGAGCATCTTCATTTGCTTCACCACAGAACCGGTTTTGTCGTTGCGAGGTCCGATGCCGCGTGTTTGTATCATGGGGTGGATATCACCATACAGGAAATTGCCTTTGTCGTCAATGCTAATTGTGATGAGTGGTGCATGACCGGAAATGCCACTAAGATTGACATTGTAGGTGGTACAGAAATTACCGAGACTATAGGCGATGAATCGGCCGTTATATACTTCAATGGCACGTGTTACGTGAGGACCGTGACCATAGACAATGTCGGCTCCATGATCAATGCAGAAATGGGCCAACTCACGTAAAGATCCGCGATTTTCCCCCAAGAAGGTCTCTGTGCCTTGTGGCAGATGACATTTATTCTTGCCTTCTGCACCACCGTGAAATGATACGATAACGAGGTCGCAACGGTTTACAAGATCATCAACGATGCGGGCTACGTTATCTAAATCCAAGTGTTTGATAGTGTATGAGTTATGCCCAAATGCGCAGATGCCAATCTTCTTTCCTTTGCGCTCGATAACGGCACTCTCTGTGCGCCCTTCGATGCCAGAGAAGAGGATGCCCTGTTCCTTCAAACATTTCTCGGTTGATTCGATACCCTCAAGGCCAAAATCATTGGCATGATTGTTGGCCATGCTTAGAAAGTCAAATCCCGCATCTTTCAGGTTGGGCGCGTATGAGGTAGGGGTTCTGAATGCATAGCTATTGGGGCCATTGCCTTTAGTGCTTTTACCATCATCGCATAATGTACCTTCCAGGTTTCCTACTGCCAAATCAGCCTTGTTTAATATCGCTTTTGCGTCTTTGAACAAGTCAGCTCCGTTGTTGTTGGGAAGCATCACGGATGGAAATGTTGTTCCCATCATGATATCGCCCACCATGGCAATGGTAAGCGTATCTGCATGACTGTTCAGGATGTTGACAGCCATGAGAACGAACGTGGTAAAAAAGGATTTCATAGGGAATTGTTTTACTGAACGCGGCGTGCACCTACGTAGCGGCGGGAATAGTTTGGTTCATCGGATCTGCTAATCTTGACGCCTGCCTTAGTGCTTGCGTGGATAAAGGTGAATACCTTTGTCAACGGATCATAGTCAATAACCAAACCTACGTGCCCAACGCCTCTTCTTGATTGGGGGCTTGTAAAGAATACCAAATCACCAGGCTGCAACTCCTCGCGTTTGATGGGGATGTTGCGAGCATATTGGTCGCGAGATGATGCACCGATATTCACGTCGCTCTGCTTTTTGTAAACGTAGCTAGTGAAACCTGAGCAGTCAAATGCATTGGGGCCTTTGCTACCAAAACGATAACGGGCTCCTAAATGTTTGTAGGCTTCCTTCATGAGGTTTTCAACTAAAATCTTGTCATAGTTGAACGTCTCACCGTTGTTGCTATAGAGAAAGTCGAAATTCTCAATCTCATCTTCCGTGCCCAGTTCAGATACCTCTTCCTCCTCTGCAGGCAGTTCGTTGACATCCTGCATGGAGTCATTGCTCTGTGCGTAAACCACAGAGGAAATCATGAACGAAATAGCACAAAAAACAAGTTTAATCATCTCTATATTAATAAACGTTTAGGACGGTTTTGGCTTATGTCGGGTGCAAAGATACTACATATTTATGAGAAAACAGGTGTTAATACTACATTATTAATAAGACTTAACATCTTTTTTAACTCATGAATACTATGAGATTGCTGCCCAGTTGATGTTTGTTTTGCGTAGTTGGCGTAGTCTGTTCCAAAGCATTTGGTACTTTGGCGACTGACATTGTGGGTCGTCGTCAATAATCTTCTGTGCCTCATCGCGTGCTAACTGCACAAGCTGTCCATCACGTGCAATATTGGCTATTTTCAGGTCGAAAGCCATACCGCTCTGTTGGGTGCCTTCAAGGTCGCCGGGACCGCGTAGCTTCAAGTCGGCTTCAGCAATTCGGAAGCCGTCATTGGTTTCGCACATGATATCAATACGCTTGCGGGTATCTTCACTGAGTTTGTAGGTGGTGACGAGGACGCAGAACGACTGATCGGCGCCACGACCTACACGTCCACGAAGCTGATGGAGCTGGGAAAGTCCGAATCGCTGGGCGTCAAGAATCACCATAACGGAGGCGTTAGGCACGTTTACGCCCACTTCAATGACGGTAGTAGCAACAAGAATCTGTGTCTCACCTGAGACAAATTTCTGCATCTCCTCTTCTTTCTCCTTTGGCTTCATCTTGCCGTGTACCTTGCTCAGACGGAATTC
>Ga0310786_10008096_pt1 | contig 13571 bp, 8 predicted proteins | sample AusTroGonzalo_MG_FD_203881 | JGI IMG/M metagenome (GOLD analysis project Ga0310786, IMG submission 203881) | Bovine rumen microbial communities from tropical cattle in Woodstock, Queensland, Australia - Gonzalo_03 (v2) (version 2) | ecosystem: Host-associated > Mammals > Digestive system >... | reverse complement strand
TCCGGCTGTCGCGTACGCTCATGCCGGGAATCTCCTCCGGGTAGTTGTAGTCGCTGATGTCTTCCTGGACACTGCGGTATTCGGGCGTGTCTTCAGGTTCCGTCGACACGGTAATGGCGAGTGCCTCGGGGTTGTAGTACGGCTGCGGGTCGTAGCCTGCCTTGCAACTGGTGCCGAGTGCCGGCTCGTGGTTGGCCACCTGAGTACCCAACTGCGAGGAGTAGATGTAGTGGAGCTTGCGGAAGGCGTTGAGATATTGACCATTGACCGTTGACCATTGAACATTATTAGCCACCGTCTCCTTTTGCGCAGCCGAATGGTCAATGGTCAATGGTTCATGGTCAATGGCAAACGGGCATACAATGTGGAGCGAGTGGCCGTCGTGTCCGATGAAGCAGAGCAGGGTATAGAGCTGGCGGGCAGCCAGTTCCTTGTACTCGCGGACGGTAGGCAGGTCGCGCAGGTTCTCGATGGAGAGCAGCACGAGGCGGTTGAGGCTTTTTGCCTTCACCTCGCCTTTCTGCTTCACCCATTCCGCCGCAAAGCAGACTTCCTTGCTGTAGTCGTGGGTGTTCTGGTGACGGAAGGTGCCGTCTGCCAACTGAGCGACAAACTCGTCAAGTTCCACGCGCGAGTACCTCTTCTCATTTCTGTCAGTGTTGATGATTGTTATTCTCATATCTTTGTTGGTTTAATGCCCTGCAAAGGTACATAATTTTTAGTCCAAATGCAAGAGTTTTGCGAAAAAACTTTCAAATAGACGAAAAAAGTGATATTAAACTAGTTTAATATCACTTCATATAAGCCTCAGTTTATTAAAGAGTTATAAAGAAAAGTGACATATTTAAAAAATTGAGCATAAATTTATATTGTAGGTTCGTGACGAGAATCAACTATTGTTAGTCGGTACCAGCGCAAATATATACGAAAAACGGGAAATGATGCGTACGGATTTTTCTCGCTTCCTCAAAAATATTCTCCGAATCGCTTGGTGGTTCGGATTTCTTTTTGTATCTTTGCGGCGTCGCATATTCGCTCACTCGTGGTTTCATTTTTATGAACTATCTTTGTAAACAAAACAGAATCAATCGTATGAATTATCAGAAGAAAGAAATAAAAGCCAATTTACGTTTTTGGATTTGCAGCCTACTTGTCTGTATGGCTAACTCCTCGTTTGCCTCATGGGATTACACATCAGATCCTCCTTACCCGAATTATACCAGTACTGGCACGGGATCAACCACAGCTTCAGCCATAGACTATGACAATGAAAGTCTTATGCCAGGCACCTACTCCTATAAGAACGGTGAACTGGTGGCAGGGCTGAAACATTGGTCTGTCAGTAATGGCGTTTTAAGGCTGCCCTTCACGTTGAAAAAGGATGGTGGCGGTTACTTTAGGGAAGGCAATTCGTTCAAAATCTTTGTCGTTGAAGGTGCCGATGTCTATGCCAAGGCTTTTAACATTACGAACAGCGCCACCAGTTCATGTAATATTGCCGTGGAACTCCAGCCGTTTACGGGCAGTCGCAACTTCTATTTCTATCTCATCACCAGCGACCTGGTTTATAAGCAGTATGGCGGGATGATTAAGATAACGTGCACTTCGTCAGACAATCCTCCAACCATTTCAACACTTGGAGCAAGCCAGGTAAATGCTACTTCCGCCGTTTTGAACGGAAGGGTAAAGCCAAATGGTGACAAGACGTATTATAGTTTTTATTACGGCAAGAAAATGACAAGCATGAGTGAGGTCTATTCTGGAACTGTGTCGGCCAGCAAGACTTATGAGGATGTTGAATATGAACTTTCTGACCTTACCCCCAACACAACCTATTATTTCCAATTATCCGGATATAACAGTGCCGGGTCTGATGACGGCGATATATTGAGTTTCACCACAGAAAGCCAGCCGGATAATCCTGGCGGAGACAATGAATTTGAAACAGCCGTAACCTACCTGCACCAAAGGGGTATCGTTGACGGAAGTACTCCTACTGAGGCCAACACTGAAGGCCTACTAAAACGTCAGCAGTTGGCTAAGATTACGTTCATGGGTGTATATGGAAGTTCGTCGAATGTGCCTGACGTTGTGCCGTCGGACAACTATCCCATTGTCTACGACCTGAATGAAGGTTCATATTTCTACCGTGCCGCCAGGGCATTGCTCTACTTGGACTATGGTGACGGTGTGACACCTTTCGACCGTGACCGTCTCTCTTTCGACCCCGAAGAGGAGATGCTGCGTGTATACGTGGTGAAGACTCTGTTGGAAGCGTTCAACATCCAGCCTGACATGAGCAGCAACAGTAATCCGTTCTCTGGCGACAATGCCGCCGCAAACCTGGCAACGAACAATCCGAGACTGTTTGGCTATTTCCGCAAGGCATACTCCCTCGGCATCATTACCAAGGGCCGGCCAACAGATGTATGCACACGTGGAGAGGCTTTCATCATGCTTTATCGGATTATGAATCTCTACCCCTCGTTCAGGGCAAATAACAGCGACTACTTCGAGCCGCTTAACACCACGCTGAAGACCATGTCGATGAACGTGGGCCTGCAGATGGGCAACTTCCAGCACTACACCAAGACAAGTTTCTCACTCGATGGTGTGACACCACTGGTCTTCACGCATACGTACAATAGTTATAATACGACGCTGCCTGGCATTTTCTATGGCGAGCACAGTGTGGATGGTGCCAATGTGACGTATCAGCCGCTTGCCGACGGTTGGAGCCATAGCTATCACACGTTCATCACGCTTGTGGGCAGTTCAAGCAGCGATGTCCATGCCCTTGTACACTGGGGCGGAGGCAGCATCGACGTGTACAAGAGAAACGGCAACGACTGGGATGCACTGTCGATGGGTGTTTACGATAAGTTGGAAAGAGAAGGGTCAGGACAACTTGTCATTACCACCAAATCACAGGTAAAATACCATTTCGCATACGAAAACAACAGTTCGGCCTATAAGGTCTATTTCCTGAAGAGCATAGTTGACCGCAACAACAACACAGTGAGCATCAGCTATGAGTCAGGTGTGGACGGCATGCCGCGCATCAATAGCGTCAGCGACGACCACGGGCGTTCCATCTCCTTCTCCTATCGGTCTGGCACGAACCTCATCAGTAGCGTCAGCGATAACAAAAATGGGCGCAGCATCAGCTTCGGCTATGATTACAACGACGTGACAGGACGCTACCAGCTGAAGTCGTTTACCGATGCGAGAAACCATAAGACATACTATGAGTATGTGAATGACTCGAAGCTGAGTACCTCGAAGCTGTTGGCTGGCATACGGCTGCCTAATGGCAACTATGTCTCGAACAGTTATAATGAAAGTAACTATCGCCTGACAAAGACGGAGAACGGAGAGAGCATAACCACAGTGAACGCATCGACGGTATACGGTTCGAACGGCTCGTCGGCAAAAACAACGTCCGACGTGAGAGTGACACGTAGCTCGGGCACTTCGTCTTACAGCTACGAGTATGACTCAAACAACGTGATGACAAAGCTGAATGGTCCGAACAACATGAATGTAAACATCACGCCATACGCCACTACAGGCATGCAGCACCTGCCCAAGGCGATTACGACCAACAGCACGAACATCAGCAACATTGAATACGACGAAAAAGGCAACGTGACCCGCGTTGACGTGACGGGCGACGACAGGACGCTGACCACGAGGTATGAGTACAACGACATGAACGACGTGACAAAGGTTACCGACCCCATGGGTTACGTGACAAACTACTCTTACACGAACGGCAACCTGACTAAGATTCAGTCACCCATCAGTGACGTATGGACCCAGATTTCACGGCTCAGTAATGGTCTACCCTCACAGGTGAAAGACGCGGAAGGGGTGACGGTTGATTATAGTTATGACTCCTACGGCAACGTGAATAAGATGACCCTGCCGGGCAGTCTCGTCACCGTGCCCACATACGACGCTGCCGGACGCCTGACGAGCATCAAGGATGCCCGGGGGAACACCCACACATACGGCTACGATGCCAACGACAATCTGACCAGTGAGAAAGACCCCGACAACAATACGACGACCTACGAGTACGACAACAACGACAACCTGACGGGCATCTGGAACGCCAAGAATAAGAAAACGACGCTGGAATACGACTTCGACACCGACTGGCTGACTTCCGTGTCGTTCGAGGGTGCCACCAAGAGCTACACCTACAACGCCGACGGGACACTCGACTCTTACGAGAAGCCCGACGGAACGACGCTCAATTACGAGTATGATGACTTGGGCCGGATTATCAGCGACGGTGTGAACAGCTATAGCTACGATAGCAAACTGCGCCTCAAATCCATATCTGGAAATGGTAAGACTATCACTTTCGGCTATGATGGTTTCAACCGCATCACGAGTGCGGGTGACGCTACGTACACCTACGATGACAACAATAACGTGAAAAGTGTCAATGGTACGGAGTATGAGTATGACGCGCTAAACAGGATGAAAAAGGTGAAATTCAATGGCAAGACCATTACATACACCTACCGCAGGGATAGCAAACTTTCAACAGTGGATTATAACGGTGTTATGACCACTACATACGGCTACGACAGTTCAGGTCGCCTGACAAGCAAGCAGACGAAGCTAAGCAACGGAACGGTGATTGCAGGTTATAGCTATACGCTCGACAAGGTGGGTAATATCGTTTCCCAAACCAAGCAGGAGCCATATAGTGACATGAACTTGACAAATGAAGACGTGACTTATAGCTACAATAGTGCCAACCGTATCACAAAGGCTGGCGATATCAGCTTCTCGTTCGACGAGAACGGAAACACCACGAAGCGCGGTAGCGAGTCGTACAGCTGGGACGACCTTGACCGTCTGACGCGGGCCGGTTCCACCAATATCACCTACGACCCGCTTGGACTGATTGCCTCCTACGGCGACATCACGTTTACCACCGACCCGTTAGGAATAGGCAATGGTATCTCAAATAGAAAGAATGGTGCAGAATATCTCCAAGAAAAAGCTTTGGATAACGGAAGAGACTTCTTAATAGATTCGCTTCGAATAGGTAACGTAATTTGTGACTCGAAGAGCGGTGCCACCTTTATCTACGGCAACGGTCTGGAGGCTCGCGTCGTGGGGAGCAAGGTGAGCTACTACGTTACTGATGTGCGCGGCTCCGTAGTTGCCATCGTCGATGAGAGTGGCAACATTACCCACAAGTACCAATATGACGAGTTTGGTAAGGTGACGCAGAAGGATGAGCCGGCAGGCAACGCCAATTACAACCCCTTCCAGTATGTCGGCAAATATGGCGTGATGTACCTCAACGACCATCAGTACTACATGCGTGCCCGCCACTACGACCCCACCATCGGCCGCTTCTTCTCCGAAGATCCAATTTGGGATATTAATCTTTATCCGTATGCGGATAATAACCCAATTATGAATATAGACCCTGATGGGCGGATTCCCTTTGGTGAATGGTGGCATAATAAAATGAATCAGTTTGCTAATTGGTTGGGCTTATCAAAATATAATGTTGGTTCAACAAATAACTGTCTTGGATCGAATACAAATTGGGCGAATGGATGTCGTTAAGTATACAAAGAGACGTTTCTTCGTGTGGACAGTATTTATCAAAGTGAATGATTAATGGTTATGAAAATTGGAAATAGATAAATTAATGAAATATCAAAAAGAAGAATATGAAACGAGGATTATTATACACATTGGCACTTATGTTTGCAACCCTGCAGACATTTGCCCAGACCTATACCCACCGCAGTTTCTGTCAAGCATAAAACAAGCTAATAATTATGGAACCAACAAAAACCATAGATAAAGAATACCTTGCCTGGATAGCAGAGCTAAGCAACCGATACCGCCAAAGCCAGATTAAGGCGGCGGTGATGGTGAACAGCGAGATGCTGCGCTTCTACTGGTCTGTGGGCAAGGACATCGCCGAGCGGCAATATGACAACCGCTACGGCTCGCACTTCTACGAGAACCTGAGCAGCGACCTGTCGTTAGCCCTGAACAAGAAGAAGGGGTTCTCGCCAACGAGTTTGAAATACACAAAGTATTTCTATAGTCTTTACGCCCCTTTGTTTGCAAATCTTCAGCAAGGTGCCGAAAGATTGGACGTTTCAAATCGTCAGCAACTTTCCGATGATTTCAGTGTGGAGAATCGTCCACAACATGTGGACGTATTCAAAAATGTAAATCGTCCGCAGGTCGTGGACGATTCTGAGAAGACGGGAAAAATACTGTCAGACTTGTTTTCCATTCCTTGGAACCATCATCGTTTCATCATCGACAAAGCAAATGGTGATTTTCAGAAAGCCTTGTTCTTTGTCCGCAAGACCATAGAGAACAACTGGGGGCGCGGCATGCTGGTGAACTTCCTATCTACTGACCTCTATGAGCGTCAGGGGGCGGCACTCACTAACTTTGCCACGTCCATGCCGAAGCCTGAAAGCGACTTGGCACAAGAGTATTTCAAGGATCCGTACATCTTTGAGTTTGTCCAACTGAATGAGGAATACTCTGAGAAGGAGCTGAAAGATGAGCTGATGAGCAAGCTGACTCAGTTCCTGCTGGAATTGGGCAAAGGCTTCTCCTTCGTTGGCCGCGAATACCGATTGTCAGCAGAAGGAAAAGACAAATATGTTGACCTGCTGTTCTACATCGTGCCCCTTCACCGATACTGCGTCATTGAGGTGAAGGTGACCGAGTTCGACTTCGCTGACATCGGACAAATAGCGGGCTATACCGCTATGGTCGACGACCTATTGAATACACCGGCAGAAAGTCCAGCCATAGGCTTGCTGATTTGTAAAGAGAAGAATGTCGTGATGGCCCGCTATGCTCTGTCGCGCATCAGCGGCCCCGTCGCCATCTCTGAGTATGAACTGGCCCGAAAAGAACTCCCTGACGAACTGCGAAGCAAGTTGCCGACAGAAGAGGAAATAGAGCAAGGGCTTAATAGCAATGTAAGCATTAAGAAATAACAGTCATAAGAAAATGAAACGAAGCATTTTATTTATAGTGGCATTCCTGCTGGCAACCCTGCAGGCATCTGCCCAGACCTACACCTACGACAATCTGAACCGTTTGACGAAGGTGGCGTATGAAAATGGAGTGACGGTGACCTATGGCTACGATGCCTTGGGCAACCGTACAAGTAAGAACGTGACGGGAGCAGTAGCTTCCAAGGAAGCCTACGCCTGGCTGTCGGCCGACGGCAAGACGCTCACCTTTTGCTATGACAACAAGAGGTCGGAGCGAACAGGGGAGACTTACAACCTGAATACGGAGGATAACTACCCCGCTTGGAATCCGGAACCCTCATATAACAATCCGAGTAGTGTCACCAAAGTGGTTTTCAATCCTTCTTTTGCTGATGCCCGGCCCACAAGTACTTTTTCATGGTTTAATTGGTTTTCAGACCTGACGGAAATTGAGGGGCTGAATAATCTTAATACAACGGAAGTGACTTACATGTCAAACATGTTTGCAGGATGTCTCAGTTTGGAAAGCATTGACCTAAGCCATTTCAACACCTCAAAGGTAGAGAATATGTATGCGATGTTCTGGAAAAGCGGGGTGAAAAGCCTCGACGTAAGCCGATTTGACACCTCCAATGTTACTGATATGGGATTTATGTTTTGCCTATGCGGCGATCTAAAGAATCTCAATGTGAGCAACTTTAACACCTCGAAGGTGACAAATATGCAAAATATGTTCTCCAGCCTCGGAGTGGAGAATCTCGACTTGAGAAACTTCGACACAAGCAAAGTAACCGATATGTACTTTATGTTTGCAGACAACTACAACCTGAAGAACATTGATGTAAGCAGCTTCAACACCTCCAATGTAGAGAACTTCTATTGTATGTTCTATCAATGTACAAGTCTTAAGGTCCTTAACGTAAGTAATTTCGATGTCTCTCCAAGTTCATCATGGTACTTCTATGTTGACGAATTGTTTAGCAAGTGTACCAGTCTGCAGTGCCTTTATGTATCTCCAAGCATGAGTGGTCTCTCTTCATCTGCATGTAATGGCGTAGGCACAGAAGAACATCCTTGCTACATTGTTGCTCCTGCCAGTTTTGACTTCGGTGTGGATACCTCACTCAGTTATTTTACGTGGAAGAATGGTATTTTCAAATTGAGTACCGCTGAAGAAGTCGCTACCGACATTATGAACATTGACAAACAAGAAAAGAAGCCAAGAAAGTGGTACGACCTGAATGGCCGCAGACTCTATGATAACCCCAAAACCAAAGGTGTATATATCAAGGAGGGACAGAAGGTCGTGGTACATTAGTTGGTAGTTGTAGTTATGAGATAGTATGAAGAAGGTTGTTAAAACGCTAATGACCGTTGCAGTCTTGGTTGTGGCTTTGTCCGGCTGCCAGAGTGCAAAGGTGGAACGCTCCCAGGATTTAGTTGTTGAGGAGCAGACGGATTCTGTGTTCGGTAGTCATGAGGAGAATAACTACTGCCGGGCATTCTTCACGTTGGACATACCGGTAAACGGGCCGAAGGCTTTGATGGACTCAGTGTTGACGCTCATCAACAGGGAAGTGTATGATTATTGTGAGTTTTGTGCTCATCCTGATGAAAAGACATACAGTCCCGAGGAGGTGTTTACTGATGATGGCAGGCAATTCCTGACCCACTATATGGAGAAGTACAGACAACTCCTGAAAGATAGCCTATGGAATATGTTTCATCTCACGATGAAGATGGAAGTTCAAACCGAGTCGTATGTTACATATAGCTTGGAGAACCACCATTGTGGTGCCAGCTGCGGCTCTGAGAAGTTCTTCTACACCTTCGACAAGCGCGATGGCCATCAGTTACAGGAGATTATCAGCCACGAGAACCTTGTACGTTTCTTTGAGGACTATCCTGAATATGCGAGCAAAGAAGAATTTCTCTGGAAATACACTCCTGAGAGCGATTATGACACTTCATGCTATGGGTTGTTAGACGACCATTTCTCGCTCATCATCATAGGCTGGTACAACCATTACTTTTCGGTGGACGTTCCATATAGTCAGATATTTTCCTATCTCTCGCCAGAGGCTCAGGCAATGGTGGAACGGAAAAGTGAGGGGGAGCCGATGCTCCCTCCCTACCTGCCAGAGCGTTCTGAGGATCGACAGGTGTGGATGGAAGTGGATACGGTAAACAATGCACTTATAGGCTACGTAAGTGCTGCTGGAGGACCACTTGTGACAACGCTGAAGCACTATGACCCGGAATTGGAGGCTTATCCTAAACGTGTACATTCTATTGATTCATCCGAGGGTCCTGATGTTTTTCTGTTCATTTGTTCATACGGGCATCTTCTCTATCTTGATGAAGCTTTGACGTGTATCATCGATGAGGACGGTCTTAAACCTGCCAGCCTCTTCTCGATAGAGGGTAAGCGGGACAGCGTCGTAAGCTGTATGTGGTACGACCAGTTGGTGGCAGCCAGTGACGGCTTCCCATATCATGAACTTGACGAAAACCGTTTCGGAATTCATTATGACCGCTTCACACAGCGACTGTATGTTCCCGTCATGGAGAATCATGAAAAAGGATCAGAATTTGAAAACTGTCTTCGCTATACAGGACGATATGATGTCCTGCGCTTCGATGGCAGGGCGTTTGTTCCTGATGGCACTGATGGGGCATGGTGGCTGAACGCAGACCTGCGCAACTACAAGCGAACCGTCAGCAATCATATAACCGCAGACGGAATCGAACAGATTGACCTGATGCCCGATGGCACTTATCGCCGTGCTATATGGAAAGGCGCCAAGACCCTTGATGATCTCCGTAAGAAGCCCGATGAGGTGAAGATCAGTAAGGATTCCAAATTCTCAGAATAAACTATTCTGCGGCTTGCCTTCGAGGAAGGCGCGAACGTTGGCGTTGGCGATGGCAATGAGACGCTGGCGGGCTTCGATGGTGGCCCAGGCGATGTGAGGAGTGAGATAGGCGTTGTCGCATTTGAGCAACGGGTTCGTGACGCGGGCTGGCTCCTCGCTGAGCACATCGGCACAGTAGGCGAAAAGGGCGCCTGACATGAGGGCGTCGGCCACATCCTCCTCGCAGACGAGGGGGCCACGGCCAGTGTTGATGAGTATGGCCGAGGGCTTCATCAGCCTTAACGTGTCGCGACGGATAAGGTGGCGGGTGTCGGCGGTCAGCGGACAGTGCAGGCTCACGACATCGCTCTGTGCCAGCAGTTCCTCGCGTGTACCTTTATTTATATAGGGAGGCAGTTCGTCGGCCTGCTTGCTGGTGACGGCAAGCACGTTCATGCCGAAGGCGGCGGCAATGGCAGCCACGCGACTGCCGATGTTCCCCAGTCCTACGACACCCATCGTCTTACCGGCAAGCTCCTGCCAATGCAGTCGTCCCTCAGGGGCGGTCGTGGTCTCTGGCGTTTCCCAGTAGCAGAAGTCAGGGTTGGCGGACCAACGGCCATTGCGATTCTCACGTGCATAGTGGTCGGTGTGGTTGGTGACGTTCAGCAGATGGGCAAACACCATCTGTGCGACACTCTCCGTGCTGTATGCCGGCACGTTGGTCACGATGATGCCCCGTTCTTGAGCCGCTTCCAAGTCCACCACGTTATAGCCTGTTGCCAGTACGCCGATATAGCGCAGCTTAGGCAACTGTTCAATCTCCTGCCGTCTGAGCAGCACCTTGTTTGTCAGTACGATTTCAGCCTCACTGGCTCTGTTGACAGTGTCTTCGGCTGCTGTGCGATCATAAACCGTCAATTCACCCAGTGTAGCAAGCTCCTCCCAGGAGAGGTCGCCCGGATTGGCCGTATAGGCATCGAGAATCACAATCTTCATATTCTTGTCTCCCTTATTAAAACTTAATAGGGAGCACCCGAAAGTGTCTGGTGCTCCCCTTGATTAATGTGTTTTTGTCCCATGAACGGGTACGTCAGTGTATAACTATTATTCGTAGTATTCAATTTTGCGGGTCTGCTCCATTTCCTGACCCATCATAGACATCTTGCGGCTGATCCAGTTGCCACGATCGTCGTACTTGTAGTCGGTGTAAGGCATGTTCATCTCCTGACCGCCCATGTCCATAATCTGTGCAGCAACGGCGCCCTTGTCGTTGTAGGTGAACTTGGTCACCATGTCATTGCCCATCATGTTCATCGACTGGCTGACGATGCGTCCATTCTCCCACTTGTACTTGATTTCGACGGCCTGTCCCTGCATCATGGTGCGCTTGGCTGACAGCAGATAGCCATTCTCATCGTACTTGGCATCGGAAATGCCATCGCTCTCCATCTTACCTTCCTTGGTGAACTTGACGACCTGGTCGCGACCCATCATATTCATGGAAATAGACTTGACGGGACCTGTTGCCTCGTTGGCTTCTACGTCGTGGAACTTTGTCTGTGCCTGAGCGGCGAATGCAACTGCCATCATGGCAATCATCATAAATACCTTTTTCATTGCTTTGGTTTTTTTGTTATAAATTAAAGTTGATGTAAGCTAAAACACCATTTAGACGGTACGAATCCAAAAAGGTTTAATGCGTTACAGAAAAAAATATAAAAAAACTGTCGGATTGTTGTTTTCTACAAAATAATTCGTACCTTTGCGGCAACTAAACATATTAAACTGAGGAATAGAAAATGAAAACAGTATTACTATTAGCAGGAATGATTTGGGGCTTGGCTTCAACAGCAATGGCCAAGGACATCAAGGATGTCGGCGAGTCCAAGTATGAACTGAGCGTCGGAGATTTGACGATGGTGGTCGATGCCGCCCATGGCGGTAAAGTATTGTCGTTCAAGCACAAAGATGCTGAAGTTATCTCACAATCGAGGTGGCCGGAATCGTTTGGCAGCACGTTCTGGACCAGTCCCCAGAAAGAGTGGAACTGGCCGCCGGTGCCTGAGTACGACAAGAATGCGTATGTCGTGGAACTGGACGACGCGAAGCTCACACTGACCAGCGAGGTGTCAGAGAAGATGAAGTTCAGGATTCGTAAGGAGTTCGCCGTCAGCCATGCAGACAACTCTTTCGTTGTCACTTACTCTATCATCAACGAGGATGATAAGGAGCGCACCGTGGCTCCTTGGGAGATTACCCGCGTGCCCAACGATGGTCTCATCTTCTTCGATGCGAAGATGGAAGACATAACTCCCGCTGGCCTGATGCCTTTCCAGCCCAATTTCGGAATTGTATGGTACTCGGCAGACGCCACCCAAGAGAACCGCAAAATCAATGCCGACGGCAAAGGCTGGCTGGCCCATTTCGCCAACGGTCTGCTGATGGTGAAGCAGTTCCAGGATCTGGACAAGTCACAGCCAGCACCCGGTGAGTCGGAAATCCAGGTGTATGTGAACAGGGGCAAGTCGTTCATCGAACTGGAGAGTCAGGGTGCCTATCAGAAACTGCAGCCCGGCGAGAAACTTACGTGGTCGGTGAAATGGCTGCTGACTACTGTCGATGCAACCCTGGAGCCCTCGGAAAAACTGCTTCAGGAAGTCCGCAAAACATTAAAGAAGTAATTGGAATAAAGGAAAAATAAAAACCGAAAACTATGAAAAAGAACCAGCCCCTGCTGACGGCCCTGCTGCTGGCAGCCGTTATAGGCATAACAACCACCGCCAAGAGCGGAGAGCCGCGAGCTTATCAGACACCTCGTGGAGAGTTGCAGGCTGTGGTTGAAGAGCCACAGGATCCGAACGAGATGGTGGCCTACCTCTTCACCTATTTTAATAGTAACGCACCAGAGGACGAACAGATTTGCTACGCCATCTCAGACGACGGCTACAACTACACGCCGCTAAACATGGGCGCACCCGTCATCGAGAGCGACACCATCGCCCTGACACAGTGTGTCCGCGACCCACACATCCTGCGCTGTGAGGACGGTAAGACGTTTTATATGGTGGCTACCGACATGCGTTCCGCATTAGGCTGGTCGAGCAACCGCGGCATGGTACTGCTGAAGTCGACTGACCTCGTCCACTGGCAGCACTCGACTGTCAACTTCCCCACCCGCTACACGAAGACGTGGAAAAACGTCATCCGCGTTTGGGCGCCGGAGACCATCTACGACCACAAGGCTGGCAAGTATATGGTGTTCTACTCGCTGCGCACCAGCGACCGCGACTCCTACGACAAGATTTACTACCAGTATGCCAACAAGGATTTTACCGACCTTGAGGGTGAGCCTCAGTGGCTCTTCGACGCGGGCAACGCCACCATCGACGGTGACATTGTCTACAACGAGGCCGACCAGATGTACCATCTCTTCTATAAGCAGGAGTCGGGGCGCGGCATCTACCAGGCCGTAGCCAAGCAGCTGACGGACAAGTGGCAGATGCTCGACGGCAACGTGGAGCAGACCAAGGAGGCCGTTGAAGGCGTCGGCGTCTGCAAGGCCATCGACGGACGGTCGTGGATCATCATGTACGACTGCTACGGCAACGGCCACTACCAGTTCTGCAAGTCGGAAGACCTTAAGACTTTCAAGTTTGTGCAGAATACGGAGATGAAGGGCAAGTTCACACCGCGTCACGGC
>Ga0310786_10008095_pt1 | contig 13574 bp, 13 predicted proteins | sample AusTroGonzalo_MG_FD_203881 | JGI IMG/M metagenome (GOLD analysis project Ga0310786, IMG submission 203881) | Bovine rumen microbial communities from tropical cattle in Woodstock, Queensland, Australia - Gonzalo_03 (v2) (version 2) | ecosystem: Host-associated > Mammals > Digestive system >... | reverse complement strand
TGCCAATCATTGCGGCGGGCGGTGACAATGATTGCAGCGGCCGCTGAAAACCAAAAAGTGGCATGACGTATAGCGTCGTGCCACTCTTTTGATGTCGGATATGATTTAGTAAGTCATCTTCGGCTCCAGCTCTTTGGCCTGGTCGATCATCTTCTGAACCTCAGAGACAGCGGGCACACGGCCGCAGATCTTGAACTCGGCGTTGATCTCCTCCAGTTTCGGCTGCAGGTTCTCTGCCACACGATGACGGAACTCCTTGACGGTATCGACGCCAGCCTTCTCCAGCAACTCTGAGAACTGGGGACCTACGCCGTTGATGCGGAACAGGTCGGCATGGTTGGTCCAGCGCAGAATCAATTTCTCGCTGATGCCTGTGGCCTCGGCCAGTTCCTTGCGGCCCTTGGGGGCTGCGCACTTCTCGAGCAGTTCGCTTACCTTGTTGATACCTGCGGCGGTCAGCTTCTCGGCATACACGTCGCCTACTCCCTCGATGTCAATAATCTTGTAATCCATAATCTTAAAGTTTTTGAGTTAATGAGTTTATAAGATTGTAAGTTTTCTGCTGCAAATTTAAATAAAATATCTGATAATTGCAATGATTTGAACAATTTTTTGTATTTTTGCAACAAAATCGTAAGTAAGATGCTGATTGCTTTATATATAATAATAGGTGTGGCAGTTGGGGCGGTGGTGCTTTACCTGCTGATGGACCGTCGGATGGACGTCCTCCGTATTGAGGGGGGTAAGAAGGACATCGAGCTCTCGATGAAGGGGGAGCAGTTGTCTGCCGCTACCAGTCGAGTGAATCATCTGGAGGCGGAGAACAAGTCGCTCCATGCGAAGGCCGAGAGTCAGGGCAGGGAACTGGAACTGGTGCGTCAGCAGATGGACGAGGAACTGCAACGGCGCGACCTGCAGTTCAAGGAGCAGATGCAGGCGTCGAAGGAACAGTTTCAGGAGCAGTTGAAGACGGCCCGCGAGCAGTTCTCCAACCTGTCGCAGCAGTTGATGGAGACTAGTGCGTCGAAGTTGAAGGAACAGAACACGGAGACGATGGCAGGCATCACACAACCGTTGAAGGATGCCATCGCCAATATCCAGAAGGCCCTCGACGACAGCAAGAAGGAGAGTGCAGGCTACTCGGCCTCGTTCCGTGAACAGATGTTGCTGATGATGCAACAGACCCAGCAGTTGGGTGAGAAGACGGACAGTCTGACGAACGTGTTGCGCCGTGATAATAAGATCAGTGGTAACATGGGTGAGATCATCCTAGGCGACCTGTTGGCTTCGCAGGGACTGACGGAGGGTATCCACTATGAGGTGCAGGCAAGACTGAGGGACGAGATGGGTCGTCCGCTGAAACACGACGAGACGGGTAAGGAGATGCAGCCTGACGTGATCCTGCACTATCCGCAGGGTCAGGATGCCATCGTTGACTCGAAGGTGTCGCTCGTGGCTTATGAGAAATACGTGAATGCGGAGACGCCGGAGGAGAAGGAGCGTTACCTGCAGGAACATATCAAGAGTGTGCGTCAGCATGTGAACGAGCTGGCCCGCAAGGACTATTCGAAGTATATCAAGAACGGACGCGAGACGGTGGACTTCGTGATTATGTTCGTGCCCTTCGAGTCGTCGTTGCAGCTGGCGCTGGCCAATGACCCCACGCTCTGGCGAGAGGCGTTCGAGAAGAAGGTCTTCGTGACAGGGGAGCAGAACCTGTTGGGAATCCTTCACATGATCCATATCGCCTGGGTGCAGAACCAGCAGGCAGAGAACCAGCAGAAGGTGTTCGGACTGGCAGAGGATCTCTTGGACCGCTTAGGCGACTTCGTGCAGAGATATAATGATGTAGGGGTCAAGTTGGAGGCTGTTCAGAAGGCCTACGACTATGCCAACAATAAACTCATTACGGGGCGTCAGAGTGTGGCGCAGAAAGGCCGCGAACTCGTGGACCTCGGTGCGAAGGAGAATGCCAATCGTAAGATTCCCATGCCTGAGGTGGGACTGGAGTAGTCGTTTTGTTTATAGTTGATGGTTTATAGTTTATAGATGAAAACCTGGCAAGCCATTGAATTATCGAGACTATAGAAGTAATCAACTATAAACTATAAACATTAAACTATAAACAAATGAAAACATTGATTAGTGAGCATATTTGGGACTTTAATCTCGAGGCTGCGTTAAAGGAGATATCGGAGCAGCGACGGGAGCAGGCGCTGAAGTTCAAGCACGAACAGGGACAAAGGCTCTGTGTGCTGGCGTATCAGTTGCTGAAGCAGGCACTAAGAGAGGAATATGGCATCACGGAGAATCCCGTCTTTGAATATAATGAACATGGAAAGCCCTCTATCATAGGTCATCCTGAGGTCTTCTTTAATCTGAGCCATTGTAAGGAGGCAGCTGTCTGCGTCGTCAGTGATCAGCCTGTAGGTATTGACGTGGAGAGCATCCGAGAGTATAAAGAGGGACTCGTCCATTATTCGATGAACGATGATGAAATCCAAGAGATTGAGTCGGCAGAGCATCCCGATGTTGCCTTTATTCGTCTCTGGACGATGAAGGAGGCCACACTCAAACTCATCGGCACAGGCATCAGCAATGACTTGAAAACTGTGCTCGATACGGCTAAATACAAATATACCACTGTCGAGCGACAGCGGTATATTTATACGGTTTGCGAGAATCTTATTTAACTAAGTTACCCAGGATGTCGCGGGTCAGCTCCTTGGTGATGGAACGGGTGGCGGCGCTGGTGGCGTTCTTCACCACACGACCTGTGGCAGAGGTCTTAGACTTCGTCTTCTTGCCTGTTACCTTGTCGCTGATATAGGTGCCGAGGAGGGTGGCGAAGGTGGAGGTGACGGCAGTGATAATGGCCTTCCATACCTTCGACATCATACCGGGCTTCTGCTTGCCCTTGGCCTTCTCTTCTTCCTTAGAGTTGGCCTCTTCCTCCTGAGCCTTCATCTGCTCTTCGGCCTCGGCCATCAGCACCTCGAACGCACTCTCACGGTCGATGGGCGTATCGTATTTTCCGAAGATACGGCTCTGCTTGATGATATCCATTCGCTGACCCTCGGTGATGGCACCGATCTGACTCAAAGGGAAGAGGATCTTTGCACGTTCGACGATGCCAGGGGCACCCTTTGCGTCGAGGAACGAGACGAGGGCCTCACCTGTCTCGAGGTTCATGATGGCTTCGTCGGTCTTGAACTCAGGATTGGCACGGAAGGTGTCAGCTGCGGTCTTCACAGCCTTCTGGTCCTTCGGTGTGTAGGCTCTCAGGGCGTGCTGCACACGGTTACCCAACTGGCCGAGAATGTTCTCAGGAATATCTGTCGGACTCTGGGTGATGAAGTAGATACCCACACCCTTAGAACGGATTAGACGGATCACCTGCTCAATCTTATCGAGCAGAGCCTTCGACGTGTCAGTGAACAGCATGTGGGCCTCGTCGAAGAAGAACACGAGCTTTGGCAGTTCCATGTCGCCCACCTCGGGCAGGGTGGAGTAGAGCTCGGAGAGGAGCCACAGCAGATAGGTAGAGTAGAGCTTTGGCTGCATCATCAGTTTGTCAGCTGCCAGCACACTCATGATACCCTTGCCGCCTTCTGTCTGGATCAGGTCGTAGATATCGAACGAGGGTTCGCCGAAGAACTTGTCGGCTCCCTGGGTCTCCAACTGGAGCAGGGCGCGCTGGATGGCACCGATGGTCTGTGCAGAGATATTACCGTATTTCGTGGTGTACTCCCTGGCATGCTTCGACACCCAGTCGAGCATGGCCTGCAGATCCTTCAGGTCGAGCAACAGCATACCACGGTCGTCGGCGATGCGGAACACGATATTGAGCACACCGTCCTGCGTCTCGTTCAGTTGAAGCAGACGGGAGAGCAGCATCGGACCCATCTGTGAGATGGTGGCACGCATGGGATGGCCCTGCTCGCCAAAGACATCATAGAAGCGTACAGGACAACTCTGGAACTCGGGATTCTCGATGCCGAACTCGGGCATACGCTTCTCAATGAAACCACTGAGCTTTCCTACCTGAGAGATACCGCTGAGGTCGCCCTTCATGTCGGCCATGAAACAGGGCACACCTGCCTGGCAGAATGTCTCGGCCATCACCTGCAGTGTGACCGTCTTTCCTGTACCTGTGGCTCCCGCAATGAGTCCATGACGGTTTGCCATCTTTCCTGTAATGCTGAGCGCTCCGTTGGCGCAATGGGCGATATACAGCCCTCTTTCCTTGTCTAACATAAGATATCTTTTTTAGTATTCTGTCTTGTCGGTTTTCGCCTCCCAAAGCCGGAAGGTGTGGAGGGCCTCGTTGCGCAGCAACGGGATGATGGGCACGGTGCGCTGGTCCATCGGACGGTCGAGCTCCTCGTAGATGAAGTCGTCGGCAAAGTCGATGTCATGGGCATCCTTGCGGTTGTTGCCATAGAAGATACGGCTGATATGGGCCCAGTAGATAGCCCCCAGACACATGGGACATGGCTCACAGGAGCTGTAGATGGTACAGCCAGAGAGATCGAAGGTACCCAGACGACGACAGGCCTCACGGATGGTGTTCACCTCTGCATGGGCGGTAGGGTCGTTGTCGATCGTCACGCTGTTGCTACTGCCTGCGATCACCTCGCCGTCCTTCACGATGACGGCTCCGAACGGACCTCCTCCACGACTCACACTCTCATTGGCAAGCCTGATAGCCTCCCGCATGAATGTCTTGTCTTGTTCTGTTATCTGTGCCATTGTTCCGATTAGTTGAAAAAGGCTTCCTCAGTGGGAAGCCTTATAGAGGTTTTTATGATGATCAGTTGTATTTCAGAATCTGTCCCGGCATCAGGCGGATGGACTTGCCGATGCGGTTGAGCTTGCAGAGCGAATCGACGGTGGTGTGGCACTTACGGGCGATGCTCTGGAGGGTCTCACCCTTCTTCACCTTGTGGAAGTGAACCTCGGAAGAGAACGATGCAGAGGGAGCTGCGATAGCCATCTCCATGTCGTCTTCGTCCTCATCGGTATCGAAGCGTCCGTTTCCAGCGCTGTTGCCACTGACACCACGCAGGCGGGTTGCCTGTGCAGACTCCCTGGCATAGCTGCTGCGACGGAAAGTAAAGAAGTCACCTGTCACATCCTGATTACGGAAGTCGAACATCAGCGCGGGGTTGAGGGCCACGCCACAGAGACGGGTCTCGAAGTGCAGATGGCTACCCGTGCTACGGCCTGTGTTACCACCAAGACCGATGGGATCGCCTGCCTTCACCTCGTCGTTCTCACGGACGAGCTGCTTCGACATATGTCCATAGTAGGTCTCCAGTCCGTTATAGTGGCGGATGACGACATACTTACCATAGCCTTTGGGCTCATATTTCACGATGCGCACCTTACCACTGAAGGCTGCACGGATCGTATCGCCGATATATACCTTGATGTCGAGACCCTTGTGCTGGCGTCCCCAACGGGCACCGAAATTCGAAGTGATGACACGACTGGGAGTCGGCATGCAGAAACCACGCAGGTCGACGGTGGTCTCATTGGGAAGGGTAGAACCGTTATAGTGGGTCAACTGGTTGTCCCACTCTTCATACAGGTCACCTGCAGGATTCTCGAATACTTCCTGCTCAATCAGTCTGTTGAGAACTATGGAGTCAACAGCTTTCATCTTCCGGTCTACGGGAGCCTGACGTGCTAACAGATCCTGACCTTGTGAGGGCAGGGAAGTGAATGACATCAATGCTAATAAAACTGTTGTTTTAAAAATCTTAATTGTTATCATTATGGGTATGGTTTGTCTTGTTAGAGCAAAATTTCGGTGCAAAGATATAAATAATATTCCAAAAACTTGCAGAAAGATGTATGCGTTAACAACTATTTGTGTTAATTTAACACTTTAATACTAAGAAATAGCTGCCCAATTGATGTTTGTCTTGCGTAATTGGCGCAGTCTGTTCCATAGCATCGCATATTTCTGCGAGGTGCACTCAGGATCTTCCTCGATATTTTTCTGGGCTTCGTCACGGGCCATCTGGACGAGTTGTCCGTCACGGGCGATGTCGGCAATCTTCAGGTCGAAGGCCATGCCACTCTGTTGGGTTCCCTCCAGGTCGCCAGGACCGCGAAGCTTCAGATCGGCTTCGGCGATACGGAAACCATCGTTGGTGTCGCACATGATGTCGATGCGTTTACGGGTGTCCTCACTGAGCTTGAAGGGGGTGACGAGGATGCAGAAACTCTGGTCTGCACCACGTCCTACTCGTCCACGGAGCTGATGCAACTGTGAGAGTCCGAAGCGCTGGGCATCGAGGATGACCATCACGGAGGCATTAGGCACGTTGACACCCACCTCGATGACGGTGGTGGCGACAAGAATCTGTGTCTCACCGCTGACGAATCGTTGCATCTCCTCCTCTTTGTCTTTGGGCTTCATCTTGCCATGCACCTTACTGAGACGGAACTCCGGGAATACCTGTCGTAGCACCTCGAAGCCTTCCTCCAGATTCTTCAGGTCGCTCTTCTCGCTCTCCTCGATGAGGGGGAAGACGATATACACCTGACGTCCCTCGTGGATCTGCTGACGGATACCATCGTAGAGTGAGGTCATACGAGAGTCGAAGACATGAGTGGTTCGCACAGGCTTACGACCAGGCGGCAGTTCGTCGATGACGCTCACGTCGAGATCGCCATAGAGGGTCATGGCGAGGGTGCGGGGGATAGGCGTAGCTGTCATCACAAGGACATGAGGAGGGTTCTCGCTCTTGCTCCAGAGTTTGGCACGCTGGGCCACACCGAAACGATGCTGTTCGTCGACGACGACGAAGCCGAGGCGTGCGAACTGGACGGTGTCCTCGATGACGGCATGGGTTCCCACGAGGATATGGATGGTGCCGTCGAGCAGTCCTTCGAGTACCTCTTCACGACGCTTGCCCTTGACGATGCCTGTCAACAGGGCCACTCGCAGGTCCATACCATCGAGGAACTGCATGATCGTCTGCAGATGCTGTTCTGCGAGGATCTCCGTAGGTGCCATGATACAGGCCTGATAGCCGTTGTCGATGGCGATGAGCATCGACATCAGGGCCACAAGGGTCTTGCCAGAGCCTACATCGCCCTGGAGGAGACGGTTCATCTGCTTGCCAGAACCTACATCCACCCTGATCTCCCTGATAACCCGCTTCTGGGCTTCCGTCAGTGGGAAGGGCAGATGGTTGCCGTAGAACGTGTTGAACACCTCGCCGACCTGTGAGAAGACATAGCCTCGATACTTACGACGATGGTCACTTGCATACCTTAATATATTCAGTTGGACATAGAACAACTCTTCGAACTTCAGACGGACACGAGCCCTCTCCAAGTCCTTGGCGTTCTGTGGATAATGGACAGTATGGAAGGCCTCGTCGCGCCCCATGAGATGACGACTGGCGATGATGAAGTCCGGGAGGGTCTCAGGCAGGGGAGGGAGTTTCTCGACGAGTGTCTTGGTGAGGCGCTCTATGGCCCTCGAGTTCAGTCCCGATTTCTTCATCTTCTCCGTCGTGTTGTAGTAGGGCTGGAGCCCCATCGACGAGAGATCTACCTTCGACGCATCGTCGAGGTCGGGGTGGGTGAAGTTGATGCGGTTGTTAAAGACGGTAGGCTTACCGAAGACCACGTATTCAGTGCCTATCCGATAGGTCTGTTTGGCGTATTTACCGCCATTGAACCAAGTGAGGTCGCAGATTGCCGTACCATCCGTGAAGTGGGCGACGACACGCTCCTTACGGGTTCCCATGGGGAAGCTCTCGAAACTGAGGATATGGCCCACAACCTGCACATAGGGCATATCGCCTGTCAGTTCGTGGATGGTGTAGACCTTCGAACGGTCCACATATTTATAAGGATAGTATTCGAGCAGGTCGCCATAGGTCTCGATGCCCAGCTCGTTGCTCAGCATCTTCTTGCGATTGGGACCTACGCCAGGCAAGAACTTAATATCTTGGTCTAAGATATTCAACTGGTAATTGACGATTGAGAATTGATAATGGCCTCTGCCACGACGATGTCGTAGGGTGTGGTGATCTTGATATTCTCGCGGTTACCCTCGACGAGAGTGATGGCATGGCCGTAACTCTCCACCACTGAGGCATCATCTGTAAAGCCGTCGTTGTAGGGTTGGCGGTTCGCAGCCTTTAACAACTGTATGTCGAAGGTCTGGGGCGTCTGCACCAGACGATACTCATCCCGAGGGACAGTAACGGATCTATTTTTGCAACGGACTTCAGGACTCAAAGACTTTTCTTGATCATTAGTCCTGTTGTCCTGCAGTCCGTTGCTAAATAACTGTCTAACCGTCTCGACGACAGGGATAACGGGGATGACGGCTTTGGCGGTGCGGGCTGTCTCGTAGCAGTCTCTGATCACCTCGATGCTGGGGAAGGGGCGCACGCCATCGTGCACTCCCACCACACCTTCCGCATCGTCAGGCACCAGGGCAAGACCGTTCTGTACGGAGTGGAAACGGGTCTGTCCGCCGTTGGCGAGCTGATACGTTATCTGGAAATCATACTGATGACAGAGTTCTTTCCAATAGTCCTGCTGGGCCTCAGGCAATACGAGGATGATCTGCAGGTCTTCAGAATACTCCCTGAATCTTTCCAACGTCCGCATCAGCACGGGTTTGCCACCTATTGGCAGGAACTGTTTGGGGATATCGCTTCCCATCCGCAGTCCCTTGCCGCCTGCCACGATGATTACGTAGTCCATTATTTCTCCATCAGATGTTTAAATCGCATGCCTTCAGCAATCTGGTCTGAAGTCTGCTTGTCGACGAGCTGGGTGAGCAGTTCGTAGGCATAGGGGAAGGCAGCAGCAGGCCCCTCGCCAGTGGTGATGTTGCCATCGACAGTCACGAGGTCGCCAGTATACTTGGCACCTGTCTGGGCCAATGCCTCTTCGAAGCCAGGATAGCAGGTGGCTTTCTTGCCGTCGAGGATGCCAAGGGGTGCGAGCACCACAGCTGGTGAGGCACAGATGGCAGCGATCTTTTTGCCTGCTTCAAACTGGGCCTTCAGGGCCTCGCAGACACCATCATGGGCAAACAGGTTGCTGGCACCAGGCATACCACCAGGGAGCATCAGCAGGTCTGCATCGCTATAGTCACTCTGATCGAACTGGATGTCTGCCTCGATGCTCACACCATGGGCCGACTCCACCAGGGGGAACTCGGTAGTGCTCACTGTGATCACGTCCACTCCGCCTCGGCGCAATACGTCAATGGGAATCAGGGCCTCGACATCCTCGAAGCCGTCAGCCAGGAATACATAAACTTTAGCCATAATCTTCTTCATTTTAGGGTTTCTGATTGCAAAGATAGTAAAAAAATGGATAATGGACAATGGATAACTGATAAATTGCTGCTGCCATTGCATTTTTTCTTAATTCTTAACTCTTAATTCTTAACTTCTTTGTATCTTTGCACCCAAAAGCGTATAAGTAGCATGGAACAGAGGAAGTTGAAGTTTGCCCTTTTTGGCAATATCTATCAGACCAAGAAGTCGACGTCGATACAGAAGGTGCTGTCGTGTCTCTCTGAGCACGGGGCCGAGTTGGTGGTGGATATGGAGTACTATTACTTCCTGAAGGACAACCAGCGTATCAATGTGAATGCCTCAAGGATCTTTGCTGACGACAACTTCGATGCCGATTTCGTCATCTCGATGGGTGGCGATGGTACGTTCCTGAAGGCTGCAAGCCGTGTGAGGGAGAAGATGATTCCCATCGTTGGTGTGAACATGGGGCGCCTGGGATTCCTTGCCGATGTCAGTCCTGTGGATATCGAGCGTTGTGTGGATGCTATCTATCAGGACGATTTCGCCATCGAGAGCCGTGCGCTCATCAAGGTCGAGACGGATGGCGAGCCTCTGGAAGGCTACAACTGTGCCCTGAACGATGTGGCTATCCTGAAGCGTGATACAGCCTCGATGATCTCCATCCGCGCTACGATCAACGGCGAATATCTGACGACGTATCAGGCCGATGGTCTGGTCATCTCCACACCTACGGGCTCTACTGCTTATTCGCTCTCCAACGGAGGTCCTATCATCGTTCCTGGCACGAAGGTGTTCTCAATGACAGCAGTTGCTCCCCATTCGATGAACATCCGTCCGATCGTACTTTCCGACTCCTCGGAGATCACCCTGACTGTCGAGAGTCGTAGTCATAACTTCCTCGTGGCTATCGACGGACGCTCGGAGAAATGCAAGGAAGGCACACGTCTGACGCTTCGTCGCGCTCCCTACGATGTGAAGGTGGTGAAACGCTCCCGTCAGAGCTACTTCAATACCCTGCGAGAAAAGATGATGTGGGGTATCGACGCCAGATAATAAATAATAAGGTACGCGCGACTTCAGTTCCTTAAATAGTGTTAAGGAAATGAAGATTTCTTCCAAAAAGTTTGGAGGGTATTGAGTATTATCGTACTTTTGCAGTGTACTATTGATGTAGTACACTATTACAAGGGAATATTTCAATAAACAAAACGCATTATGATAGAAGTAAGTAACATCAGTTTTAAGTACGCAGGTCAGAAGGATCTGGTATTCGATGATTTTAGTTTGAAGCTGGAGGCAAACAACATCTATGGCTTGCTGGGCAAGAACGGCACAGGCAAGTCGACACTCCTGTATCTCATCAGTGGTCTGCTCCGTCCGAAGAAGGGCACCGTCTGTTTCGATGGCGTAGAGACCAGCAAGCGTCGCCCTGAGACGCTGAGTGAGATCTTCATCGTACCAGAGGAGTTCGATCTGCCCACGATGTCGCTCAATGACTACGTGAAGATCAACAAACCCTTCTACCCCCGATTCTCGCAGGAGGTACTGGAAAACTGTCTGAACGACTTCGAGCTCACCACAGACCTCAAGTTGAATGCCCTCTCGATGGGCCAGAAGAAGAAGGTGTTCATGAGCTTCGCCCTCGCTGCAGGCACAAAGCTGTTGCTGATGGACGAGCCCACCAACGGTCTCGACATCCCCTCGAAGTCGCAGTTCCGCAAGGTGGTGGCCCAGTACATGACGGAGGATCGCACACTGATCATCTCCACCCATCAGGTGCACGACGTAGAGTCGCTGCTCGACCACATCATGATCCTCTCACAACAGAAGCTGTTGCTCGATGCCAGCGTGAGTGAGATCACGGAGAAATACACCTTCGAGTACCGCACTCCCAACGAGATGGACGATGCGCTCTATGCCGAGCCGTCGCTCCAGGGAAATGCCGTCATCGCCCCTCGAAAGGCCGACAGTCCTGAGACGCAAGTGAACCTTGAATTGCTGTTCAATGCTGTTACGCAAGGTAGTCTATAGGAGCGTTCGACCAAATTCGCCGATTTTGGTCACCAAATCCGCCGATTTTGGTCACCAAATTCGCCGATTTTGGTCAGTAAACTCACGGAGTTTATAAAGCAAAAACAATGAAATTTCTAAATAGCTGATAATGAGTATGTTACAATTCAATATCAATCGATTCGGAAAGTTGGCAAGATGGTCGCTGACAAACGACAAGAAATACCACGTGAAGACGTTCCTGCAGACGTTGGTCATCTTGACGCTGCTCTTCCTGTTCCTTACTTCGATCACCGTCACATTCGGTAAGGAAAATGCCAACTACCGTGCTTGTGCCATATCTGTGATCATCCTGTTTGCCAGTACGTTTATCGTGGGATCGTCGTTTATGTTCTATAGCATGGAGCATAAGAACGACATGCAGGCACTGATGATGCTGCCAGCATCGAACCTGGAGAAGTACTTGATGCGCTATATATCCTGGATCCTGCTGTTGCCGATCTATGTGGTGGCAACCGTCTCAGCCGACTTGGTGCAGTATGTGTTTGGCTTGGTGGTGGGTCACGAGGAGGTGCGCTTTGTGATTTCTGCGACGATGGAGGTGCTGGGCAAGATGTGGTCTCAGGTGCCTGTCGGGAAGCAAACTGGTGTGGCGATAGGACTGGTGCTCCTCATCTTCTGGTCTCAGTCGTTGTATGCCCTTGGCGCCACGCTCTTCAGAACGAACAAATACAACTGGATTCCCACGACGGCTTTCATCATCGTGCTGGTCCTGGTGCTTGTATGGCTCTCTCCTGACAGAGGTAGGATTGAGCTCATAAAAGAAGACTCGACATCAGATCATGTGTTGGATGTGGTCTATGCCGTATGGGTGGTAGTGAATTTCTGGCTGTCGTACAGGCTCTTCTGCCGTCGCCAGGTGATAGGTAGGTTTGTAAACCTTTAGAAGGTAAAAAAGTAAAAAGGTAAAAAGGTAAAAAAGTAAAGCAATGAATAGTTTTAGTATCAATAGGTTTTGGCAGATGCTTCGCTGGCTGATCAACGTGAATCGCGTCAGATTGCTGGGCTATACGGTAGGCATCATGTTCTCTACATTACTGATCCAACTGATGATGTTCGTGTTTGGTTCGTTCGAAAAGATTGTTCCTTTTCTCTGGAGCTGTGCACATTTCGGCTCGTTCCTCATACCGTTCGTAATTATTTTCACGGTCTGTCTGGCCTTCACAAGCTTTACCAGCATAGGCAACAAGCAGCAGAGAGGCACCTGGCTAATGATCCCTGCCACCAATCTGGAGAAGTTCTTGTCGCTGATCGTCTATGTGACGGTGATCTGTGGCCTGTGTGCCATCGTTGGCTATATCCTGGGCGACTGTCTCCGCATGGGCTGCTTATGGATAGGGGCACAGTTGTCATCCGATCCTGCCATGAAAGCTTTTGAGGTATACAACTATAGTGCTGTGGACGGAACGTATCATCTCTGGTCATCGACTGTGTACTGGGTGTTCTGTGATATGGTGCCTCATCTGTTGACGGTGTGGGGTAGCTGCATCTACTGGGATTGGTTCCAGTGGGCATCGTGGATCGTTCATACGCTGATGGCTATCTGGGTACACTCGTTGTTTACCCTGGGTGGTACGCTGTTACGCAAGTATGCATTCGTCGCAACGGGTCTGTTCTGGATTGCGATTATGCTGCTCTTCATGGGATCTCTCCATCGTCTCAACCTCAGCGTGTTTGGAAATATAACGTTTGCTGATGGTACCATTGTCACGATGACGGTTAACACGATGGCTTATGTGCTGATGGTGGTGCTCCCTCTGCTTGCTTACTTCAATTATCGGGCATCGTTCCGTATCTTCAAAGGTTTTCAGTTAATAACAAACAAGTGGACTAATTATGATATTCTCAAACGATAAACCCATCTACATCCAGATGGCAGACCGCCTCTGTGATGAGATACTTGCAGGCAAGTATCAGGACGACGATCGTATTCCGTCAGTCCGTGAGTACAGTGTGCTCCTCGAGGTGAACACGAATACAGCCGTCAAGGCCTACGAACAGTTGGCCCGTGAGGAGATCATCTACAACAAGCGTGGCCTGGGCTACTTCGTCACCCCTGGTGCGAAGAAGCAGATCCTCAAGGCCCGCAAGGAGGAGTTCATGAAGGAACGTCTGCCAGAACTCTTCCGACAGATGCAGCTCCTCGATATCTCCATCGATGATGTTGTAGAAGCTTATAAAGAGATAAAGAGTGTT
>Ga0310786_10008092_pt1 | contig 13576 bp, 9 predicted proteins | sample AusTroGonzalo_MG_FD_203881 | JGI IMG/M metagenome (GOLD analysis project Ga0310786, IMG submission 203881) | Bovine rumen microbial communities from tropical cattle in Woodstock, Queensland, Australia - Gonzalo_03 (v2) (version 2) | ecosystem: Host-associated > Mammals > Digestive system >... | reverse complement strand
CGAACTGTCCGTCAGCGGCGGCAATTCCACGATACAGTATCTGGTGTCCGGTTCCTATTTCGGCCAGGACGGTATCATCAAGAATTCCGACTACAACAAGGCCAGTCTGCGTGCCAGCGTCAGCGCCCAGCCCAAGAAGTGGCTCAAACTGAACCTGAACGCGAGCGGTTCCCTCTCGAACAACCGCCTGCTGGCCAGTTCCGGTGACGGTTACCAGAACGACGAGGGTGGTTCGGTCGTCCGCTACGCCCTCTTCCGCAACCCGGCGATTCCCGTCTTTGACGCGGAAGGCAACTACGTGGACATGCCCGGCGAGTACTACGGCAACGCCGCCTACAACTCCTTCTTCGGGGACGGTTATTCCCCCGAGGGACTGACCGCCTACACGGACCGTTCCAACAAGACCAAGTCCCTGTTGGTCACCGGCAACGTAGTAATCAACTTTACCAAGAACCTGTTCTGGAAGACGACCCTGGGTCTGGACTATCGTTACAATACCTACCGGCTGTTCAACAAGACCTGGGGAACCAACAACCGTATCCACGAAACCAACGGACTGACCGTCCGCAACAATGAAAACAGCAGTTGGACGGTCAACAGTACCTTGAACCATAACCTGACCTTCGGCGAGCATTCGCTGAACTATATGGTGGGTGCTGAGGCCATCCATACGCACGAGAACGTGCTTTCTTCGGCCAACGAGGATTTTGCCTCCGAAGATCCGGACCTGCTCTACATCGGTCTGGGCGAGGGGACGCTGACCTCCAGCCAGGGCGAGAGCGCTTCTTCCCTGCTCTCCTTCTTCGCCAATGTCAACTACAATTATGCGGGCAAGTATTATGTTTCCGCGATTCTCCGCGAAGACGGTTCTTCCCGCTTCAGCCCGGGTCACCGCTGGGGTACCTTCTATTCCGTATCGGCGGGCTGGAACATCGAGCAGGAGAATTTCATGCAGGGAGCCAAGTGGCTTGACAAACTCAAGCTGCGCGCGGGCTACGGTTCCATCGGCAATCAGGACATCGGCCTGTATGCCTACTCCGACCGTTACAGCGGAAAATACTGGTATGCCTTCGACGGCGGAATGGCCGACGGCTATGCGCAGACCACGCTCGGCAATTCGGAACTCAAATGGGAAACCTCCGACCAGTTCAATGCCGGTATCGACATCGAGGTGCTGAAGGGCACCCTGGGCGGCTCCATCGACTACTACTACAAGGTTACCCGGGATATGCTGGTGCAGGAATCCCTGCCGACTTCCGTGGGTAAGACCGCGACCCCCTGGGTCAACAACGGCAGCGTGCTGAATACCGGTGTCGATATCGAACTCTTCTACCGCAGGCAGTTCCGGGACTGGGGCTTTGACATCACCCTGAACGGCGGTTACCTGCACAATGAAGTGCTCAGCCTCAATTCTCCCATCCTCGGCGGTCTGGTGAACGACGGCGTTTACGTGACCCGCACCGAGGTGGGGCATCCCATCGGCTCCTTCTATATGTACAAGATGGAGGGCATCTTCCAGACCGACGCCGAAGTGATGCTGTCCCCGTACCAGGGCAATGGCATCAAGGCCGGTGACGTGAAATTTGCCGACGTGAACGAGGACGGCGTCATCGACGGCAAGGACCGCACCTTCGTGGGCAGCGCCATCCCTAGTTTTACCGCGGGTCTCAACCTGGCCTTCAACTGGAAGGGCTTCGACCTTTCGATGTTCTTCCAGGGTGCCTTCGGGCAGAAAGTCTATATCCAGTACCTGAACGATTCCGAGGGATTCTACCGCGGCTTCCCCGTTACCAAGCGCTACTACGACCAGCACTGGACGGGCACGGGCACTTCCAATACCCAGCCCCGGGCCACCTGGGCCGGCACCAACAACCGTAAAGTCTCCACCCGTTTCCTGGAGGACGGCAGTTATGTACGCCTGAAGAACCTTCAGTTGGGTTATACCTTCAAGCTTCCCGAATCCTGGAAAGTCTCCCAGCTCCGTCTCTATCTGGCCGGAACGAACCTGCTGACCTTCACGGGCTACAGCGGACTGGATCCCGAAATGACGGTGAATGCCAATTCCACTGCGGAAGGCGACCGTTCCAACGGTATCGACTGGGGAACCTATCCTGTGGCAAAGAGCGTAACAATGGGCCTTAATTTTACCTTCTAAGACGATGAAAGCGAAGTTCTATATACTGATGGCAGCCGTCGCGGTCCTTTCCGCATCCTGCTCTTTCCTGGACGAAAACCTCAAAGGCGGGTATTCTTCCGAAAACTACTATACTTCCGCGAGCAAGGCGGAAATGGCCGTCAATGCCATTTACAACTCTCTTTACGGCAATACGCTTTGGATTTTCGGCGATGTCGCTTCCGATGATTCCGTCAAGGGCGGAGACGACGGCGACCAGCCCCAGATCAACGAGATCGACGGCCTGAACGCAAGCGCGGACAACGGCTCGCTCGGCACTTTCTGGCAGGATTCCTACGAGACCATCGCCAGGGCCAACAACGCCATTGCCAACATCGAACCGATGAATATGGACGAGGTCCTGAAGGCCCGCCTGCTGGGAGAAGCCAAATTCTTCCGGGCATATTCCTACTTCAACCTGGTGAATATTTTCGGACAGCTGCCCTTGAAAACCAAGCCCCAGAATACCTCGGCCAACATCCACGTGGGGTTGAGCCCCATCGCAGATGTCTATGCCCAGATTGACAGGGATCTCGTTGAAGCGGTGGAGGGTCTGAATGACCTGAAAGACGGTCACGTGAACCGAGCCGCCGCCTATGCCCTGCTTGCCAAGAGCAAGATCTTCCAGCGGAAGTGGGACGAGGCCGTCTTTGCCATCGAGGGTTTCAAGAACCTGAATGCCGGCTATGCGCTGGAACCCCGTTATGCCGACCTCTTCAAATCCGGCGGCGAGAACAGCGTGGAATCCATCTTCGCCATCCGCTATGCGACCAATAAGATTGCCTCCCAGGGCAACCTGCTGAACGTGTGGTTCGCCCCCTTCATCGAGGGCGGTTATCACTTCAACGCGCCGACGCAGAGCTATGTGGACTGCTTCAGCGAGAAGACGGTCGGGGGAGAGGATGACCTGCGTCTGGACGCTTCCATCGGCCGGGCCGGCAAACCCTGGTTCAACGGTACCACCTTCGATGCCTCCTGGGGCAATGCGACCGGCTATCTCGTCAAGAAATATGACGAGGATGCGGTGGAGGACATGGCCAAGAGCCAGTCCACCATTCCCCAGCACCGGATCCGCTATGCGGAAGTCCTGCTGCTGGAAGCCGAAGCCCTCAATGAAGCGTCTCCCGAAAATCTGACCGCTGCCGCGGCTGCACTGGACCAGGTTCGCGAACGTGCAGGACTCGATTGCACCAAGGCCTCGAGCCAGAGCGAAATGCGCGATGCCATCCGGCTGGAGCGCCGTCGCGAACTGGGCTTCGAATTCCACCGCTTCTTCGATGTGATGCGCTATGGCCGTGCCTACGCCATCACCGCACTCGGCCCTGCCGCCTGGCCTTCGGACCGCTATTATTTCCCGATTCCGCAGGCGGAAACGGATGCGAACGCCGCACTGAAAAACTAAACCATATATAACAACTATTATCAACCTTTTTTAAAACAAAACATTATGAAAAAGTTTTTTGCTATTTTCTTCGCGGTTGGCGCCATCGCCATCGCTGCTTGCAACAAGCAAGACAAGCCGGGTGAGCAGGTTGACCTGACCGAACTGAACGCTCTCGTGGCCCAGTGCGAGAACCTGGTGGCCGGTGCTACCACCGCCACTTTCCCCCAGGCCGCCATCGACAACTTCAAGAATGTCATAGCGACCGTCAAGTCGGCCATTCCTGAGGTGAAGACCCAGGCCGCAGCCAACAACCTGGTTGCCCAGCTCAAAGCGGCAAAGCAGGTCTTCGAAGAGTCCGAGTACGGCGCTATCCCTGCCGATGCACTGGCCTGGGCCCTCAACTTCGAGGATGTCGTGAACGGTACCGCCAGCATCACCACCAGCGGCAAGTACAACTGGAAAGTCGATTTCGTGGCCGGCAATGACGGTGTTCCTACCTTCGTGAACGGACACAAGGCCGGCACCAAGGGCCTGCAGTTCGGCCAGGGCGGTCACCTGGAGATTGCCAGCCCTATCGCCAGCGTGCTGGAAAGCCCTACCTTCTCCATCTCCTGCTGGGTCAACACCCCCATCAACGAGAACAACTACATCCTCTCCTGGAACAAGTGGGATACCTGGAAATTCCAGACCCAGAGCACGAACAAGGCTTTCCTGACCGTGCACCAGATGCCGTCCGACAAGTGGATCGATCATGACGGCAACACCGAGATCCCTGAGAATGAGTGGCATCACGTCGTGGCTACCATCGACCTCACCAACGGTGCGATGGCTTACTATCTGGACGGTGAACTGACCATGCTCTGGAATCACGAGAATGACGACAGGTTCATCCCCAACCAGACCTTTGCTCCCGCTCCTGAAGGAAGCATCCTCTTCATCGGTCTGCAGGAAGAAGGCTCTGACAGCTACTATGTAGGCAAACTCGATGATCTGCAGTTCTACACCATCGCCCTCGACGGCGGCCAGGTGTCCAAACTCTTCAACGATCAGAAGTAATTGCCCTTTCTTTAGGCCGGCGGCGGCTGACCCTGCCGCCGGCTTCCAAAACACCATAAAAGGAGTTGCAAATGAAACCCGCATTGACCGTATTGTTTGTCTCCGCCGCCCTGTGCTGCGCCTGCTGCCAGCGCGAAGCCCCGCAACCGGATCCCGGTGGGGAACTCGGGCCGGCCATCCTCGGCATTCCCGTTATCCAGGAATCCATCCCGCGTGTGGAAAGTATGCGCAATATGCCGCAGCCCTACAAAATGCTGGACTGGAAGCAGAAGGCACTGGATTACGATGCCTATGTGTTTGACTGGAACGCCCGGGACGAAGTCCGTCCGCTGATCTGGCTGGACGAAACGCGCCGTAACGTGGACCAGGTGACCTTCGGGCTCAAGACGACCGTGAATGATGCCCGGCAGGGGAGCGGCGGTTCCCACGAAGCCATCAATACGATGGCGGCGGTGATGGGTGCAGGCCTGGTAGGCATTGACAAGACGGCGCAGGACGGCTATAACTACCCCAAGATGCTCCAGAATTATTGCGGAATCAAGAACCTCTGGGGCATTATGCTCAACGGAACTTCCGGGTTCGGCAAGGACTGGTGGTACAATGTGCTGCCGAATCTGCTGTATTATGGCGTCTGCGATCTCTTCCCGGGTGTGGAAGGGGCGGATGAAATCCAGCGCAGTATCGCGGACCAGTTTGCCGAGGCCGATGAGACGCTCGGGGACGATTATGCGTATTCCTGGTACAATTATGCGACGGACAAGGGTACGGTCAGCAATATCCCGCGCCAGCAGGATGCCGCTGCCGGACACGCCTATGTGCTTCTGCAGGCATATCATAAGTTTGGTGACGAGCGCTATCTGGAGCGTGCGATGCACGCTACTTCGGTCATCAACAACCAAAGCGAAAGCCGCTTTTATGAGATTCTGTTGCCTTTCGCTGCTTATACCGCCGCCTACTTCAATGCGACGCAGGGGACGACTTACGACGTCGGCAAGATTATCCGCTGGACCTTTGACGGCAACCATTCCACCGGTCGTGCCGGTTGGGGTGTGATTATCGGAACCTGGGGTCCGTACGATGTTTCAGGCCTGCAGGGCAGCATCACGGACGGGGGCGGTTACGGCTTCCAAATGAACTCCTACGAGATGGCCTGGCCACTCGTGCCTATGGTGAAATATGCGCCCCAGTTTGCCAGGGCCATGGGCAAATGGATGCTGAACAATGCCAATGCCAGCCGCCTTTTCTTCCCCCGGGAAATTGCCGACGAGCATCAGTATCTCCCGGAGATGAAGGAGCTGACGAACAATATCATCGGTTATGAGGGGCTTCGCAAGCGGGACCGTTACGCCCAGAAGTCCGGGGTTCCCATTGCAGAGGGCGACGGCCCTTCCTGGACTTCGGCCAATCCTCCGGAGACCATGTTCAGCCTGTACAGTACTTCTCCAGTCGGTATTTTCGGCGCCATCGTCGCCACCACCGATGTTGAGGGCATCCTGTCCCTGGACTGCAATGCGACGGATTTCTATGCGCCCAAGCCCTATCCCGTGCATCTGCTGTACAATCCCTACGAAGAAGCCAAGAAAGTGTCTTACTACCCTTCGGGAAAGGTTGATCTTTTCGATGCGGTAGGACGGGATTACCTGGCGCAGAATGTTTCGGAAATCGTTTCCATAGAGATTCCCGCCGACGCCGCCGTGCTGGTGGTGGAAATCCCCGCCGGTGCCCCGTTGAACAGTTGGAAAGGGCATCTGGTGGCGGAGAAAAAGAATGTCATCAGCTGGTAGTTACCAGCAAACGATAGCGCATTCTTCAGGACAGAGTTGGAGGCTTCCGGCCTTCAACTCTGCTTTTTTCGTGGCATGGACCAGCGTAGCCGGTTCCCGGGTAAAGCGGAGGGTTTTCGCGTCGCCCGACTTATTGATGAGCAGCGCAGCCGCCTTCCCGTCGGCACGGAAGCGCAGGGCCATCACCCCGGGGCAGGCTTCGGAGAAACGGATTTCCGGCAGCGTGGCCAGTTCCGGGAGCAGCGTGGCTGCAAGGGCCGAATAATCGGCCGCCCGGCGTGCTCCCAGGCTGACGCAGGAGGGGAGCCAGAAAACCTCCCCCTGCCCGAAACTGTTCCGGAGCGCCGTGATGCCCTCTGCTTCGCAGGCAAGCGCCTCGCCATCTCCGGGATGGATGAAACTCTTCCAGAGGTGGACGGGCAGCGTCCTGTCCTCCAGGGTCAAGGTGAAATCTCCCGGATTGCATTTGCTTTCCTTCAAAGAGCCTCCGAAAACGTCTTCCAGGGGGAATCCGGTCTGGAAGCGGCAGCGCATATCCTCGTCGTAATAGCCGGTCAGGCCTTCCACAATGAGTTTTCCGCCTTTCCGGACGAAGTTGCGGAGCGCTTCCCAACTGCGGGAAGGTAGGCAGACCTGCCCCGCGAGCACGAGGGTCTTTCCTTTATAATCGTCCTGCTTCCAGTCATATTCACCGAATTCGGAGATGTTTGCATCGATTCCATTTTCGAGCAGCATTTCGTAGATGCCCAGCGTGGATTTGATGACGCCGCCCTTGTGTCTGCCCTCATAGCGCGGGTCGTTCAGATCGCCCAGCTGCACTTTCCCTTCCGCCCAGAGGGATTCGCGCAGGTAGAGCAGGGTGATGCCGGAATCCTCCGGCTGCAGGCGGGAGAAGAAGGACGCGTTGTCGTGCATCGCCTCGATCACTGCGTGGGCGGCATCCAGGCGGTCCGAGGGACCGTTCTGGAAGTTGACGAGCCCCCATTCGCCGGCTTCCCCGCCCACGGCGCGCGGGTTCAGGGACCAGAAAAGCAGCCCGTCAATGCCGGAACTGATGCCGATCCACATCCATTGGCTGATTTCATCGGCGGTAGGGCAGAAGGGGTTGCGTGCGGAGTAGGTATTGTTCCCGCCCTGCAGTTCGGTAATCCAGAAAGGCAACGGCCCTGCGCCGGAGCGGACGATGTTGCAGTTGGCGGCCATCGCCACGGCATAGCGCTCCCTGCCGAAGTAGCCGAAATGCCAGCTGGGATGCGCCGATGCCCCCAGTGAGGTCAGGAAGCTCCGCCAGGCAGGAAAGTCGTATTCGGCGATGTTGTCGAAAATCTGATGGTTGTTCACGTGCAGTTCGTGTCCGGGGTCATAGCGGCGGATTTCCGCGGCGATCCAGCCCAGGAATTCGGAAGTGTAATCGACCAGGAAGGCTTCGCGCTCAAAATCCATCAATCGCTCATACCCGCTGCCTTTCCATGCCGGCTGTCCGGCTTTCCATGCCTTGAAGCGCGCTTGCGTATAAGGCGTGTCAGGGATGACTCCTTCCGTGCCCGGTTCGTTCAGCAGGACCCAGCCTAGGAGGGCCGGGTGGGAACGGTAATGGGTGACCACCTTTCGGATGTAAGTGGCGATATCGGCCTTGTGCGTCTGGGTGAAGGGGAATTTGAAGCCGCCGATGGACCGGTCCGGATCGGCCGGGAACAGAGTGAGAAAGATTTTGACTCCGTGCTTTTCGGCGGCGGAAAACGCCCGGTCAAATAAGGAAAAGTCCCAGCGGCCCCCGTTGTGGAGGTATTCTTCAAAAAGACGGATACGGCAGACGGTCATTCCGTTTTCGTGCAATGTCCGGAACCAGCCGTCCACTTCTTCGTCGCTTTGTCCGGGTTCGATAAACACCTGGGCTCCTACGGCGGGAATGCCGGCAAAACTTTGGGCCTGCCCAAAGCACAGGAGCAGGGCCACAATCATCAGAATTTTTCGCATAGCTCAAAGATAATAAAGAATTTTTGTATATTTGCAGTCCCATTGGGGTATTAGCTCAGTTGGTAGAGCGCTAGGTTCGCAATCTAGAGGTCAGGGGTTCGACCCCCCTATGCTCCACGAAAATCCAGCCATTAAATCTTAATTTTATGAAGAAAGTATTGATGTCTGCAGCCGTCGTGGCCATGATGGTCGCCGCTGTGAGTTGCCAGTGCAACAATTCCAAGCAGGCTGAGACCGGTCCTCTTACCGAGACCGAACTGGCCGAAGAAGTTCCCGCCGACGAGACTGGCCCGCTGAAGGAAGATGCGGTAGGCCCTGTTTCTGAGACTGGCCCTCTTTCTGAGACCGGCCCGCTTTCTGAGACTGGCCCGCTCAATTAGACTTACGGCAGATAGAATAATTTCATCCGGATTCAAGTGAGTCCGGATGATTTTTATTATCTTTGCGGCCTATGTTAGGATTGTTTGCACAGGGGGATACCGCCGGGGCGATTTTCGTGCTGGCCCTTGTCGTCGCCTCCGGGCTTTTCTTGGGTAAATTCAAGTTTAAGGGCATTTCCCTTGGGACTACCTGGATTCTTTTTGCAGGCATTATCCTGGGGCATTTCGGGCTCAGGATCCATCCCATTATGCTTTCCTTCATCAAGGACTTCGGGCTGATCCTTTTCGTGTTCGCCATCGGCCTTCAGGTGGGTCCGGGCTTCTTCCATTCTTTCCGGAAGGACGGACTGCCGATGAATATGCTCGCCGTAGGGCTCGTCCTGCTTGCGGTGCTGGTCTCCTATGCCATCCATTTCGTCAGCGGTGAGAACCTGGGCATTATGACCGGTATTATGTCCGGTGCGGTGACCAATACTCCGGGACTGGGTGCGGCCCAGCAGACGCTCTCTTCGTCTGGGGCGGCTTCGCCGGAAGCGGCCGTGGCCGCGACGGGCATCGCTTCCGCCTATGCAGTGGCCTATCCGCTGGGCGTGCTCGGTGCGATTGCCGTCTTGCTGCTTTTCAAAGCCATTTTCCGCATCGACCTGGAGAAGGAACAGGAAAAGGCCTCCAGGAATGAAAGTGAGGAAACAGCCGCTTTCCGGCTGGCCTGCAAGGTAGAAAATCCGGCCCTGTTCGGGAAGACCGTGCACGATATCGTCGGTGAGGAGAATTCCGACCATCTGGTCATCACCCGTATGATGCGGGACGGGAAGGTATTCTTCCCGGATCTGGACCTGCCGCTCAAGGAAGGGGATAAACTGCTCATCGTTACGGATATCCAGCATAAGGACAAGGCGAGCATCATCTTCGGGGAGGAATGCCCGGTGGATATGAACGAATGGCAGCAGCCAGGCGCGAAACTGGTTTCCGGACGCCTGTCCATCACCAAATCCTCCATTACCGGCAAGAGTCTCCGCAAGTTGGACATCCGCCGCAAGTACGGTGTGACGGTGACGCGCATCATGCGTGCGGGTATCGACCTGCAGGCGGCTCCAGACCTGATCCTGCAAGTAGGCGACAGCCTGCAGGCGGTCGGCTCCGAAGAAGGGCTGGCCCGCCTCGCCGCCCTGGTCGGGAACGAGCCGGAATCCCTGCACAAGCCCAACCTGATTCCCATCTTTTTCGGGATTGCGCTCGGCGTGGCCGTGGGGATGATCCCCATCCGTTTCCCGTCGATGCCGCAGCCTCTCAAACTGGGCCTGGCGGGCGGTCCGCTCATCGTCGCCATCCTGCTCGGGCACTTCGGCCCGAAACTTCGGATTACGACCTACACCGCGCTCAGTGCGAACCTGATGGTGCGCGAAATCGGGATTTCGCTGTTTATGGCGGCCGTAGGCCTGGGTGCCGGCAAAACCTTTGTCGCCAGTCTCGTCGGCGGCGGTTATATGTGGGTGCTGTACGGTGCGCTGATTACCCTCATCCCGATGGTGGTCATCGCCATTATCGCCCGCGCAGGCCTTAAATTCGACTTTTTCAAGATTTGCGGACTGCTCTCCGGCGGGACGACGGATCCTGCCCTCCTGTCCTTTTCCGAGCAATTGTTCGGGAACGGCCGCATCGCGGTCAATTATGCCACCGTTTATCCCTTGACCATGTTCCTGCGGGTGGTGGCTGCCCAGGTAATGATAATGATAATGCTTTAACTGATATGAAGAAGAATGTATTTGCGCTGGCAATCCTGCTCCTTGCAGCCTGTGCCTGCAATGTAACTCCCAAGTCTCCTTTCAACAGGAAGGTCGCGGATTATGCCGTCGTGACCATTGAGGCTCCGGACCTCAGCGGAATTACCGCCAACGGCAAGGAGGTGCTGAATCTCTACCGCTTCGCGGCCGACGAGGTGGATGCCATCTACTGGGAGCAATATTTCGGCGACAAGAACGCCCTGCTTGAGGGAATTGCCGATCCCGCCCAGAAGACCTTTGCCGAGATCAATTACGGCCCCTGGGACCGTACGACCGGCAAGTCCTTCGTCGAAGGCTATGGGGACCGTCTTCCTGGAGCTGCTTTCTATCCTGCCGATATGTCGCTCGTGGAGTTCGATGCCTGGGACAATCCGGACAAGAACAGCCCGTATACCCTGGTCCGCCGCGCCGCGGACGGTTCCCTGGAGACGGTCTGGTATCACGATGCCTACAAGACCCATATCGACAAGATTGCCAATTATCTTATCGCGGCGGCCGACATCACCATCAAGCCGAGCGTCAAGAACTATCTGCTCAGCAGGGCGGAAGCGCTCAAGACCGACCGCTATTATGAGAGCGCCCTGGCCTGGCTGGATATGGATGACAGCAAGATGGACCTGGTCATCGGCCCGAACGAGGCGGCGGACGACCAGTTGCTGGGCATCAAGCGCTCCTATGAGGCCTTCGTGCTGCTGAAAAACGAGGCCAGGACAAGGGAGTTGATGCAGTATGTCTCGCGCATCGCCGAGTTCCAGCAGGATCTGCCCGGCGAGGCCGCGTACAAGACTTTCCAGCCCGGCGCCGGTTCCAATATCTTTTCCTGCGACGCGCTCTACTATGCGGGCAAGGCTAACGCCGGCGTCAAGGTCATTGCGCTGAACCTGCCCTTCGATTCCGATGTGCAGCGGGATCGCGGAACCCGTACCATCCTTCTGGAGAACATTATCCGGGCCAAGTACAGTGCCATCGTCAAGCCTTCCGGCGAACTGCTGCTGGAGGCGAAGGAATCCGAGCACCTTTCCGCGGAAGCGTTCCTCTGGAACATCGTCTTCCGTGAGGTGGCCCACGGCCTGGGCGTGAAGGAGACCGTGAACGGGAAGGGCAGCGTCGAGGAGGCCCTGGGCAGCGCCGCGCTTGCTTTCGAGGAGGTCAAGGCCAATGCCGCCGGTACCCTGCTTGTCTGTAAGTTGCAGAACCACTACGACATTCACCAGATCTTCACCAAGGAGGATGCCCTGGTGACCTTCTTTGCCTCCGTGATCCGCTCCGAACGCTTTGGTGAAGGCTCTGTGCTCGGTCGTGCGAATATCATGATTTACAATTACCTGCGCGAAGCCGGTGCCTTTGTGCGCAAGGCTTCCGGGCAGTATTCCCTGGATCTGGCCGTGATGGAATCGGCGCTTTCTTCCCTTACCGCCACGGTGCTCAAGACCCAGGCGACCGGCGACCGCGCGTTTGCCGAGGCGTTTGAAAAAGAGTACTCCCAGCGTCCTGCCGAACTGGATGACAACATCCTCAAACTCGGCCTGGAGAAGATCCCTGCGGATATCCGCTTCGATTTCAAGGTAAAATAGGAACGGCTCAGACGAGCGTCCAGTGGATGGGAACGCCTGAGCGTTCCATCCCGCGGAACCAGGTCATCTGGCGTTTGGCGAACTGATGGATTGCGGTGGCGAGCAGCTGCCGCATTTCCTTATCGTCGAGTTCCCCTTGCAGATAGAGGGTGACGAACTTGTATTCCAGGCCGTAGGAAAGGAGCGTCTCGGCGGGAACGCCGCGTTCCAGCAGCGCGCGCACTTCATCGACCATCCCTTCCTGCAACCTTTCGTCCAGGCGGCGGTCGATGCGCTCGTTGCGCACTTCCCTTGAGACGAGCGTCCCGATGAAATAGGGCTTGCACGGCATTCCTTCCTCGAAGATGCGTTCCGCTGGGGCGGGTGCGCTGAGCGGTTTCCCTTCGGTGAAATCGTAGCCGGAGGTGACGGCGTGGATATAGAGCCCCGTGCCGCCGCAAAGAATGGGGACGGCGCCGCGGGAACGGATCGCCGCATAGGCTGCCTTGAAATCCTGCTTGTAGCGGTAGAGGTTGTACTGTTCGCCCGCATCGCAGATATCGATCAGGTGGAAGGGGATATCGCCGTATTCGCAGAGGTCTTTGCCGGTGCCGATGTCCATGCCGCGATAGACCTGGCGGCTGTCCGCGGAAAGGATTTCGGCCGGAAGCCCCAATTCGTGGGCGAGCCTCACCGCATAGCGCGTCTTGCCCGATGCCGTGGGACCGAGGACCACGATAAGGTCCGTCTCCCCGCGCTCGAAATTTCGGGCGAGAGCGGCCGGATCTATCTTTTCCGGCTGGGGAAGTGCTGCGGGCTGTGGCTTGCTCATTTCCGCAAAAGTACGAAAAAATCCGTATCTTTGCCGCCGTTATGCCCCGATCGAAGAGTAAAGTACAGATCAGCAACCGGCGGGCGTCGTACGATTACGAGTGTCTCGAGCAGTACGATGCCGGAATCGTGCTGGTCGGTACGGAGATCAAGTCCCTGCGGGCGGGGAAGGCCTCGCTCACGGATGCGTTCTGCTATTTCGTGAACGGGGAACTCTATGTCAAGGGGATGAACATCGCCACCTATTTCTGGGGTTCCTGGGGGCAGCACGAACCGGCACGCGACCGCAAACTGCTGCTGACGAAGCGGGAACTGCGGCATCTCGCACAGGCGGTGAAACTCAAAGGACTGACGATCGTGGCCGTGCGGGCCTACATCGCCGATAACGGCTACGCCAAACTCCATATCGCCCTTGCACGGGGCAAAAAGGAGTACGACAAGCGCCAGACCATCAAGGAAAAGGATATCCGGCGCGAAATGGAACGCGGCTAATCGGCGAATTTTTTTGCAAACATTTGCTTATTTAATCTATTATACCTACTTTTGCAGTCCCGATGGGGTATTAGCTCAGTTGGTAGAGCGTTTGAATGGCATTCAAAAGGTCAGGAGTTCGATTCTCCTATGCTCCACGGATTTCGGCCTCTCACACACGTG
>Ga0310786_10008091_pt1 | contig 13576 bp, 9 predicted proteins | sample AusTroGonzalo_MG_FD_203881 | JGI IMG/M metagenome (GOLD analysis project Ga0310786, IMG submission 203881) | Bovine rumen microbial communities from tropical cattle in Woodstock, Queensland, Australia - Gonzalo_03 (v2) (version 2) | ecosystem: Host-associated > Mammals > Digestive system >... | reverse complement strand
TGACCTTCGTTGACAAGTTCCTTCAACAGGATGCAGAACTCCACGCTGTAGGGATCCATCGACATATCGATACCCGCATTAATGGCGATGCGGATGGCATCTTTCTTATCCTTGGCGACATGCTCGCGCGAGAAGAGGTTGTTGATGTCAGCCCAGTCGGTAACAAGGAATCCATCCCACTGCAGGTCTTCCTTCAACCACTTCGTCAGATACTCATAGCTGGCATGCACAGGCACGCCATTGATCGAGGCAGAGTTGACCATCATGGTCAGTGTGCCTGCGAGGGCTGCGGCCTTGAAGGGCTCGAAATACTTCTCACGCAACATCTGTGGAGAGATATAGGCCGGTGTACGGTCCTTTCCTGTCCAAGGCGCACCATAGCCGAAATAGTGCTTGGTGCTGGTGCCTACGTGGAAACGGTCGATATGGTTATTGTCGTTACCCTGATAACCTTTGATCTCGGCTGCCACCATTTTCGAGTTCACGATAGCATCCTCACCAAAGCTCTCGTAGACACGAGGCCAACGGGGATCACGGCTCAGGTCTACAACGGGATTATATACCCAGGGGCAGTTGCCTGCGCGACTCTCATAGGCCGTAATCTCAGCCCCTCTGAAGGCCAACTCCGTATTAAAGGAGGCACCGAGATTGATGGGCTGTGGGAAGAGCGTGCCACCTGCCGTATAGGTGACACCGTGGTTATGGTCGAGACCATAGATATCGGGAATACCCAGATACTTCATCGATTTCTCCTGAATCAGACGGATCCACTTCTGCCACTCATCGACGCTGGGGGCACGGGTGCCAGGGGCGTTGAGGATAGAGCCTACCTTCCACTTCGAAATCAGCGTGTCGAGCATCACCTCGTTGAGTTTCCAGACGCGCTTGGTTTCGCCCTGATAGATATCTACTGGGAAGTTTCCGAGCCTGTCGATGATTTCCTGATCCGACAGTTTCACCGTTTTGTCAACTTCCTCGGCTGAACGACCATACTGCTGGAGCACGGAACGAACCTTCTCACGGTCAACCTTCGCATTCTCAACAGTCGTCTTGCCCATCACGTCGAGATTCAGTTCAAGCATCTGGCCAATCTTCTCGTCGAGCGTCATCTTGGCAAGTGTTTTCTCAATCTTTGCCTCTAAGGCTGCATCACGGGGAATTGCTGGTTTTACCTGTGCCACAACCATTGTTGAGACACTTGCCATAACCATCGAAATCAGTACTTTTTTCATTGTCTTATTAATTGTTAGTTATCTTCTTGGGGACAAAGATACGAATAAGTGGGCGAAAAACCAAATATTATTTGAGTTTTTGGAATAAGAACTCTTCTTTTTAAGAATTTCTGCGTATCTTTGCATCCGAAACGAACGTAATCGCTTACTAAAAACAAACCATTATATGAAGAAAACTATCCTGTCTGCCATCCGCTTACTGCTGCTCATAGTGGTTATGAGTCTGTTGAATGTCAACACGGCACACGCCATGGGGGAGAGCGAACTAGTCGTGAGAGGTGATATGACTTACTTTCCCATTGCCAAAAATGCTGTTAGAATCCGTTACGTCCCTAAGTTTAATTTCTATAAGGGGAATCAACTACCTGACTGGTTGTATGTGAAGCATGACAGGGCGAAGGACTGTGAGCTCACAGTGGACATTGATTCCAAAACGAATCAGTTGAGGATTAAAGACAAGACGGGCAAAGTGGTTTTCACTGCCACCCGCCATGGATTGATAGAATTCAATTCGGACAGATCGAAATTAGAAGCCACGCTCGAAATTGAATCCCCTAAGGACGAATACCTTTTTGGCCTTGGACAATTCCAAGACGGCTATAGCAATGTGCGCGGCCTTTCTCGCCGACTGACGCAGGTGAACACGCAGATATCCATCCCCATGCTACTGTCGAGCAAGGGCTATGGCATTCTTTGGAACAACTACGGCATGACGGAGTTTAACCCCGGATACTCCAGTCTTCTACTCAACAAACGGGAAGGTGAAGGCGCCAGCGAAGTGGTGAATGTCACCTCGACGACGGGCGGCCGGCGTGAGGTGCGACAGCGTTATATCTTCGACGCAACCCTGAATATCGAGGAATCAGGCGACTACAGTCTACTACTGGATGTTGGCCAGAAGATGGCACGCAGGCATAACCTCGCCATCGACGGCAAGACCGTCATCGAGATGCAGAACATGTGGCTGCCCCCCACGGCCTCTGCCATTGTGCATCTGGAGAAAGGCAGTCATCACGTGACGGCAGAACTCACCAGAGGCGACATCCCCATACTCCGTTACAATAAGGTACGCGATAAAACGGTCTTCCGCTCGCCAGCTGCCCAAGCCGTCGACTATACCGTGTTTGTGGGCACCCCCGATGAGATTATCGCCACCTACAGAGAACTGACAGGTCCATGTCCTCCTATGCCTGAATGGGCCCTCGGCTATATCCATTGCCGCGAGCGCTTCCACTCCTCAGATGAGATTCTCCAGACGGCCAACCGTTTCAAGAAGGAGGATATGCCCATCAGCATGATTGTACAAGACTGGCAGTATTGGGGCAAATACGGCTGGAACTCCATGCAGTTCGACGAGCAGTACTATCCCGATCCCAAGGCCCTCACCGACAGCCTGCACAAAATGGACATCCGCCTGATGGTGAGCGTATGGTCGAAAATCGACAAGAACTCCACCGTCGGGCGCCAGATGGTGCAGGACGGCTATTACATCCCTGAAACCGACTGGATAGACTTCTTCAATCCTGAGGCAGCAGCGGCCTATTGGAAGAACTTCAACGAGCGGCTGGTGCCCTTAGGCATTGATGCCTGGTGGCAGGATGCCACAGAACCTGAGAACGACGACCTTGAAGGGCGTCGCGTGAATAATGGCAAATGGTCGGGTGAACTCGTGCGCAATGTCTATCCGCTATTAGTCAACAAGACGGTCTACGAAGGACTGGTAAAGGCTGGTAAGGAGCCTATGATCCTCACCCGTTGCGGCTTCCCCGGCATCCAGCGCTATGGCTCTGCAATGTGGAGTGGTGATGTGGGCAATGACTGGGAGGCTTTCCGTCGCCAGATCACCGCAGGCTTGGGTATGCAGGCTGCTGGTATCCCTTGGTGGACGTACGACGCAGGGGGATTCTTCCGTCCTAATGACCAATACACCAATCAGGATTATATCGAGCGGATGCTGCGCTGGATTGAGACAAGCGTCTATCTGCCCCTGATGCGCGTACACGGCTATATGAGCAACACAGAGCCCTGGAACTACGGCCCCGAGGCGCAGGCTATCATCACGGAATGCCTGAAAGAGCGCTACCGTCTGCTGCCTTATATTAAGAAATGTGCTGAGCGGGTTTCGAAAGAAGGCTATACGCTGATGCGTCCGCTGGTCTTCGACTTCTACGACGACCCCGAGGCTCTAAAACAGAAATACGAGTATATGTTTGGCCCTGAACTGCTCATCAGTCCTGTCACGGAGCCTGGCGTCACCGAGTGGAAGACTTATCTGCCCAAGAACAAAGGCGGCTGGCGCGACTCCCGTACAGGTAAGCATTACGACGGTGGCCAGACCATCACAACCAAAATCGACAAAGCCCATATCCCCGTCTTTGTAAGGGAGTAGCAATCAAAAAAATGGAAAAATGTAAAAAACAACAGAGCAATAAGATAACAAGCATACCTTGTAAGTAGGAAATCATTGATTGGCCTAGATGCGCCAGATCCTATTCCAACCATCTTCTCCACTTGGGGAAAATGGTTGGTTATTCTTTCTCCGGCATTCATACAGGCCAACTGTGCCTTTTCCACAACATTGAGGAATTTGTCCCATTTAGCATAACCGAGCAGATTTTGAAGCTCTCTTGCGCTCCAGCATTCCACACCATTGTAATCACACACGATACTTTCGAACCTTGAAAAAAGCTTTCAACCAAGCATCGTTTCGACTTGTTCCCTGAGGGCGGAAATCTGATAGATGGAGTTAATGCCGTTGTAGCTTTTAAGGCTACCTACGGAAACGAATTGCCTGAAGAGGTGTCGGGCAAGGTAATGGAGGACGGCCACGAGATAGCCGCTATCCACAGCATACATGACGGAATGGGATTGTTTGCCTTGTGTCCTTATAACGGTAAGAACTATAAGGTAGTGCTATCTGATGGCAGAAGTTGGCTGAAGAAACGTCTTAATCTGACGCTCTCTGCTACGAACTTCCTGAAGAAGTACACATGTTTCAACACGAGTATGGATGATAGCTTCTTCCACTCAGACAACTGGTCGAAAAGCGTTGTTCAGCGCTTTAGCCTTAGTATCAGCTATCGTATAGGCGAGCTGAAAGCAAGTGTAAGGAAAGCCGAGCGCACCATCAGCAATGATGATGTTAAAGGTGGTGGCAATAGTGGCGGTGAAAGCGGTGGCACTTCAGAATAAGTCAGACAGAATACGAAAAATCGTGTTAAAGAAACAGATAAGATGATGCACAATTCGAAATAAATTAGTAATTTTGCAGCTCAATTAAAAAAAACAGATTAATAATGAAGCATTTTTTAGCACTGTTTGCCATTATCCTAATGTTAATGGCATGTACAAAAGAGGAGTATAAGGAAGCGGAGCAATATGCCCTTCCGAGCATCACGATGGACTCGTGTGTCATCGCCTCTGATAATTCTTTCACAGCTTATATGACTGTGGATAAAGGTGAGGCGTTTTTCAAACATAGTCTGCAGCTGCTGGTCTATGACGCAAAGGATGTGAGTCATGCACTTACTACAATCAACGTGGAACTTGGAGAAGACCGTTTACAGAAAGTACACAAGTCATTCACCGTACCAGTTACAGACGACCAATATATTGTGAGTGCAGTACTGAAGACCGAGAAGAACTCATTCAAGTCACGTTCGCTCTACGTCAGTATGGCAAAGATGACCGCTGAAGGCTATTTTCGCCTTTGGGGACAGCCACGTTATCCGGAGGATGTACAATATGAGGGTCGGGCATACCCCTATAAGCACGAGACAGACGACATCGCGTTGCATTTTTCATCGGGCAGGCGGTTCAGTATTCTCGTGAAGGCGGCCATGAAAGAAAAGCCTGTTGAGGTCAGGGTAGGCAATCATATCTATCCGGTAGTATGGGACAGCAGAATGTATTCAGACTCGGAATTGGAGACCACAGACTGCACAATGGAGGTTACGATGACCGACATTGAGCCTGGCATCTACGACGTGGCCTTGCACTGGCCGGATGCTGAAATCCCTTTGCCTAAGAAAATCAGGATTCTGCCGTTGAAGGCAGAAGAAGAGGAAACCACTTCGTTCAGCGACTTCGTGAATCTGCCAAGCGACGCCAAAGCGTCGTTCAGAATAGGCGACGAGATGTACTATTTCAGCAACTGGGGAACTAAGACACTTGTATCTTGCGACCTCAACACGAAAGTCTGGACCAAGCACAAGGATGTTGACTTTTATATCTCGGATATGGTGACAATCGGATCCAAGGCGTATGGCATCACAGAGATTTATAAAGAGTATGTCGCTGAGAACGAAACGGTGCAGAACAAGTTGTATGAGTACAATCCCCAATCCGACAGCTGGAAGGACCTGGGCGACTTGCCAGTGAAAGGTGAGATCTTCAACATGAAGATGTTCACAGCCGATGGCAATGTGTATATCTGTGGCGGACAATTTCCTGACGATGGTCACAAAACCTACTACATCTATACAGAATGTATGGAGACATGGAAGTATGACCTATCCAGTGGCCAATGGACGAGGGTTGCCGACAGACCTACTGAGGAGAACCTGATGCAGATGGGCAGTGGCGAGACCAATGGCTACCTCATGACACCTCATGGCTTCCTCTGGGTGTATGATTCAAATAAGGATGAGTGGACAAAGGTGTCGCAGTTGAAGGCGGTATACCTCTCTAATAACTGGGGACAATGTCTTCTGGAGCACGATGGTAAACTCTTCTATGTCGGCCATCCTGGCAGCACAGATATTGAAACAGGAAACCCTTGTATCTACAGCTATGATTTCAAGACCAGGACATGGGAGTTGTTAGGTCTTTACGATGTGATGCCCTTAGGCACTGCTATCCTGACAGCCACTTTCCACAATAACAAGCTTATTCTGGGGCCTATGTTGAAACGAATGGACTATCCTGGCGCCACATGTATGCACTTCTTTAATTTTGACCTCAAATGAAAACAAAATCAATCATAACATCAGTGCTGTTTGTTGTCTTGGCAATGGCAATGAACAGTTGTAGCAAGAATACAATTTGGGAAGAGATTACCTATGGACAGGAAGAACCCTCGTATGACAAGGGTGAACTGCCTGTGATGGTGCAGGTTCATACGGACCGTGTTGAATTGACGCTCTATAAAAACCTGACACATTATATATATCTTGACGGTGTACTCGTCAAGACACTTGGTGACGAAAAGAAGGTTACCTTGCGTGAACTGACACCAAACACGCAGTATCATTTGGAAATCACCGCCTTTGACGGTGTGAAGGTTCTGAAAAAGGAGCAGACTTTCACCACGCCCAATTCGTATGCCTCTGTCATAGGATGGCGCGAGATGGATCTCTTTGGGAACAATGAGGAAGAAATCAGTTATATCCGCCCACTTCCAGGAGGCGACTTCCTCGATTTTACCGGTAGATACTATCAGGATTCCGACGCTGACTACCGCCTTCGCCGAACCGATGCCTACGGACAGGTGAAGTGGAGAACCAATATCGTGGCTTATCACGCCTCAGTTTCAGAAGAAGGCGCTATAGCTGCAGCGTCACATTTTACGGCATGGAGGGTAGATGCAGAGACGGGGGCCGTTGTGTACAAATACGATACCGGTCTTGAGGAAGGTTACATCAACGATGTCTATCCATGCAAGGATGGCGGTATGGCGATTGTGGGCAGAAGCAATACGCCTTGGAACTTCTATTTCGCACGCATAGACGCCAACGGCCAACTGATTCATCAGGAGGAAGGCGACCTTGTAGACGAACTGTATGCAGTTCATGAGATGGCCGACGGTTGTGTTGTTGCTATGGGTAAGAAAGGTATTGAAGGCATGGTGGCTGTCACCTTCGATGCAGAAGGTAAGATTGTCGGCACTTCAACAGACTATTCGGAAGACAGGGATTTGGGTTATGCCTATGACTTCACCCAGTCCATCAGAGATAAGAATGGCAACACCTACTTCCTGGGTGATTTTGAATGGACTACCGGAACATATTACCAATGCTCAATGATTGTCAAGGTAGACGCTCAGGGAAAGATAGAATGGGTACACACAATGCACGATGAGCATAATGATTATTCTCCGGTCGGTTTCTATTTCCTTGACGATGACAGGATTTGTGTGCTCTTTATCGGATGTTCAGGCTACTTCACAACCATATTAAAAGCTCACATCGCGTTAATAACGCCAAAGAATGAGTGGTTACAAGAGGTGACAGTCAACGATGATTATGCTGCGCTCTATGCATGGCCGTTGAATGATACGTTGACGCAGTTCTATTTCTTCGACAAGTATGGCAGAGTATTGCTTATTGATACGGAAGGAGAGTGGTATCACAATGAATAACTACTTTCGTATTTGCTAATGGCGAGGGCGGTTTTGACGCGGCCGAGGGCAATGTTTTTCTCGGACTTGTCGTAGTCGGGCACAATGGGGTCTGACACCTGTGTCATGGAATGATTATAAGTTGTTCGAATAGTCTCTACGAGGTGTTCGGATAGTTTGGACGAGTGAAAGAGATAGTCTCCATCTATAGTAAGGGATTATTTGAACGAGTCGTTAAGATGATCTGAACAAGGTATAGAGACTATCTGAACAAGTCGTACATATATATGATGATTTAAAAACATAGCCCCCTATACCCCTTTTGTTATTAAACTACTGAATTGCAAAAGGATATGAGGGGCTATGTTTGTATAAAACCGCACCCTTACCATACCCCAACTATGCCCCTTTTGGGGCAGTCTTGAGCTTCAGGTAATAACCCCAAGTGCCGTTGTTCTTGTTCTTTTTCCACTTCAGCTTCTTGATGGCGAGGCCGAGGTTGGTAAGATTAGGGATGTCAGCAGCCTTGATACCGTGATTAACAAGTTCCTTCTGGATGGCAGTAGTTGTCCAAAAATGCTCCCGCTTATGATAGGTCGTGGGCTCAAAGATTTCAGAGAGCACCATTTCCGGGGCAGAAGCCTGCTGGAACTGACTGTTATGGCGCTGAATTTCCTGCTCGTCGTCACTAGTGAACCAATAGATGCAATCTGGGGCTTTCAACTCTGCGACAGCTTGGGCGAACATCTGCTTGTAAGGGATGCGTCCGCTCATGTCAGCCTTGCCAGTGACTTCGATACAGAGATAGCGACGGGTGCCGTCACCAGAGGGCAGGGGCGACAGGTCGTTGGTGGTGGCGATGAACGAACAGAGACGGGGCGTCAGCGTGTATTGGTCTGAGCGCATCTTGCGCGTCTGTACCTCATTCTCTGTCAGTAGTCGTTTGATCCTTGCCTGCTCACGCTGCGTCTTCGAGTCATACTCGTCGATGTTGACGAGCCACATGCGCCCTAGAACACGTTCTACCTGCTCAGCATTGTCGAGTTTGATGTCCTTCATATAATACTCGCGCATCGACTCGGGCAGGATGTGGTTTTCGAGCCACAGAAGATAAAAGTGCAAGCATTTGCGATTCCTGGGGTTACAATGAAATCTGCCCGCTATCGTGTGGAAAGATTCTTGGTAAAAGGCGACACGCTGAAATTCGAAAAAGATCAATTGGTGTTATATACGCCAGAGAAGTATATGAAAAAAGCAAGTCGTACGATTTGGTGGGCCAATATGCTAACAGAAACGATTGTAGGAGGTATCGAGAACTTAGGACCGCAAGACAATAACACCCAATATTGGAACGAGGTAAATCGTGAGCGCCGTATTGGAAATACCAGTGATTTGCGAGAACAGGAATTAGCACGCATCAGCGAAGGTTACTGGCGTGCAAACACTATATTCGACCAATCAGAGCACGAGGGCTTCATTGCCATCAAACCCATTAAGACAAAGTATCTTATCCTTGACATCCCTGTTGATGGCGAAAACTTTCATTTTGTAATCGACAACAACAAGTACAAATAAAGATAGTGACACGAAAGTGTAGAAATTATTGTGATCTCACAGCACTCCAGTCCCTCTGTGAGCCTGAAAAAAGGAATAGCAACGCATTTATTCTGCATTGTTTCTTAAACGCAAAAAGCCCTCGGCACAACACAGAGAGTGAGTACCGAGGGTAAAGGTCTTTACTTAGGTAAAGAAAGTGAGCGAGGATTCAAGTTTATTGGAACTTGAATTCGTCGACGTCGATATAACCGCCGGCCTTCTTCGTGGCATAGTTGAAGATGGCATACTTCGAGCCCATGAAGAAACGACGCCAATCAAAGCGCATTCTATAGTCAGCAGTGCCAATCTTGGTCCACTCCTCGCCATCGAGGCTATAGTAGAAGTTGGCAGCATCACGACCACCACGCTGGCCTGGACGGAAGTCGCCATCGATGCGCAGCCATATCTTCTTGGACTTGGGAGAGATCTTTGACAAGGCGATGCCTTCAATCATCTTCTCATCAACTTTGGTTATGGCCTTCTCACGATCTGAGAGTTGTGCAGACGACTCTTCCATCTGCAGGAAGAAGTTCTTACCAACGCGTCTGATGGTCAATGAGCCCGTATCCTGATTGAAGGTTGCGAAACCGGCACAGTCGCCGTCTTTCATGTTCGTATAGTCTATCAGTACAGAGGCTGTACACGTTGGACCCTGCATACGCTGGGTAATCGTATTGGGAGCTAAGTAGATGTTCTCCACCACACGACTGGTCTTCAGGCGCAGGAAGCCAGGACGGTCTGTCAGGCTCCAGGCATTATCGACAGGATTATGGTTCCACTGCCAATGAAGACCTAATTTTGTCGAACTGAAGTCATCGCTACAGATAATGCTCTTCTTAGGCTGTCCGCTCTTATAAGGTCGCACGGTATCAGGCACTTTGCCGTTCTCGTCGCCAATCTGCGGCCAACCGTCAATCCAGCGTACTGGAGAGACCGTCAGCACACGACCTACACCTCCACGATCCTGGAAGATAATACCATACCAATCGCCCTCCTGGGTGTCGACGATGGTGCCTTGTCCCACGTAGGAGAAGCCACCAAACTCACTCTGAAGGATGACGTTCTTCTCGTATGGACCGTGGATATCATCGGCACGATAGCACACCTCACGACGATGACGGCCTTGACCGTACGCCTGAGAGATCATCAGCAGATAATATTTGCCATTGTGCTTGATGACACGAGAGCCTTCCAAGAGACCATTTTCTTCGGCTTCACGCTCGAAGATGCGCTTATAGGTGCCTTCGATGACATCGCTCAGATCCTTTTTCAACTCCATCATCTCGCCTGTGCCGTAGATGACATAGACGCGGTCGTCATCGTCGAAGAACAGTGAGCAGTCGTGGAAGTGGCGCATACGTGATACGATGGTCCATGGACCCTCAGCTTTCGGAGCCGAGAAGATATAGGTATCACCCATCTTGCCCTGCTCATTGGGAGCTAAAAGGGCATAGAACTTACCATTATGATACTTCAGCGAGGTAGCCCACTGGCCACGGCCATAAACCGTTCCCTCCTGCATATCATACTTAGGAGAATCCGTCAGCTTATCGAAGATATAGCCAACCGTCTCCCAGTTCTTCAGATCCTTCGAGGCCATGACAGGTGCGCCAGGCATCAGGTGCATGGTGGTAGACACCAGATAGAAGGTGTCGCCTACACGGATGATGTCAGGATCGGGCACATCCGCCCACAACATGGGGTTCTGGATCTTTGTGCTGTCACCCTCGGCAGCAGATATGCCCAGAGAGAAAAGCGCTATAAACGCAAACAGCAACAGTCTTTTCTTGAATATCATAGTCAATTACTTTTTAAAGATGTGAGGAATAAACTCATGGAGACCACGACGCCAGGTTAGGAACTCATGGGCGGTGCCTTCAGACTCCTTACCTTCAACCTTGATACCTATTTCCTGTAAGCCCTTCACGATATCACCACTCTTGATGAAGTCCTCAGAGCCCCAGTTCATATACATGTAGTGTATTTTCTTGTTGAACTCGTCAGCATTGGTAAACACACCGTTGTAAGCCGTCTTCAGGTCAAGGCCGAAGATAGCACCGCTGAAGGTACCGAGCCATGCGAACTTATCCATATTGTTGAATACGATGTCGAAAGTCTGGTGACCACCCCATGACAAGCCTGCCATAGCACGGTTGTCACGATCGGTCTTCGTACGGAAGTTGCTGTCGATATAAGGAATAAGGTCATTCAGCAGAACGGGATAGAACGAAGCACCGTAGTCGGCCATACTCTGACCACGACCCATGCCAGCCTTAATGTCACCACTCTCCATGACCACAATCATCGGCACAGCCTCGCCACTGGCAATAGCATTGTCCATGATGTGCTGCATCTTTCCCTGCAGCGTCCAGCTGGTCTCACCTTCGCCCATACCATGCTGCAGATAGAGCACAGGATAGCGCTTCTTCAGACCCTTCTTCTGGTCGTATTCAGCAGGTGTATAAACCATGGCATGACGCCACTTGCTCTGTTCGTTGCTGTAATAATATATGCTACGTACGCAACCTGCAGGCACACCCTGCTGCGGACGGTAGTAATCGCCCTCCGGGCCCTCGGGAACCTCAAGACCACCAGCCTCACGATTTGTGCCGAAGAAGGTCTCAGAAGCCGGATCAATGAAGTTCACACCATCGATATTCATGAAATAATAGTGGAAACCCACAGGCAGGGGATCAGTCACTGCCATGAAGCCACCCTTACCATCGGGCTCCATGTTGTATTGCTTGCTGCAGATGTCGACAATGACCTTCTTGGCCTGAGGTGCATTGATGTAGAAGTAAGCACGACGCTGAGAGTCTACCTTCGGGAAGTCATTGCCAGGAATGGTGTTCTCGCCAGTAACGGCATCAGCAGGCACATTAATCTTCTTGATAGCTACAGGCAGATTAGCCGGACGCTTAGGCTCGAAGCCAAGGTGACGGGCTACAGCCTCACCATAACGGCAACCTAACTCACGATAGCCGGCAGCATCGAAGTGCAGACGGTCAGGACCATTGGTACAACCATCAGAGCTGATGACCTGAGAGGTGTGGATGGTCTGAGGCAGTTCGTCGATCTGCTTCTTACAGCCAATGCAGACACCCTTACCATCGGCCTGTACGATGTTACCCACATAAAGGTTCACCTCTTCGGGCTTCAACTGGAGGTCGCCACAGAGGTTCTCATACACTTGTTTTACCATACCAGCCCATTTCGGGTCGCCAGTATTGGTCTCGCCCTGGTGCATCAGGATACCCTTGATAACGCCGTCCTTCTGAGCCTTCTTAGCCAGTGTGACCAGACGCTCGTAAGGATTGTTGTCGTAAGCAGCAAGCATACCCTTCATCCATCCTGGAGCCTTCTTATTCACGTAATCGGAGATGCTGTCAGGCAGGAAGCCCTTGATATCAATACCACCAATAGCCACGTGGATGACACCAATCTTGATATTCTCAGGTAGCGAAGCGACCAAGGTACGACCAAACCAGTCGGCAGGTGTCAGACCTGTATTCGCACGACAGAGGGGAGCAGAAGCTTCACACCATTCGCCCATCTTACGCTCGGGACGACCATTAGCAGCTGGGAAATCCACAGCTGGCATCAACAGGAAACGAGGTCCGGGGCTAGCCAGGTCGACGGCCTCGGGACGAGCATTTCCCTCCATGTTCGACTGACCGAAGCAAAGGAAAATGTAGAAGTTAGGATCAGCGGGCTGAACAGCCTCCGTAGTGGCTTTCTTTGTAGCCTTCTTAGCGGCCTTCTTCTGAGCGAAGGCATTGCTGGGCAGTGCCAAAAGCAAGGCTGCCAACAGCAGGGATTCGAGTACTTTTTTCATGTTGTTTTGATTTTATTGTTATAAATTGACTTCCATGGTTTTTTTCTTCAGATCCTTATCCAACGAACTATTGCCAATGAGAATCTCGTAATTACCATTTTTCACACGCATGGTGTTGGTTTCCGAATCCCAGAATTCAAAGGCCTTACTATCAAACGTCAGTTTGGCATTAACCGTCTGGCCAGCCTTCACATCCACACGCTTGAAAGCACGGAGGCTCTTCAATGGGCCGTCAGGATCCTGCAAATTGCGGATATAGACCTGGAGGATCTCCGTACCGTCACGCTGACCGATGTTCTTGACAGGAACAGCAATATTAATTCCAGCATTCGGAACGGTTGTTTCAATTAAAGTGGGCTCGCCTATCTCAAACTGCGTATACGAAAGGCCATAGCCGAAGGGGAAGAGGGCATCGTTGAAATAACGATAGGTACGTCCCTTCATCGAATAGTCCTCGTAGTCGGGTAACTGACTGCTGCTCTTATAGAACGTCACAGGCAGCTTGCCACAGGGGTTATAGTCGCCAAAGAGCACATCAGCCACAGCTGTTCCACCCTCCTGACCAGGATACCAAGC
>Ga0310786_10008089_pt1 | contig 13578 bp, 9 predicted proteins | sample AusTroGonzalo_MG_FD_203881 | JGI IMG/M metagenome (GOLD analysis project Ga0310786, IMG submission 203881) | Bovine rumen microbial communities from tropical cattle in Woodstock, Queensland, Australia - Gonzalo_03 (v2) (version 2) | ecosystem: Host-associated > Mammals > Digestive system >... | reverse complement strand
ATCCCTAAAATACAGTTCGTCATTGTCACCCACATACCTGAGATGGGCGTGATATACTTTATCTGCAAACCCGTCCTTCGTATATCCCTTGTTGAATGAAATCCTGCTTTTCCCGGTGGACATTCTGATAAAACCATTCCGTTCCATCGTATATGCCACTGCTTCAATGTCTTGGTTATATGGTATTTCAATTAGCACGTCAACAATGTCTTTCGCCCATATTCCTTTTATCGTCGTGCTGCCGATATGGCTAATCCTTTCAATAGAATAGTCTTTTAATGCCTTTTGTAGAAAAGACGCTATTTCGTCGTAATATCCAACCCACTTTTCATCGGGCTCAATGAGAAATATGGGGAACAGTTCCCATAGTTCTTCCAAAGGCATTTCGGATAATTCTTTTCCCATGGTTTTCCTGTTAAACTCCGATTGTTCAAGGCACAAAGTTAGTGGGTTTTTTAGAAGATCATTGGCTTCTTAATCAAACAGTTTTTTCCAAATCCATAACACTGCCACTGCTCCGACAACACAGAAAACCAAGTTCGTAAGGTATCCTTTGCCAAGCAGTTCAATGTTCAGCAAATGGCTGATGAATGTACCTGCATAACTGCCGATGATGCCCACGATGAAATTCATGCAACCTCCTTTGCCCTCGCCGCTCACAATGCGGTTAGCGATGTAGCCGATTAATATACCGGTAAGTATCGGCCATGCTGTAAATTCTGCTATGTGCTCTAACATTTTTGTTCTTTATATAATTCAACATTAACCATCAAAACTTATCGTTCAAGGCGCAAAGATAGGGAATTTTGGATTTGCCAGTATTTATCACCATAAACAAAAAAAACATTACTTTTGCGCAAAATTTGAACGCATGAACACGCTTTCGGTCGTCATCATCACCTTGAACGAGGAGCGGAACATCCGCCGCTGCCTTGATTCCATTGTACCCGTCGCCGATGAAATCATTGTGGTGGATTCGTTCTCGACCGATGCCACCGAAAGGCTTTGCAGACCATACGCCCACATGTATTTCGTCAGGCACCCGTGGGAAGGTTATGTCGGGCAGAAAAACTACGGCAACAGCATTGCTTCCTGCGACTTGATTCTCTCCATCGATGCGGACGAAGCCCTTTCAAAGGAATTGATTAAATCCATACAAAAGATTAAGAATCAAAACATTGAAAACAAGGCCTTTTCCATGAACCGCTTGATGAACTACTGCGGGAAATGGATTCGGCACTGCGGTTGGTATCCTGATGCCAAAATCAGGATTTTCGCTCGCGGACGGGCCGAATGGACGGGCAAAAAAGTGCACGAGACCCTGTCGTTGGCCGAGCCGACCGAAATCGTCCACCTTGACGGCGACCTGCTCCATTATTCGTTTTACACCGTCGAGGAACACCGCCGTCAAAACGAGAAATTCGCTCGACTTTCCGCCGAGGAAATTGCGGAGGCAGGCAAGAAAGTGACGCTTTTCAAGGCGGGTACACATGCGGCGTGGCGCTTTCTCCGCGATTTCATTTTCAAAGGCGGTTTTTTGGACGGACGCACCGGCTTGACTATCTGCAAAATCAATGCGAGAGGCGTGTGGCTCAAGTACAAAATGGCCATCGAACTCTCTCAAAATCAGGCAAAATGAGAATAGGATACGACGCAAAACGGGCTTTCAACAACCATCGCGGCTTGGGCAACTACAGCCGCGACACGATTCGTATTGTTGCCTCGCACTTCCCTGATTTACAGTTGGATTTGTTCACGCCAAAAATCGACCAAAGCATCCGATTCGATTGCCCGAAAAACGCTACCGTCATCCAACCGAAACGCGATTTCATGACCTCACTGTGGCGTACTTTCGGTATCACCAAGGAAGCAGAAAGGCGGCACCTCAACCTCTATCACGGCCTCAGCCACGAACTGCCCGTGGGCATCGAAAAAACACACATTCCCACAGTGGTCACCATGCACGACCTCATTTTCATCCGCCATCCAGAATTCTACCCTTATATTGACCGCAAACTATACAAAACCAAATACTTGCGCAGTTGCCGCGTAGCCGATCGCATCATTGCCGTCAGCCAACAGACCAAAAACGACCTCATCGAACTTTGGGGCATCAACGAGAAAAAAATCAGCGTCGTTTACCAAGGCTGCCATCCCAATTTTTGCAAGCAAGTTTCTGAAAATCAAAAGGAAATGGTCAGGAAAAAATACAACCTGCCTGAAACCTACCTCCTCAACGTGGGTGCCCTCGAGCCGCGCAAGAACCAACTCCTGATTTTGGAGGCGCTGAAAGCCGGAGCCATCGACAATCCTTTGGTCATCGCGGGAAGAACGACCGACTATGTCAATGAATTACAGCAATTTATAGAAAAAAAGAAACTCCAAGGCCAAGTCCACATCCTGCCCAATGTGAATTTCGACGACCTGCCCGCCCTCTACCAAAACGCTTCAATTTTCATCTATCCATCTCATTTTGAAGGCTTTGGCATTCCCATCGTGGAAGCCTTGCAAAGCGGCGTACCCGTCATTGCGGCCAAAGGCAGTTGCCTTGAGGAAAGCGGCGGACCCGACAGCCGATACGTGTCGCCCAACGACCCGGCAGATTTGGCCGAACAAATCATGATTATCGACAGGGACAATAATTTGAAAAACAGCATGATAGAAAAAGGCAAAGCCTATGCCGAACAGTTTTCGGACGAGGCCATCGCCAACAGGTTTATGAAGTTGTACAAGGAGCTTACAGAATAATTTAAATCATTATAAACCATACTTTTATGGATACATTATTTGAAGAAGAAGTCGAACGAACAGTAGCCGTCCTAAAAGCCGGAAAGACCATCCTCTACCCCACCGACACCATTTGGGGCGTGGGCTGCGACGCCACCAACAGCAAGGCCTGCGAGCGCGTCTATGAAGTGAAGCAAAGGCCCGCCAACAAGAGCCTCATCGTGCTTGTCGATACAGCGGAGCGGCTGAAGGATTATGTCGCCAACGTGCCGGCCATCGCCTACGACCTTATTGAGCACACTTCCAACCCGTTAAGCATCGTTTATACACAAAGCAAGAACCTCGCGAAGAACATCTCTGCCGACCATTCGGTGTGCATCCGCGTGGTGAACAACGACTTCTGCAAGGAGGTCATCCGTCGCCTCGGGAAGCCCATCACCTCCACCTCAGCCAACCTTTCGGGACAGCCTTCCGCCATGATATTCAGCGACATCAGCGATGAAATCAAGAACGCGGTCGATTATGTGGTGCAACTTTACCACGACAGTTTCGCCAAGCCGAAGTGCTCCACCATCATCAAACTCAACGAGGACAACACTTTTGAGATTTTGAGGCAGTAAGATCGGCTGTTTTCGATTTATTGCTTATTTTTGCGCTCTGAAAAAGTTCCAAAATGGGCAAACTGGCTTTCATACTTCAATTCATTCTTTCCGTTTTTCCCGCCGATGCTCTGGAAAACAGGCGGCATATCCATGTGGTGCGTCGCGGCAGCAAAAAATCACACAGAAGCGACACCGTGGCAAAAATATGGATTGAAGAAAACGGCTTGAAAAAAATAGAAATTGCTTGGTCGGAACTTTCCAAGGCTGACGAAAAACTGATTTTGGAAGCCATTGACGAGCATTGGGAAGAACTCAACAAAAGCATTGACGAAGTATTTGCAGGAAAGAAAATTCGTATCAAACATATCAAATAAGGAGAGAGCAATATGTGCAAATTCAAGGACACAACATTAGGAATAAAGAAACTCGATTTCAGTTTGAAAAGAGGGACAATGGCTGTCTTTCTGACGGATGGGCGTGTGGTCATCGTCCCCATTTCCATGTTCCCTGATATCAAGCGGCTGACCAAGGCGCAGCGCGAAGACTACATGATTATGGATGACCAATATTTCTCATTTGAAAATCTCAGCAAGATTTTCTCGGTGAAGGATGTTTTGAGTTGCTAAATTATTTGAACAATGAAATCACTGAAAATGTTTTTATTGGCTGTCGGTTGCGTGATGGCAATGGCAGCAACGGCCCAAAACCAACAGGCGAAGGCACAGATGAACGCCCAGAAACTGGGCACAATGCTTTACCTCATTGAAAACTTTTATGTCGATACAGCGAACATCGACAAGGTGACGGAAGATGCCATCATCGCCGCATTGAAGGAACTCGACCCGCACTCGGCCTACATCTCCAAAAAGGATGTGGAAAAGGCCAACGAACCCCTTGTGGGCAGTTTCGAGGGCATCGGCGTGACTTTCCAACTCATCCGCGACACCATCACCGTCATCAGTCCTGTGGCGGGCGGCCCATCGGAAAAGGTTGGCATCATGACTGGCGACCAATTCATCAAGATTGACGGCGAGGAAGCCGTTGGCAAGAAAGTAGACAACGAATATGTACAGAAACACCTTCGCGGCAAGAAAGGCACCAAAGTCACCGTGAGCGTAAAGCGCGGCAGCGACAAGGAACTCCTTGACTTTGAAATCATCCGCGACAAGATTCCGCTGAACAGCATCAATGCTGCATACATGCTCAGCGATGGCATCGGTTACATCAAACTCGACCGCTTCGCACAAGAATCGACCAACGAATTCAAGGAAGCCTTCGCCAAATTGCAAGCCCAAGGCATGACCTCGCTCATTTTCGACCTGCGCGGCAATACTGGCGGCTATCTCAACACCGCCATCGAACTCGTCGACCAGTTCATTGAAGAAAACAAACTCATCGTCTTCACCGAAGGCATTCGCTCGCCCCGTCAAGAATGGAGCAGCACCAAGGACGGGCTGTACACCACCGGCAAATTGGTCGTCCTGATTGATGAAGGCTCGGCCTCAGCCAGCGAAATCCTTTCGGGTGCCGTTCAAGACCATGACAGAGGTGTTGTCATCGGGCGGCGGTCGTTTGGCAAGGGTTTGGTTCAGCGGCCTTTCAACCTGCCCGATGGCGCACAAATCCGCCTCACCACTTCGCGCTACCACACCCCTTCGGGACGCTGCATCCAACGGCCTTACGAAGGTGGTGTTGAAGAATACGCCAAGGAAATGACCAAGCGCTTGGAACATGGCGAGTATTTCCATGCCGACAGCATCCATTTCCCTGATTCACTGAAGTATAAGACCGACGGCGGACGTACCGTGTATGGTGGTGGCGGCATCATGCCCGACATTTTCATTCCCGTGGATACGGCCTACAACAGCAAACTTTACACCAACCTCGTCCGCAAGGGTGCCTTGAATCGTTTCACCACCGACTACGGCCTGAAGCATCGCGACGACATCAAGGCGCAATATGGTGATTTTGAGCAATTCAACAAGAACTTTACCGTTGGAAAAGATCTCATTGATGGATTGAAAGCCGCCGCCGAGGAAGCCAAGGTGGAATGGAACGACGAGCAATTTGCCCGTTCAGAGCAGTTCTTGCTCCTTCAAGTGAAGGCCTTGATTGCCCGCAACGTATGGGAAACAGAGCAATATTACCAAGTCATGTCCGCCGTCGACCCGGGCATCCGCAAGGCGTTGGAAGTGCTTGAAAATGAGAAGCAATACAAAAAAATCCTGAAAGGGAAATAGTTTTCCGCAAGATTAAAGCCTTCAAACGGAAAAATTTGTTATTTTTGCCGCTCGTAATTTTCCGATCCAAACAACAGATTCATAAATAACTAATTATCTACAAATGAAGAGATTCAGTATCATTACCGCTGCATTCCTCATGATGGGAATGCTGATTGGTTCGCAAGCGATGGCTCAAGGCCAGATCGACTTCCGCACCAATTCGGCGCAACAGTGCGCCAATGTGACCGACGATGGCTTCACCGCCACCTTCTCCTTCAGCGGCATCCAAGCCAACGAAGTGAACACCGAAAAAGGTGTGTTCTCGAACCTCACGATGGACGGCACCTATCCTACCGGCAATGTGGGTGAACCCTCACTGCCTGCTGCCCACCAACTGATTGCTGTGCCTTACGGTGCCAAGATTGCCTCTTTGGAAGTGAAGAGCCACACCACGACCACCTACCGTTTGGCCGATTACGGCATCAAAACCGTCATGCCCCAGCAGCCTTCCGTCCGCAAGGACCAGAAGCCTGAGGATGTGACGTTCGTCTACAACGAAAAGGCCTACACCGTCAAGTCGATGAGCCAACGCCCCATCGCCACCCTCGAAATGCAAGGCACCATGCGTGGCATCCAAGTCGGTTCGCTGACCATCAACCCGGTCAACTACAACCCCGCCACGAACAGCATCGAGGTTTACAACGACATCGAGATTGAAGTGCGTTACGACAACTACGACAAATCCGCTTCCTACAACGAATTTGCCCGCACCTTCAGCCCCTACTTCGCCGGTGTCTACAAGACCATGTTCAACTGGCGCGATGATGTTTACGACGAGCACCCGGACCTCTGGCAGGCTCCTGTGAAGATGTTGGTCATTGCCGACCGCATGTTTGAGGAATGCATGCAGGAATGGATTGAATGGAAGACCATGAAGGGCTTCTATCTGGATGTGAACTACACCGACGAAATCGGCAACAATGCCTCCGCCATCCGCACTTTCATCCAAGGCAAGTATGCCGAGGACGCTCCCACCTTCGTCATCATCTTCGGCGACAAGGAGCAAGTGCCCGCCAGCGCTACGGGTAACGAAACCAGCAAGGTCACTGACCTTCAATACATGAGCGTCGACAGCGACGACTTCCCGGACATCTACCACAGCCGTATGTGCGCCCAAACCGTGCAGCAAATGCAGAACATCATCACCAAGACCCTTTGGTATGAAAGACTCCAGTTTGAAACGCCCACCCGTGGCACCGAATATCTTAGCAATGTGTTGCTCATCGCTGGTTGGGACTCCTACTGGACCGCTTATGACGGTGCTCCCACCATCCAATATGCCATGGAGTATTACTACAACGCCGAACACGGTTTCAACAATGTGTATTACTGGCTCGGTCAACCTTACACAGGCTGCTACGCTCCCATCAACACGGGTGTCGGTTTCGTGAACTACACCGCTCACGGTGGCGAGACTGGCTGGTCAGACCCTGCCCTCACCGTCAACGACGTGAACAATTTCACCAACGAAGACATGCCGTTCCTCGCTATGGGCAACTGCTGCTTGGCCGCCGACTGGGGCTATTACAGCACTTGCTTCGGTGAAGCCATGATTCGTGCCAACACGAAAGCCGCTTACGCCTACATCGGCTCCTGCCCCAGCACCTATTGGTATGAGGACTACTATTTCGGCGTGGGTGCCACCAACGTGTTTGGCCAAATGCCCACCTACGAACAGACCGCTTACGGTGTGTACGACGCCATTTGGAACGATGACGAATTCAATTGCGTTTCCTCTATCCCGTTCCTCGGCAACCTCGCCGTGTGCTATGCCCATGCCGGCAGTTACCAAGGCAGCGTTTCCAACAAGTATTACTGGCAAGCCTACCACACCTTGGGCGACGGTTCCGTGATGCCCTTCCGCGTTGAGCCTACTTTGAACAACGTGAGCCACATGCCCACCTTGCCCATCGGCCTCAACTACTTCAACATCTCCGCCGATCCCGGTTCATACGCAGCCATCAGCATGGACGGCGTGCTTTATGGTGCTGGCCTCATCGGTGAGGAAGGCTCGACCGACATCGCCATTGAGCCCATCCTGAGTGGCGGCGACGTCACCATCTGTGTGACCGGCCTCGACAAGATTCCTTACATCGTCACCATTCCTGCCGCATCGTTGGATGGCGCCTACATTGTCTATAACGACGTGCAGTGCGAAAATACCGTTTACGGTGCCTATGTCAACCCGACCGTCACCTTGAAGAACGTCGGTGTGCAGGCTGCCAACAACGTCAACGTTACGCTGAGCACCGAATCGCCTTACATCGACATCCTGAACAGCACGGCCACCGTGGCCAGCATCGCTCCTGATGCCACTGTCGACATCAACGACTTCGGTTTCGATGTGTCCGTCGACATCCCCGACCAGACCAGAGTCCAGTTCTTCGTGACCTGCGTTTCGGGCAACGAAACTTGGGAGAGCAAGTTCAACCTCACCTTCAATGCCCCGAAGTTTGCCACCAGCAACATCTTCAATACCGACCTCACGCCCGGCGGAACCGGCACGGCCACTTTCCAAATCACCAACATTGGCCACGCCGATGCTGAAAACGCCATCTTTGAGGTGTACGCCAGTTCCGACGACCTCGTTTTGGGCAGCAATGTCTACGAAATCGGCTCCTTCCCCGTTGATGCAACCAACGACATCACGGTTGACATCACCGTGGGCGACAACGTTGAAATCGGTTCGACCTACGAACTCACTTATTTGATGACCGCCGGCCACTATTCGGTGGAGGGCAGTTACATCATCACTGTGGGCAACATCGTTGAGAGTTTTGAAACGGGCGATTTCAGCGCCTACAACTGGGAAACAAGCGGCAACGCCAACTGGACTGTGGTGAGCAACGAATCACACACGGGCACTTATTGCGCCAAGTCGGGTGCCATCACCGACAGTCAGGAGACCAACCTCATCCTAACTGCTGAAATCCTTGCCGACGGCGAAATCAGTTTCTACAGAAAGGTTTCTTCCGAAAGCGGCTGGGACAAACTCTTCTTCTACATCGACAATGTGGAGAAAGAGAACTGGTCAGGCAACGAGGATTGGAGCCAAGTTTCCTATCCTGTGACCGCCGGCACCCACACCTTCAAGTGGAGATACCAGAAGGACACCAGCGTGAGCAGCGGCAGCGACTGCGGTTGGATTGACGACATCCAGTTCCCGCCCACCAATGTGGTGCTCGCGCTGGCTCCTGTCACCAACCTTGAGGCTACCGTTGACGGCAACACCGTTGAATTGAATTGGACCGCCTCGCCCGACGCCACGCTCTATGCCATCCGTCGCAACGGCGAACCCGTTTCCAGCCAATCCGGCACCTCTTTCACCGACAACGTGGAAGACGGCATCTACACCTATAGCGTGGTGGCCTGCAACGCCAACAACTACTCTTCAGCCGCATACATCACTGTCAATGTGGGCACCGTCGGCGTTGAGGAGAACACGTTTGAAAGCCTGAGCATCTATCCCAACCCCGTCAACAACACCCTGAATGTCGACTGCGACAACACCGAGTTCAACTACGCCATGTTCAACGGCATGGGTCAGATGGTGGCCAAGGGCAATGCCAACGGCAACACGCAAATCAATGTCAGCGACCTGAACAAGGGCGTTTACTTCCTCCGCCTCACCAACGGCACACAAGTGCGCGTGGAGAAGGTTGTGGTGGAATAAATTGATTCACTGCAATGAAAAAAGGCAGCCGTTTGGCTGCCTTTTTTTGTTTACATTCCCCGCTGTTTCTTGATTGTTTCGTAAGCCGCGTTGATTTCTTGGAATTTCTTTTCGGCGGCTTGCCTCACCTCGTCGCCGAGGTTGCTCACGAGGTCGGGGTGGTTTTTCTTGGCCATGTCGCGGTAGGCTTTCTTCACTTCCTCATCTGAGGCATTGACATCCACGCCGAGAATCTTGTAGGCACTGTCGGTTTCCTTGATGAACATGGCCTTCACCGATTGGAAATCGCTGTTGGTGATGCCCATGTAGTCGGAAATCGTGTTGATGACACCCAATTCCTCTTGCGAGATGCGTCCGTCAGAATTGGCGATGCCGAACAGATAATGAAGCAGTTGCAGGCGCGAGGAATAATCCATGTAGCGGCCCACCTGCTGGCTGACCTCGTAAAGATTGTAATCCTTATCAAGGATTTCGCGCAGCATCTTGATATAACTCTCGGCGCGTTCCTGCCCGAAGTTCTGCAAGAAGAACCGCTTCACGTAATCAAGTTCCGACTTCCTAACATTGCCGTCGGCCTTCATCACTGCGGCTGAAAGCACCAACAAAGTCACGTTGAAGTCGCGTTTTTCCTCGGTATTGCCGAAAGTCTCGTTCACTTCGGAGCGAATCACCCTCGGGCGGTTGCTCGAGAAAAGTCCGCCAATGGCATAGCCGATGATGGCACCCAAAGGGCCGCCAAACGACCAGCCCAAACCCGTCAATATCAGTCTAAGAAAGAATCCCATATTCAAATGTTTTTGTTCAGGCGGCAAAAGTACACAAAAATAAACAAGTGGCGTTGAAAATATTTCAAGCCAAATCGCGGCGATGAAACAAAAAGATTCGTATTTTTGCACGTTTTATTGAAACTAATCAACTTAATTCTAATTTATTACATTTATCTTTATCACACATGAAAAAAGTACTTTTTTCTCTCGTGTTTGTGGCCCTGTCAGCAATGGCATTCGGCCAACAATGGACCAGCCTCGGCAAGAGCAATCCTGCCGGTCCTGAGGTCACGTTGATTTCGAGCAGCGAGCAACAGGTCGTCGTCGACTTCTCGCTGGGCGGCTTCTACCTGACCAGAGTGAGCACCCCGAACGGTGTCCAGCAAGTCGTGTCCGTCCCGAAGATGGCCTCGATGCTCGAAGCCGGTGCTCCCGACCTCCCACACTTCCCCATTCCGGCCATCATTGGTGACCGCGCCGAAATGGAAGTGAGCGTAATCAAGAGCGATTTCACGGATTATCAGAATGTTGAGGTGGCTCCCTCGAAGGGCAACTTCAGCCGTCAGATTGATCCTGAAACTGTGCCTTACACCTATGGTGCAATGTACAGCCAAAACGCTTTCTATCCCGCCGCTCAAGCCACTTTGGAAACGCCTTACATCATCCGCGATTTCCGTGGCCAAAACATCATGGTGGCTCCCTTCGCCTACAACCCCGTGACGAAGACCCTCCGTGTGTACCACAACATGACCATCGCCATGAAGAAGGTGAGCGACAACGGTGTGAACCAGAAAGTGGCCCGCAAAGCCAGCCAAAAGATGTCAGCCGAGATGAAGGCTGCCTACGACCACCGTTTCATCAACTACAAGGAGAACGCAGCCAAGTACACCTTCCAGGAAGACCGTGGCGAAATGCTCATCATCTGCCCCGACCAGTACATGGAAGCCATGCAACCCTTCGTGGAATGGAAGAACCAATCGGGCCGTCCCACCACCATGGTCAGCGTGAGCGAAGCCGGTGGCAACAACGACACCCAAATCAAGAACTACATCAACAGCATCTACACCAACCCCGAGCGCAACCTTGAGTTCATCCTCCTCGTTGGTGACTATGCCGACCTCACTCCCCACTCGATGAGCGGCGGTCGTTCCGACAACTGGTTCGGCCAATTGGAAGGCAACGACTATTACATTGAAGCCCTCACGGGCCGTTTCTCAGTGCAGAGCGTGACCGATGTGGAAACCCATATCAATAAGGTGCTCTACTACGAGCGCGACATGCCGGAAGGCCTCACTTGGCTCAACCAAGGCATCGGCATCGGTGCCAACGAAGGCGCAGGCAACGGCCACAACGGCGGTGAAGCCGACTATGTGCACATCAACTACATCCGCGACACCCTGATGCACTACACGTATGAAAACGTGACGCAACAGTACAGCGGCGTGGGCGGCGGCACCAATGCCAACGCCATCAGTGCCGACTTCAACGAAGGCAAGAGCATCTGCAACTACTGCAACCACGGTTCGCAAACCAGTTGGGCTGTGGCCGGCTACAGCAACAGCCATGTGAACGCCTTGGTGAACGACTACAAGTGGCCCTACATCTGGTCAGTGGCCTGCAACAACGGCGAATTCAACGGCACTTGCTTCGGCGAGGCTTGGCTCCGTGCCACCAACAACACCACAGGTGCTCCTACCGGTGCCATCGGCGGTATGTTCAGCTGGATTTCGCAACCTTGGGTGCCTCCAATGACCGGTCAGGACGAAATGGTTGACATCCTCACCGAATGGAAGCACAACGACCAATTCAACCACACTTTCGGCGGCGCTTCGCTCAACGGCAACATGTACATCCTTGACATGCACCCGAGCGACAACGGTGCCACCCACAACACGTGGATTCTCTTCGGCGACCCGAGCCTGATGCTGCGCACCGACAACCCCGTCAGCATGGATGTCACTTGCAATCCTTCCGTCCTGATGCTTGGCATGAGCAGCCTTGAGGTTTCGGCCACCAACACCGCTTACGGCATCGCCACCCTGATGATGGAAGGCGAAGTCATCAGCACGGGCTACATTGAGAACGGTAGCATCAATTTGGATTTTGCACCGATGAGCAATGTGGGTACCGCCACGCTGACCGTGATGGGTTATAATAAGGTGACCGAGGTTATCGAAGTGGAAGTCCTTCCTGCTGAAGGTCCCTTCGTGACCGTGGCCGGCTTCACTCCCAACTTCGCTCCCGTGAATGTGGAAACGGGCCTCACCATGAGTTTCAAGAACGTGGGCGTCGACCCGACCGAGGGCACGACCACCGTCACCCTGACCTGCGCCGACGACCGCCTGAACATCATCAACAGCACTGCCGAATTTGACGTGCTGCCCGCCGACCAAACCGTCACCCTGCAAGATGCTTTCAGTTTCATCGTTGCCGAAGGCGTTGAAGACGGCACCCGCTTCCAAATCGATGTGGCCATGACCGACGGCAGACAAACTTGGAACGGCAAGGCCATCATCACGGCCGGACAAGCCATCATCGACTTTGACGGTGTTGAATGGGCCGAAAGTTTCGTCCCGGGCGAAAACCTGACCGTTGTCGCCAACTTCATGAACATCGGTCATTACATGGCCACCAACGCCGTAGCCACCGTTACCTGCGAAAACCAGTATGTCACGCTGCTCAACCCGAGCATTGATTTCGGCACCATCGATCCCGAAGGCATGGCTCCGTGCGTGTTCAATATGTTCATCGACCCCGCCTGCCCCGAAAGCGAGCCGATTACTCTCAACTTCGTCATGGAGGCCGACGGCGGCCTGACGATGGAAGGCAGCATCACCCTGAGAAACGTCTGTAACGTGGTGGTGGTGATGAATGACTCCTACGGCGACGGCTGGAACGGCAACAAACTCCGTCTTTCGTTCAACGACGGCACACCTGCTGTTGAATTCACCTTCGAGAACGGCTACTCAGCCACCGAAACGCTGAAAATTGGCAAGGGCGTCCATGTCACCTTGACTTGGGTCAACGGCCAATACACTTCCGAATGTTCCTTCGTGGTGAAATACGAAAACGGCGATGTCATCTACCAAGGCAACAACCTCAGCGGCGGTGTTTTGTATGAGTTTGACTGCGATTGCGAGGGTCTTGCTCCTATCAACACCTTCAACTATGTTGAGAACCTTGAAGCCACGGTGGAAATCGGTGCTGTCATCCTCACTTGGGATGCTCCCGAAGGTGCATTGAACTACACCATCCTCCGCAACGGCCTCGAAATCGGCCAGACCGAGGAACCCACCTACACTGACGAAGTGTTCTCCGAACTCAACTTCACCTATTGCGTCATCGCCAACTACGAGGGCGGCAGTTCCGTCCCGCAGTGCGTCGAAGTGAAGGGCGAACTGAGCATCGACGAAAACGAGAGCGAGTTCTCCGTCTATCCCAACCCCGTCAACAACACATTGTACATCAACGGCGGCAATGCCGAATACACCTACACGATGTATAACGGCATGGGTCAGGTGGTGGCC
>Ga0310786_10008088_pt1 | contig 13579 bp, 11 predicted proteins | sample AusTroGonzalo_MG_FD_203881 | JGI IMG/M metagenome (GOLD analysis project Ga0310786, IMG submission 203881) | Bovine rumen microbial communities from tropical cattle in Woodstock, Queensland, Australia - Gonzalo_03 (v2) (version 2) | ecosystem: Host-associated > Mammals > Digestive system >... | reverse complement strand
AGATGTCGGAATAGGCACCGGTGGCGTATCATTATGTTTGTTGCATCATAACCCTGAACTTGAAATCACGGGCATTGATATTTCCCAAGAAATGTTGGACGCATGCCAACAAAACATTGATTTGAATCAAAAAAAAATTAAATTGGTCAATGATGACATATTAAAATGGTCAACACCTGAATGTTTTGATTTGGTTATTACAAATCCGCCGTATTTTCAAGGAACACCTGTAAAAAGACATAATGCACATCATAACGCAGATATTTCACAATGGACCAAGCGCAGTTTAGCACGTGTAAAGGCAAACGGATATTTTTGTACAATCGTTGATACTTTGGCCATGGACAAGGTTTTATCGGTATTATGTGATAAACACGCCGGAAATGTCCAAATATTCCCGTTGTTTAGCACGAAACCATCTGCCGAACGTGTGTTAATCCGCGCACAAAAGGGCGTCCGTACGGGGGCTGCACTGTTTCATGGGACATCAATGAACGATAACGCTGTGTTGCGCAATGGCTTGACTATTGATACCATATTGAATAAACTAAGGAAACTATGATAGATTTTATCGCGCGATATTTTTCATCCCTTTGGGAACTTGTAACACTGCCGTTCCGTGTAGTATGGCGTGCGATTATGCATTTATTCCCATCACGCGATTGTACGGTTATGGATATAACCACGGGAAATGTTGATACATATCGCCAGAATACTTTTTGGCGTTTCGCAAAATTCTGTGTGACAATAACAATGTGTGTGTGGGCTGCATGGTCAACATATGTTTATATGTATCATCGCCCGTTATTACAAAAACGCACACAACAATTGACAGAATTGCGCGAAAAACACGACCGTCACATGAACGACATCAAAACATATTTGAAAAAATATAATGATTTGGCACGCGATGTGAACATGATAGATGATAAAATATTAAAATCTGACAAAACCAAAATGTCAGAAAAAGACCGCGAAGAATTGTTAAACACAAAATCTAAGATATCGGGTGAACTGGATTTTTTACATGCGCGCATTTCCGAAATGATGGATGATGAAGAATATGTTCCTGAATTTGAGAAAATATCTGATGTATCTTTGGAACTTGAATTGGTTCGAAATGAAAATGCAACTATTAAACAGCAAAACCAACAAATAATTGCGGCGTCAAATGAAATCGCAGAAGCAGACAAACAAATCGTTGAAACGGTTGAAAAAATGGCGTCTGAAAACATTTCTGAATTACAGGCGAAAATGAAACAAATCAATACTAATATCATAAAATTAGGATTGAACGAAAAGAAATTAATAGACCAGGCAAACAAATATTCTAATTCGTTAATTGGCAAAGCATATGTTCCAATCAAACTTGATAACAACGACGATCCTCGATACAAAAAAATCGCCCAAGAACTTGAAAAATGGCACGGATTAAACCGTTTAACCATTATATTACCATTGGGCGCGCCACTTGAAAAACCGCGCATTACATCTCAATTTGGTACACGCAAAGATCCTTTTACAGGAAAAAACAAACAACACAAAGGCATCGATTTTGCCGGTAAAATAGGGACTGAATTATATGCCGTGGCACCGGGACGCGTTATTTCATCTGGTGATCGCACAGGATACGGCACAACGGTTGAAATTGATCACGGGTTAGGATTCACAACTTTGTACGCACATTTATCAAAAATAATGGTATCACGTGGCGATTGGGTTCGCCCGGGGACGGTAATCGGATTGGGTGGTTCATCGGGACGTTCAACTGGTCCACATTTACATTATGAAATAAGATACAAAGGAAACCCATTTAACCCAACGAATTTTATAAAAGAATAAAAGAAAGGAAAAGACCATGTTAGCATTCACAAATTCAGATGAAAAACAATCACCAACAATTATCGGTGCAGGATGCCAGTTGGATGGCAATATCAAAACAGATCATACTGTGCAAATTCATGGCACGGTCAATGGCGACATCACGGCCAGCACACTGGTCATCGGACGCGGCGGAAGTGTCACAGGAAATATTCATGCGCAAACGCTGTTTTTGCACGGCACTTTGCGCGGTGACGCACATGTAAATGTTGCAAATATATTATCAAATGCGCAAATGACCGGAACATTAAATTACAAGACATTAAATATTACTGCAAATACTGGATTGGAATGCAAATTGGCAAAACGAAAGGATACTAAAAATGAAAAATAATGATATTTCGAACGTTTATATTGCAGCCGACCACCGTGGCGTGGGATTGAAATTATATTTGAATGAAATGCTGTCTGCGGCCGGTTATACCGTGGTGGATTTGGGCACAAATGATTTGAACACACCCATAGATTTCCCAGATGTTGCGAAAAAATTGGCCGACAAAATGTTAGACGACCAAGATTCCCGTGGCATTTTAATCTGTGGCACAGGGGCAGGGATGGAAATTGCTGCAAATCGTTATAAACATTTACGCGCATCACGTTGCGAACGCCCCGAACAAGCCCGCGATGACCGTTTCCATGATGATATCAATGTGTTGGCGTTGGCCGCCGATGATATAGATATCGAAGTTGCATTTTTATGCGCCCAAACATTTTTAGAAAGCCCATTTGATTCTTCACAAAAACGCATCCGCAGATTGCAAAAAATATCATAAATTAAAATAAACAATGGACGAACACAACATTATATACAAACGATGCCTGGACGATAACAGTGTCGGCTATTTAATGAATCATTTTGGTGGGCCCAAACGGGTATTAAACCTGTGCGGCACATGGTATTGGTTTTTCTACAGAATCCGAAACGGTTTCATTTCCAGAGAAGAATGCACCCCAGAATTTATGTTATGGGCTATCAATTATTTTGGTTCGAATGTGCTTGATAATTTTCTTACAGTTTACACAGAAGACGAGATTCCAGAATTTGTTAAACTTGCCGCTGCAAAAAGGGCTAATTGGGGCGATATTTTTAAAACATTAAAACGCCCGTCCGATGCCGTTATAAACGCCCAACTTAAAATAGCAGGCCAGGCAATTCTGGATTTACCCAACCCGACAAAACAACAAATTATGTTGGCGCTGGCTCATTCAACAGAATCACCATGGCTTATAACAAAAATTAATAAACCAACAATTCAAATGCAGAAAATTCACGTTGCGCATTATCCCGAAGGAATAGATTATATAAAAAATCCATGCGAAAAAGTCAAGATAGCCGCCGCAAAAGCCCATGGCGTGGAAGTATTAAAACAAAAAAACATGCAACATCCAAGCGAACAAATATTATTAACCGCTATCGATCATACATGGGGTATGGATGACCTTGCATTCTTTTTAAGATATATTCCGCACCCCAATCAAAAAATTTATTGTGCCATCAAACATCAAATAAAAAAGAGTAAAAAAATTCTTGATAAACTGCGTTCTGAATACGAAGCAAATCTTAAACCATATGAACCAACGCTGGAATTTTTACAACATGCGTGTGGCGACCCTTTGGCTGTCGTCCAGGTATGCAAAAATTTGCGTTCTGAAAAAGATAAAATCGCAGCACTAGAAAAATTACGCGAAAAAAATTGGCACAACCCATTTTTTGATAATACCATTACAAGATAAAACCGCCGATTTGGCGGTTTTTATCGTATTATATCCTTCATTGCATCGTGAATTTGTTTGTTTATCTGTGGGTTGTATTTGAAATATTTGTTTGACCCCGCAATAATATGTTTTGCCAACGAATCCCCATCCGCGATTTCTGTTTCTGATATAGTTTTTTCCCAATCAATGTTCGGTCTATGTTTTGCCTTTTTAACCGCGTCGTTTTTACAAAATCTTTGCGCATACGGACAAAAAGAGGGCACCGGATAATCATTATTCAATGTTTCACGCGTGACACGCGTTCCACCCAACGCAATACAGTTTTCACAACCGTTATCGCGCGAATTCATATCGGCGGCATAGCATTTACATTTTCGCGTATTTTTATCCAATGCCGCGCAACGAACGTTTGTCATATAAATATTGCCTAAATTATCGCAATATTTAACCAGACAACACATTCCGCATTGTTCGCAGATATCTTCCCATTCGGGTGTTCCTTCGATAATAAATTTCTTTGCCATAGATGCCTCCACATCACACTTAAAATATAGTGCAAAAATACAATTTGTCAATATATAATAAAAAAACACCCGCCGTTTTGGCGGGGTTAAAATAGGGCGTTTTCGTTATTTTTTCACAACGAAATTGACCAATTTTTTTGGAACAACGATTGTTTTAATAATCGTTGCATCGGCTAATTGACGTTGTGCCGCCGATTTGGCCGCCGTAATTAAATCGTTTTCCGCGATATCAATCGGCACGACAAAATCATTTGCGCGCTTGCCATTTACCGAAACCACGATTGTCATTTCTGTTTCCACCAATTTAGACGCATCAAACGTCGGCCATGGTTCAAACACCAACATATCTGTGTGACCTAATTTTTCCCACATATCTTCGGTTAAATGTGGCGCAAACGGATTCAACAATTGAATTAAAACTTCATATGCCGCGCGTGGCATTTTACCGCCAGGGAATTCATTGATAAATTCCATCATTGCCGAAATAGATGTATTGAATCCCATATTCGAAATACGTTCTGTCACATCCGCGACCAATTTATTGACTAATTTTTCCTGTTGCGGGGTTAATGCATCATCGGTTAAATTATCGCTAAAACCTTCGACACGTTTCAAGAATCTTTGCACCCCGGCCAGCGCACCTTCGGACCAAAGCGTATTATTTTTCCACGGTCCCAGCGACAAAATAGTCACACGTGCGACGTCAGCACCTTCGGATTCTAATAATTCAGAAACCTGGAAACCATTACCGCGCGATTTAGATATTTTATACCCGTCACTGCCTAAAACCAATCCTTGGGCTGTGCGTTTTGCATACGGTTCAGGTGTATTTACCAATCCCAAATCATATAACGCATGGTGCCAAAAACGCGAATAAATCAAATGACGCGTGTTATGTTCATGTCCGCCGTTATAGTGTGTCACTGGCATCCAATTTTCCATCTGTTCACGGGAACAAAATTCAGAATCATTTTTCGGGTCCAAATACCGCAGGAAATACCACGATGACCCCGCCCATCCCGGCATAGTATCTGTTTCGCGCTTTGCCGCGCCACCACAACATGGGCATTTTGTATTTACCCAATCGGTCGCGCGCGCCAGCGGGCTTTCACCTTCGTCGGTTGGTTTATAATCTGTCATATACGGTTGCATAACCGGTAATTCATCATCAGGCACTGGTTGCCAACCGCATTTTTCACAATACACCAACGGGATAGGTTCACCCCAATACATTTGACGTGAAAACCCCCAATCTTTCAGTTTATATTTGGTTGTTCCGCGTGCAAATCCGCCCTTGGCCCCGTATTCAATAGCCGCGGCAATCGCGTCTTCTTTGCCCATACCGTTCAAAAAGTCCGAATTGATATGTTTGCCATCACCGGTCCAAACCTTGTCTGGTTCACCGCCTGCCAACACAGGTATAATTTCCAAACCAAACTTTTTTGCAAAATCCCAGTCGCGTTCATCATGCGCCGGCACTGCCATAATCGTCCCATACGCATAATCAACCAACACATAATCAGACGTGAACACTGGAATCTCTGCACCATTAAACGGATTGATTGCTTTGATACCCTTTAATTCGACACCAGATTTATCCTTGGTCGCATCGGTTCTTTCGATTTCAGTTTTCGCAGCCGATTCTTTGATATATTTTTCGACTTCGTCACGATTTGTGATACGGCCATCATCCAACCATTTGCGAAGCAATTTATGTTCAGGCGCAATCACACAAAACGTCACACCGAATATAGTATCAACACGCGTAGTATAAATTGTCATCACATCATCGCCCACGCGAAAATCAACATCTGCACCGCGTGATTTTCCAATCAGATTAATTTCGTCTTTTTTGACACGTTCATCGAAATCCAAATCTTTCAAACCGTCCAATAATTTTTCAGCGTATTTAGATAGCGCCAAATTCCATTGTAATTTTTCTTTCTTTTCAACATTTCCATGACAGCGATTACATTTGCCATCTTCCAATTCTTCGTTGGTCAATGTTGTGCGGCAATTCGGACACCAATTCATGGGCAGGGCAGATTTATACGCCAAACCCGCCTTAAAAAATTGAATAAACATCCATTGGGTCCATTTGACATATTCTGGATCAGACGTCGCAACGCGCGTTTCAGGATTAACCGACCACCCCACAGAATCAATCACATCTGCATAGGACTTTTTCAATTCGGTTGCAATATCGGCGGGATGTTTTCCGATTTTTGTTGCATAATGTTCCGCCGCAATCCCCAGCGCATCGAACCCCATAGGAAACATAACGTCATATCCCAAATGGCGACGGAAACGCGACATAACATCCATCCCGGTATAAATCAGCAAATGCCCAGCATGCAACCCCGCGCCTGACAAGAACGGGAATTCAACCAAATTATAAAAACGTGGTTTTGAACCGTCATTTTTCGGCACGAACGCGCGCGCATCGCGCCAGCGTTTTTGCCATTTTGATTCACGTTCATGAATTTTTTTGATATCGTCTGCCATAATATATGCCTTTTTGTGTTTGAAAACCAAAGAAAATTTTATACTACACCCCCCGAAAAATCAAGCAATTTATATAAGACTGGGGCGAAGTCGCGCCGTAGCTTTTGGCACTTGCACCACAAAGTTTTAACGAAGTGGCGAAGGCGGATGGCCTTTAATTCCCCGCCTGGGGCGGGGTGGCATCGATAGAGCGTCAGCGAAAGCGATGACGGGGAGGGTTGGATAAATTAATTCAAATTAAACGTCCAACCAGTGAATACGTGGCCGCGTTTGGTTGGGGGTGTTGTTGGTGTCGTCAAATCACCACCATATGTACATGTATTTTGTGTTGCACCACCCGCGCCATTATCCCAATTAACGGTAATGGTATTTGCGTTGCATGCGGTATTTGATACATTGGTGCTGTATCCAGTATCACACAGATATTTCGCATAAAATGTTTTATCGCCCGTGGCGGTCGTGCCGATTGTTTGCGTCGCTGCACAATTTGTTAACCCCACATCCGTGCACCAACCCACAAATGAACTATGCGTGCGGGTTGGAACAAAATCTATCATTGTACCAGTATCATATGTATATGCACTTGTCGGTGTAGTGGTTGTATCTGGTCCAGCGGTGAATGTTCCCGTTCCACTATTTGTAAAGAACGTGCCCGTCACTGTATCATACATCCCCAATACGTTATCACTATTACGCCGCACAGGTATAAAATTGCGCACAAAGGATGTTCCGTTTGTAATTTGTGCATAATAGATTCTGCCACCAAAATACCAATACGGAATTTGAGAAGATACCAAGTGTCCGGCAAACAAATACATTGTATTTGAATTATTAACAGCTGTTGTCGCTATGTCCAATACACTGGTTCCATTTAGATATCTTTTCCGGTCATTCATATAATTTACAGATACTTCATAATCAACGCCATAGACAGTGTCTTCAACCCACGAATCCGCATACAATTCTGCAAATGTTAGATAAAAACCTCTCGCAGGATTGATAAAAAACACATCTCTATTATTTTGCGACCCGGCAGAAGCTACACCGATAACAACTTGATCATCATCACCGTTGTAATAGCGTTTATTAAATTTTGTTTTAACACCAATATTGTTGTTAAAAGTTATCCCCGTGTCAATATATTGTCCACCTGTTGCTTCTAAATATTCCAATTGTGTGTATCCTGACGGCAATATTGACCCACCGTTAAGGACATAATTGATACTATATGTTGCAGGTGTGCATTGTTCCGCATTGCCGATTGTGCCGAACAAGGCGGAACGTAAAACAGAATTGTACCGGACGCCGTCCGCGCAATGGAGCGCACAGACGCCCGCGCAATTGCCAGCATCGCTGTCGTCGAAAACGAACACCCACACAGCCGACAAATTCTGGCTATTTCCACCAGATAGCGTCCATGTTGTCGGTTTACACCAACAATAACGGCCCGTTGTCGATGTGCTGATTAAATTCGTATTCGCCGGTAATATCCAACTATCTTTGTTCGCTGCCGCCCAGCTGGTTGCTCTATTTCCGGGGATATCATTACACGACGAAATACCCGCCATTGTACCCGTTGTTGTCCCCGAATCCCATATCACCGACCAACCGCCCGATGGCAACGATGAACCATTTGTCGATACAGTATTATTATTATGTGAATGGTATTCATTATTGCTGCCATTTTGATTTGGTAATGTTGGAGTGTTTTGTGTCGCGTCGTTTGTGTATCCGGTTGAACAAGTAAAATCCATAATACATTTTGCCGTTGGGGCAATGCTGATTCCTCCCTTATAATACCGGCCGGATGTCACCGCATCATTGGTGTATGCGCATGTTGCAGCATGTGGGTCACATGCGGTTGCCCCTGATATTACCGGACATGTCGCCGCAACATAGCAATAATCGACACTGCCTGTTCCCGCATCGGATAAAGGATACGCCGACGGACATGGGGTACATGTAGTATCGCCAGCGGCACTATATGTCCCCGCCGCACATTGCCCACAAACAAACCCCTTAGCAAAATCGACACCTCTACCTGCGGCATAATTTTCATTCCAATAAGAACTGCTTTGTAGGATAGAACCATAGCCCGCCGCACACGCAAGTATATTTCCATTGTATACCTGACAGAGACTATTAGCACCACCAATACCATCAGTAGAATAAAAACACGTCGTATCAAATGTTGCAACATCATCAGTATCAGAAAAAGTCGCTGCGCACCCATTAATTCTATTATGAATATTATTTGTCCACCAACCATAATAAGTCGTGACACGTGATTCCAAAGCACTTGGCACTGCTGGACATTCGGTGCAAGATGATGCGCCAGCGTTTGAATACAAATAGCGCCCATTTGCACCACGACCATTATTCCCGGCGGTTGCGCAATTGCCACACGAATATCCCGATAAACATGTTGAACCGGTGGCGGTGGATGCACCACCACTGCTGTAATAACCCGCGATTATGTCGCCGGTTATACCCTGAGATGTTGTTTCGTTGTATGTATATTGACCGCCCTCACAATATTTACCGCTGGGGCAGGCGACACATTCAATACCGTCGGCGGGTAAATATGTCCCCGCCGCGCAATTATATGTTATTGGTGACCAATTTGCATGTGCGACGGCGGATGGGGTCGATGCGGTTTGACCCGTGATGCCTATGACACACATATTCGATTCGGATGTTGTATTGTTCATAAACACATCGTCCGCCGTCGCAGGGATTGTGAACAATAATGCAAACAATAATAACCGAATCATTTCCCTTCCTTTTGTTTCAAAAAACTAAAACCACCAGAAAACATGGTGGTCGGGGAGTTGGTAATCACTTTATCATTGGATTCCGTGTTTTTTCGGTTTCCCGTATTTTATGGTTCACGGCTCCCCGACACGATATAGTCGGGGGGATATCGACGCAAAAACAAACGTCGAATATAACTGACGATGCCTTTCGCACCGGATAAAGTGGGCTACCACAGCCCCGAACCCATTTTTTCGGGTTCGATAGAATATTATCAAAATTTTCATAACTTTGTCATCAAAAAAATTTTATATAAAAAAACACCCGCAACAATAGGGCGTCACAGGTGTTTTATTCCAGTTTTATATTATCTTTGTTTTATTTTTTTCATCAACATATCACGCGGTATCACATTACGCTTGCAAATACGAATCGCAGCTTCCATATCTTCGGGGTGCGATTCCAAATGCCCAGCCATAATTTCAACCGCTATGTCACAAACCGCATCACTATTCAATATAGCGTTTTTCAGGTCAACATATTCATCTTGGTTCAACAACGCATCAAAATAGATACGGCGATCACGGGACATGTGTGATACTATGTCCGGTGCAACGCGCATCAGTTTTTTTGCCATATTCGGATCAACACCAACCAATGGCATTTTTAACATTAAATCAACCATTTGCTTTTGGGCTTTGACTTTGCGATTCGTTTTTATCTTTGATTTCGCAATACCAAACAACCAACACGCTGCAACCAATAAACATGCCATATTGATGTACCACATCGCACGCGCATTGTATTTGCCTATGTTTTTATCATTATATTTATATTCAAAAATCGACAATGGATTTATATTATTATTCACACCAACACGCCAACCATTTGAAACCGGATAAAACATGTCACGCGCACGCTGGGCGGTCTTTTTGCCGAAATTCATATTATAAATCTCTGAATCGGTGGCCGAAAACGGCGGTGTAAATATCCCGGCAAACAAATTCCAAAAGAATAGGGTAGCCCACACAACCGCGCCACACCCCATTTTATCATAAATGTTGACATGTTTGTCGGCTGTCACGTATTGGCGGTGCGCTTCGTCACGCACAGATTTTGAAATTTTAATATCATTGTCTTTCATAATTTTTTATGTCCTTTGATTTTTCTGACACCAAGAATAGCACAAAAAACCACAACTGTCAAACAATATAACAATGTTGTCAAAATATTTTTGTCAACTTTTGGCAGAGCGGGGCGGTAAATAAAAATTATGGTCGACACTGGATTTCGAATACTGGTTCAACAATATGTCATGCACCCCCCACCCGAAAAAAAATATAGAAACACAGTAAAAGGGCGATTTTTACAAAAATTTTGCAAAAAATGCCAAAAATCGCGATTTTTGGTGATTTTTTGTATAACGCACAATCCACACAAAGGCGCAGAAAACCGGGCTTTTTCAGACATAAAAGCACTAAAAATAGTGCAAAAAAGGCGAAAATCTGCCGGCCCCGCCACATTGCATAAAAATATCAACCGATTCTCAGGGACGTCAGCATACAAATATACGTCTAAAAAAATTCAGCGCGGCCAAAAGGGCGCCAATGTAAAAAAATACCCAATCGATTTTCAGCCACCAAAACATCGCAAAACGTATATTTATATGCTGACATCGCTGAAAACCGAACACAGTTTTTTAACAACTGTTAATATATTATGTGTAGTGTTTTTTATTAGCACAGCGAATAAAATATAAATTTATATCGGATGTATATTATGTATGCGTTTTCCCGTCAAGGAATCAAATATTATTTGATCAGATATTATGTATATGTTTGTATTCCGTCAAGGAATCAAACTATACATAATATATCTTATGCGCCTTTTGCGTTTTACATAAAGCGTTGTCCCCTGGGGGTAATAACACTATTCTGTTTTTACCGTTAAAAACATAAAAAAACGCCGGGAAAAAATCCCGACGGTTTTATATAATTCATATTAATTAAATAATATTTGTAATTATATCTTGGCAACTTTCTTGGCGACCTTGGTCACACGGCTTTTTAATACTTTGATGCCTTTGGCCAATTCAGGTTCGGCAACATCCCCTATTTCTTCGGGTTTTACTGCGGAACAGCAATATGGGCATTTTGTCGCCAATTTACTGATTGATTGTTTGCAATACGGGCACGCACGCGTTGTCACTGGTGCCTTAGACCGTGCAGAATTCACAACTTTCACGAATATAAATATCGCGAACATTGTTATGATAAAACTGATTACAGAATTCAAAAATGTTCCCAAATTCAATGTGGTTGCACCTGCGGCGGTTGCTTCGGCCATTGTGTTATAATGTGCACCCGCTTCGCCCCCACCCAATACAAAGAACCATTGTGAAAAATCTATTCCACCAATCAACATACCTATGGGTGGCATAATAATATCTTTGACCAAAGAATTCACAACACTGGTCATCACAGACCCAACGATGATACCAACAGCCATATCAATTGCGTTGCCTTTGTTTATAAACGCCTTAAATTCTTTAATGATTTTCATTTTTTTCTCCTTTTGTTTTTTGTTCGATTGAATGTAAAACCTTGTTCAATGTTTTATGAATATTTTCATCGCGCGTTTCCACAGTTATATCCGCCAACGCGTATGTGTCATAACGTTCTGCAATTAATTGTGCCAAAATCTGACGTGAATCAGTATTTAATAATTGTGGACGCGTTTGCCGAAAATTAGTCCGTTTAACCAACAAATCTAAATCTGCACGCAACCAAATCGTTAACGCCCTATCCAAAGTCATTTTGCGCACCGCAGGCGTTATAAATGCGCCTTCGCCCGTGGAAATAACCTTGACCAATGGTGGCGTATCCAAAAGGCGTTCAATAACTTTTTCTTCGACGCGACGAAATTCTTGTTCGCCATACATGGCAAAAATATCAACCACACTGCAACCTGCGGCCTTTTCGATTTCTTTGTCAGAATCAACAAACGGTATCCCCAATGCGCGCGCCAATGCACGACCAACACTGGTTTTGCCTGCCCCCATTAAACCGACCATGACAATGGGTTTTGTTATATCTATTTGTGTTTTTCTTCTCATGCCAAACATTTTATACGAAAAGAAAAAATCTGACAATAAAAAATTGTGCATTTATCTATTTGCATTTACATATGAAATAGTGATAGAATACATATCATAGATAAAAAAACAAAAGAGAGGATTCCATCATGAAAACCGTCAAAATCTCTGTATTTTCTGCGCTGGCCGCTACGTTTTACATGCCAACATTTAACGCAAACGCGATGTCGCCATATGCAAATAATATTGGTGCGGTAAACATTAATATGATAACTGAACAGATGATGAATTATGCGCATCGTGGCGAAGATACCATTAAAAATATTTCTGACGAAGCGTTGTATGGAAAAATGAAGCGCGCTGACGAATACGGAAATGCGACATCGGGTGGATTTGATACGAAAACATTATGCGAAAAATCAGGCGGAAAATTTAATTCTGATACAAACAAATGCGAATGTAGCGGAATGATGCGCTGGGACGATACATCCGAAAGTTGTATAAATCTTTGTGATTATTTTTCAAAACACAAAAACGAAGCATCTGCAAAACGTCTGGCGTGCTGTAGATTTGGTAATGAAACCCGATGGATTGGCGATGATTCTGATGGTTCATGCTATTGCACTGCGGAAAACCTGGAATTCAATTACGATCCAATAACAAGACGCGCGACATGCGATGGGCAATTATATTATAATGTCGACGCCGATATAGACGAAGCAATCGCAATGCAACAAAAAAGTTGCCGTGAAATTGGTTCTGCGGCGAAATGGACCGGATATACATGCGTGTGCAAAGATCCTGATATGGTGTATTCTTATGACAAAGAAACAAAAACCGGCAAATGTATTGAAAATACCAAGAAAGAAAAACATATCAAAGAAGTCCAAGAAGACGAAGAAACACTAGCAAGCAATATATGGGCAGATTATAGATATTTGAACGTAAAATCAAATTATGGCAGCAACAACATCGACGAACGCAGTCGTATTCATATGGGTGCCGTTGGATTTGATTCAAAAAATTTTGATACTGGCGCGGGCGATTTAGCATTTGGTGGATTCATCGGATATGCTAATCAAAACATGATGGATTTCACATCAGA
>Ga0310786_10008087_pt1 | contig 13582 bp, 10 predicted proteins | sample AusTroGonzalo_MG_FD_203881 | JGI IMG/M metagenome (GOLD analysis project Ga0310786, IMG submission 203881) | Bovine rumen microbial communities from tropical cattle in Woodstock, Queensland, Australia - Gonzalo_03 (v2) (version 2) | ecosystem: Host-associated > Mammals > Digestive system >... | reverse complement strand
TTACTTCCAATGATAATTTACCGATGTTTACTTCTTGCTGTCCGGCATGGGTTGACTATTTGGAAAAATATTATCCCGAAAATATTCCGAATTTGTCTTCTTGCAAATCTCCGCACCAAATGCTCGGCGCTATTGCCAAGACTTACTGGGCAGAAAAAGCGGGTGTTGATGCCTCTAAGGTAAAAGTTGTTTCGGTTATGCCTTGTACCGCTAAAAAGTGGGAAAATGTCCGTAACGAAACAATGAATTCTTCGGGTTATAAAGATGTTGATGAAGTTATTACCACGCGCGAATTGGCCAAAATGATTAAAGCCGCGGGAATCAACTTTAAGGCATTGAAGGAAGAAGAAGCTGATAATCCGTTGGGTGAATACTCCGGTGCGGCAACCATCTTTGGTGTTACCGGCGGTGTGATGACGGCCGCTTTAAGAACTGCTTATTTCTATATTACCGGCGAAGAATTGGGTACTTTGAACTTCAAAGCGATTGAAGGATTAGATGCTGTTAAAGTGGCTGAAATTGATATTAAAGGAACGAAAGTTCGTATTGCCGTTGTTAACGGTGTCGGCCATGTTGGGCCGGTTATGGAGGCAATTAACAAAGCCAAAGCAGAGGGAACGGAATTGCCGTATCACTTTGTTGAAGTTATGGCTTGCCCGGGCGGATGTATTGCCGGTGGTGGCCAACCGCGCGTTATGGGCGCTACTTTTGATAAACCTTGGGGTATCAATGATGAAATCCGTAAACTTCGCTCAAGAGGTTTGAATACGGAAGATGCGATAGCGAAAAATCGTCTGTCTCACAAAAACGAATCAATTAAAAAGCTTTATGCTGATTATTTGGGTGAGGCCGGAGGCGAACGTTCGCATCATCTGTTACATACCAAGTATCAAAAACGTCCTTTATATAAAAAATAAAGTCGTAATTGTTAAAAAAGAGCCCTCTGTACAAAAGAGGGCTCTTTTTTAACAAGAAAAACAAAATCAAAATATTGTTTCTTGCAAAAGCAGATATATTTTAATAAAATAAATCTATATTTTTTAAGGAGAAAAAAGATGACGGATCAAATTGCAAATGTCGGAATTTTAGTAAAAGATTTTAACAAAGTTCCCGAAATTAATGCGATATTGCACGCTTATTCGAACAATATTTTAAACAGAAGTGGTATGCCGTATCGTGAAAAGAATGTTCGTTTAATTCATGTTACGCTGGAAAGTTCACCACAAGTCGTCAACGAATTAAATGCAAAATTATCAGCGATTAGCGGCGTCAGTTCCAAAATAATGACGTTTGATTTATAAAATTATTGTTGAGAAGATTTATTCTTTACTGTGTTGCCGTTTGTTAATGGTGACCTGAAGTTGCTTTTTCTTTTCTTCTTTGGCTTTTAAGATATCCAAATCGCGTTCGGTAGCTATTTTATCGAGAATGGTTTTAATAACGACATCAATCTCTTTATTCTCGCTATAATCAGCAGGCAGAGCGAAGTTAACGCGATTATCGATTAAAAGCTTCATAGCTTTTTTCTTGGCGCGACTGTGCGGCGGATAAACGGCAATGGCATTACCTCCGCGCAGTTTCGTCAGCTTCATGGAAGGAATATCCGTCATCCCGTCGCCGAAATAAATCATCTGCTTAAAAGGAATACGCCGTTCTTCATCGGGTGTATATTCATTAACGGCGATATCATCATTTTTGCCTAAGCCCTTGTTGATTTTAGAAAGAAATTGCGTCTTGGTGCTGTAATTAACCACGCGCGCGGGCCAGATAGGTTGTCCGTTTTCGCCGAAAGCATAAGAACAAGCGAAAACATCTTTGAAATATTTGCGAATGGCCGTTCCTTCAATAATTTCTTCATAACCGGAAGAGATAAGATAGTGCTCAATATCCAAATCTAAGGCATGCCCGTAATTATTGATACGCTCAAACCAAGTCAATACACCGTTGTAATATTCAATTTCTTTACCGAAACGTTTGAAATCATTTCTTGTTAGAGAAATCCCTTTTTCCTGAGCTATCTTCATAAAGTAATACATCGAGCCGGTAATTTGATCGGCATTATTATTGGCAGACCAAAGATTCGCCTTTTTCCAAAAGGTATCCGGCTTCATTCCTAAGGTTTGAATAAGTCCGAAAGCTTGCATATAATCTACGCTTAAAGTTTCATCAAAGTCATAAATCAAAGCAACTTTAGTCGAATTTTTTGCCATAATATGTATCTCCGCTTGCTTTTTAGTAATAAATATTATAGAAGAAAATAAGTTAAAATTTAATCAATAAGAATAATTAGAAGGACAAGAAAAATGGTGGCAACAACAATGGATCAATTGGTTTCTCTCTGCAAACGCCGTGGATTTATATTTCAGAATGCAGATATTTACGGTGGAATGCAAGGTGTTTACGATTACGGTCCGTTAGGTGTTGAACTCAAAAATAACCTGAAAGCGGCTTGGTGGCGGTCAATGGTTTATGAGCGTGATGATGTTGAAGGCTTGGACGCTGCTATTTTAACCAACCGCAAAGTTTTAAAATATTCCGGTCATGAGGATACGTTTTCTGACCCAATGACCGATTGTCGTAAGTGTAAAGGACGTTTCCGCGCCGACCATATTAAAGATGGAAAATGCCCGAATTGCGGCTCAACCGATTTAACCGAACCGCGCCCGTTTAATTTAATGTTTAAAACGCAGGTAGGTCCGGTCGAGAGTGATGAAAATTTGGCTTATTTGCGCCCCGAAACCGCACAAGCTATTTTTACGCAATTTAAAAACGTGGTTGATTCTACATCTCGTAAACTGCCGTTTGGTATTGCGCAAATCGGAAAATCTTTCCGTAATGAAATCACACCGAGAAACTTTATTTTCCGCGTACGTGAGTTTGAACAAGCCGAATTAGAGTTTTTTGTTAACCCCGGCGAAGACGAAAAATGGCACGAACATTGGAAAGAGGCTCGTGTTCAATGGTGGGAAGAACAAGGTTTGCCGCGCGAGCATATTAATATTTACAAAACGCCTGAGGCTGATTTGGCTCACTATGCAAAAGCTTGTTACGATATTGAATATCAATTCCCGCATGGTATGGAAGAACTGGAAGGGATTGCCAATCGTCGCGATTATGACTTGGGTAACCACACCAAGAGCCAAGAAGAATTTAATTTAGAAGCGCATTGCCACGAAAACAAAGACTCAACAACAAAATTAGCTATTATGGATGACAATAATAAATGGATTATTCCGTTTGTTGTAGAGCCGTCAATGGGTGTTGATAGGGGTGTTTTAGCCGTGCTGACCGAAGCCTATACCGAAGAAGATTTAGGCGAGGGGAATAGTCGTATTGTCTTAAAACTCAAAAAACATCTGGCACCGATTAAAGTTGCGGTTATTCCTTTGAAGAAAAATAATGAGGAAATTATGGCAAAATGTCACGAGATTAAGAAAAATCTCTTAAAATTAGGTATCGGTCGTGTTGCGCTTGAAAATACCGGAAATATCGGTAAAGCATATCGCCGCCATGATGAAGTCGGAACCCCGTTGTGTATCACGGTTGACTTTGAGACAATCGAACAACAACCGGAGACGGTGACAATTCGCGACAGAGATACTATGGCACAACATCGCGTTGCCGTTGCCGATTTGCCGAATTATTTGAAAGAATATTTTTTATAATTAAATATTAAGATATCTGTGAAATAATAGGCTACAAGATAAGTACTGTTTCCACAACAATAGAGGAAAGACAATGTTGAAAAAAATCGGTTTATTGGCAATGGCCGGAATGTGCTGGAGTTCTGTAGCTTCGGCAGTTCCCAATAATGAAGAATTCAGCAAATGTCTGAAAACAAATGCGACGGATGCGGGTTTAACAAAGTGTTTTGAACAGGAAACGACCGTTGTCAAACAGGAAATTCGCAAAACCGAAGATACTTTGCGTCCGATAACAACAACTGAAAACGGAAATATAAATATATTATATAATTATATGAGCAGATATATTCATAGCTATTGCGCATATTATGTGCAAGCTCATAAAGGCGACGGATACAGTGCCGCATATCATGAAGCAAAATGCAATTTAACGAGGTATATGCACTATTACCGTGAGTTGCAAGGTTTGTATAATGTCAGTATGAATGATATGGAGGAGTAGAATATGCGAAAATATCTTATGCTTACAGCCGCGTTGTTATATTCCGGATTGGCTCAAGCCGAAAGCCTCGGTTACGGCGATTATTCGAAAGAATATACCGAATGTATGCAAGCGATTCCGCTTGACATATCTGACAGTATGCCGTTGATGGAAAAATGCAGAACGGAAGAATACGAACGTTTGCAAGAAAAAATTAAAGACCTGGAGAATACTGTCAAAACATTGCCGCAATTTAACAAATACAATAATACAGATGGTCTGAGCTTGTCCGAAAATATCAGATATCGTGAAAAATACGCAGAACTTTATTGTAACATGGATATGGATATCAGAAAGAACAGCCGTTCTTGGAATGATTGTCGGTTAGAACAAATGAATAATCTGTATATTGACTTGTACAATTTGTACGAAACGGCAATCCGAAGAAAATAGTATATTTATTCAAATTTTAAGGCTCGCCTACAGACGAGCCTTTTTGTTAAATGAAAGTCATCGTGCACCTATCTGCCAAAAGTGCTATGTCTGAGAACATCGCCGTATTCATTCATTTGCTTTTTGTAAAGACGTAAATCATCTTGATTAAACATCAGTTCTTCATTTTCGGTATGACGGGTACGATTACCGTTTTCATCAAAGAGGTTTACACCTTTATATGCAGCCGAATTTGAAAACTCGACTTTTCGGCTGGCGGTATCAATTTTGAAAGAACCGTCATCGTTCAAAACATAACCGCCTTTGCTGTCAAGTTCATAATTATAATGTTCTTTCTTTTGAATAATACCGTCGGAAGCCCATTTTTGAGCTTTTCCGTTTTTATCGATACGCTCAAATTCAATTAAATCGCGGGTTTCACCCTTTGTCATCTTAAAGACATTGACATAGCCGTCTCTGCCGACTCTGCGAACTTCAAAGACTTCTCGTCCGTGTTCATCAAGAGAAGAGGTAACTTGCTCACTGACAAAACTGTTATCTCTGAAGAATTCTTTACCCATACCGCGTTTAACGCCGGATAAACGTTGTTGCATCATTTGGTTTAAGATAACTTTATTAACAGCCTCTTTACCCAAAGAAGAATTTTGCAGCAAATCATTAAGGGCTTCGATATTTTTTGTACCGTCGGCATTAATAAGATTTCGATTAAAGCCGGATTTAATTTTATAAGATTCGACAAAAGAACCGTCTTTTCGTGTTTTTCGAGTGATGGACATATAGCCGTCATCTTTGGTAACAATTTGACGATTACCGATAAGAGAGCGTTTTCTGCTTTCCAAAACGGTATTGCCTTGACTATCTGTCACAACGCGGCGTTGGACTTTCTGCCCGTACCATGTTCTTCCGGAAACCCAAGCCTCACCTCTTGCCGAAGCTGTTCCGGCAGCGGCGCCGGTGGCTAAAGCGGCGGCTTTGCGACGTGTTCTGGCAACGACGAATGAGTGTCCTGCGGACGAAGCAACCGAACCAACGGTAGCAGCAGCTGTTTTTGCACCTGTTCTTACAATGTTTTTGGCAGCCGGAACACCGACTTCTGTTGTTAATTTCGTCGCTGTTCTAAGGGCTGTTCCGCCAATCTTGCGGCCGATACCCATATCAGCCGATCCGGTGCTCGAACCGAAAGATAACGCGCCGGCAAATTGTTCGGCAAATGTCGGAATATCTTCAAGCACAGTTTTACCGAGGAACAGGAAGAATATAAGCTTTATGAAAGTTTGCGAAAACCAGCCGAGGTCTTTAAGCCCGAATAACCCGGTCGATTTTGAACTGTCGAAAGCATCTTCTATCGGTTTTCGGACAGCTTCATCAATGCCCGACAACAAAATAAACATCACAATCGTCAAAAAGATAAAGATGAACATCGCATTCATAAAGACATTGACAACTTTCATAACATTCAAATAACTCCGGGTCAGCTTAAATGCGGTTGATGCTAAAGCAATCGGGAACAAAGCCGCGGCAATAGCAAATTGTAAAACCGAATCAATCAGTAAGAACGGATAAACCACCATGAAAACAACAGCCGTCAACCACATGAAAACACCGGTAATTAGATAACCGAAATGCGGGAATATCGGATAGTGGTGGAAAGATTTAACATGCAAAGCGATACAAATAGAATTTGATCCCAAAGCCCACAAGTGCTCTAACCTGACTTGAATGGCGTAAATAGAACGGAGCATTGCCAAAGCCATTTCCTTAGGCAGACCGCCATCGTCAATACCGTCAAAACCGTATTGCGAGAGTTGTTTTCCGAAATCCTGACTGATAGCCAAATCAGCAAGGTTCATACCTGTTTTGAAAATCGGCGTGATAAACATATCAAAGAATTGTGCGACAGGTATTTTCAAAAGTAAAATAATAACAATCGCGGTAAAAATGCGTTGTAAAATATTATTGAGCAAACGATATTGGTCTTGCTGCATCATATTCGACATATAAGGCAGAACTATCGAAGCAAGAGAAATAGCCAATCCGATAGCAACCAAAACAATCATAGCATCGGCAAAAGTTGTATGACATTTATTAGCAACTTGCGAAGAAACATTAAAAATAGTTTTAAATAAATCGCAGAACATACATCCTTTAACACTATTTGAATTGTCAGCAATATTACAACGGTATGATGTTTCGAAATCTACCATCTTTCCGCCGTCTTCAAAAGTGCCGCTCGGAGTACTTTTTTGATTGGATCCGGATGAAGTTCTACCGGATGAATTGGCGCCTATTGAGCCGGTCTTTCCATAACTGTCGGTCGCATTTGAAGAGTCTTTGATAGTACTGTTTCCGCTACCATAATCTTTGTTGCTGACAGCTCCCTCCGGATTAATCGGTTGAGCCGAACCTTTTTGATTGTTACATAAAAATTTATTATTATCGCACAACGGATTTAAAATTTCTCCATTTTGACTACATTTGCGCAATTCCATATGCATATGGCAACCATAATTACCATGACCATCACCGACTAAAGCGACAGTGTCACCTTGTTGTACAGGAGTTCCGACAGACTTTTTAATAATCGAGTTATGTAAGAAAATAGTATAGTAATATTTACAAGCGGAGCTATAATCGGCATCTTGAGTATTCAAAGGATGTCGGATAACGACTTTATCATGAATACCGGAAGAACCGGAAGTAGTCTGTACGTCTATAACGCCGTCAGCAGGTGCTTGAATAGGCGTTTCACAAGCAGTACCGACGTCCATACCGGCGTGTTGTCGCATTTTGACACCTGTGTCCGTATCAAGCATACAACTTGAAGATGATGCACCTATATGGGTAGGACGCATACCGACAACGGATGTAATGCTTCCTGTATTAACCGGCATAGATTGAAAACAACTGTTTTTATTCTGTTTTTGGTAATAAGAAACAGATTGAATACTTGAGGAACTACAAGCAGAAGTTTTGGTTGTACATGTGTTACCGTATTGTGCTAAAGGAGAAGAAGAGCCGGACGTTTGCATTTTTTTAACAGTATCACAGGTATTAAGTTGTTGTCCTGAATATGCGCAATTAGTAGTATATGTGGTTTCGGCAATCGCTTGTGATGCGTTTAATAACAACAAACCGGCAGCAAATCCCAGCAGGCTGAGAGTGCGTGTTTTTTTCAATATGTTCATCCAAGTTATCATGGTTACACCCGTTTATTGTTATGATCGTTTATGAAATACTTTTCTTGCGGCACCACCAAGCTTTTTTCCGCCTTTACGCATAGCCGAAGCCGCGCCGTTAACAACGCCTGAAACAGCTTTATCAATACCTTTGCCGACTTTTCCGGCAACATTACCGAGTTTTCCTCCAACAGCTTCCTTAGCTTTTTTGCCGAGATAATCGGCAGTACCGGCCGCCATACCGTGCATATGATTTATATTACCGGTAACGGCACCAAAGAATTTGTTTGTCATTTTGCTGACGGTTGCCGAGATAAGTTTATGCGAATAAAGGAAGACAAAGGCAACGATAAAGACTCTGGCACCGGCAAATGAGAATTGTTGCGCGACATATTCTTTATTATCGCTGGCAATAGCGTTAAGCAAATCATCGGTTCCGCCCAATCCGGCATTAATGAGAACAAGACTTACTCCGACAGTAATACCCAAAAACAGGAAAGTACCGGCCGCATTAACAATAATCTTAAAACACTCGGTAAATTTATTTTGGAACTTATCAAACGGCCACAAAGCGAGGGTAATCGGCAGGGCAAGTAACCCGAATCCAATCTTAAAACTGATATCGAGCAGATAGAAATTAATACCGATAACCAGCATTAAACCCATAACCCACATAGCCGCGCCGCATATCCAAAGCCAAAAATTCGGAAAATAAAATTCAAGTCCGACAAGATCAGTAATATCTTTAGCAATTTGAATAGCACCGGCATGTCCGGCATGACAGGTAAGAGCATTGGCGACAACCAGATTAAGCGAAACCGCGGAATCTGCTCTCTTACTGAGAGTCATAATTTTATCAAATACACGTTGGTCAATGAGGCCGGCCGAAACTTTATCATAATTTTCAATATCTTTTTTATCATCGACATCGGCGGCAGTCTTGGGCATAACGGCATCAATAACAGAAATACCGTAATCGGCGCCGAACGAAAGAACGGGGTTAACAAACAGTTTGGTCATCAGACCCAGCCCCGATGTAATAAAGGTATAAGCAACAACACATTTAAGGAAGAATTTTAACAAGTTGTTCAAAATATCCATCGGCTCGGGAACGACCAAAGCGGATATTTGTTTTAAGACAAAGAAAGCAAGCCACAAAAACATTCCGATGACCAACAATTTAACACCGGCAGCGGCAGCCAACGGAGCTGTTTTGGAGGCGACAGTCATAAACGTGTTAATCAAAGACGCGACAATCGTGCAGGAATAGCAGTTTTCCATATAATCTTTTTTGAGCTGATCAATTTTGCAATAACCGGCATTAGAACGGGCATTATTTTCGACAATGGTTTCAATGAATTTCTGCCCGGTTTCATCTGTATATATATGCTTTGTTGTTTTTTGACCCTGAGCCACTATGCCATCGGTTGAGAAAACCGTCACGCGATCTTTTACCACATATTCATCTTTGGTGTTATTTGTATTATATTCAACTTTGTACTGATCATCACCGACTAATCTGAAGGCTGTAATCGATCCTTCAGCATCACAGGATTCGCCAGTAGAAACTTGATTCCACCCTTTGAGCGGCTTGCTAGAGCATTTGCATTTTGTACCCTCTGAGCGTTGGACATTTCCCATAGCGCCATAACCCGTATAAACGCTGGAGGAATATTTTTGTGTCCAACAGGTTTGTCCGGTAGGGCAACCGTAAGGATAATCATCGCCGCAAACAACACCGCCGTTTTGCCGATAATTATCATTAAAGACTTTCATTTGTGTCAGTAAATTATTATAGGCTTTCCTTTGTTGCTCATATTGGGCAAAAGTGCCGTTGTCTTGCATACATTTTGTAATGGTTTCTTTTGCTATATCTTTTTTGGTAGTTATTGAAACCGAACATTTAGTATTTTTACAAAACTGAACAAGTTGTTCTCTTTGGACTTTTGCCTGATCAAACAATTTTCCCACTTCTTCGGGCAAATTAGGAATGTTCTTTCGACCAAACAGGTTAACATAATCCGGAAGCGGTCCAATGTCATCTGGGCAGGCGGCATATGCCGTGCTGATTTGCAAACCGAAGACAGCCAACGCGATGGATAAACATCTCGTTATTTTCAGGAGGTTGATTTCAGATAATTTTTTCATCATGCGCCTCCCTAATTACCACCTTTTTTAGTGATGTTCAAAATATCATCCATACCGCGGTTAACGGCATTACGCGCCGCCGGAGGCATAGCAACTGAAGCGATTCTGGTACCGAACGATACGAGCCATTTAGCAGCACCGACAATAAGAGCTTTCGCTTCTTTCTGGAAGGCTGAATTTGAACTTCCGCCGACAAACTTATTACACAATGTTCCGGCAATTTTAATACTTGAAATAGCCAAAAAGGCAATCAGCAACATACAAATAAACGGCACGCTCAAATCTTTGAATGCATGTTCGCTGGCAAATACACCTTCGAGTTTTTGCAAAATAGTAGAAATGGCTTGAATACACATGGTAATAACCAAAGCAAAGAACATCATAAACGCCGCAGAATTAAGCATATTGCTCAAACCATTAGAAAGCAAACCTTTTGTTGCCTTAAACGGATATCCCAAAATCATAATCGGTAACATAACAACCATAACCGTAAATCTGAAAATGGTGTCAATCAGATAAAAGACAAAGCCGAGTTTGACAAACAAGAAGCAGGCGAGAACGATAAAGCTGACAAACCATCCGGTAAAGCCCGGTTTTTTGAGCGTTTTAAATGCGAGCGTCATTCCGAAAGACAAGGCGTTGTCAACGGCACATACCATACAATCCATCATCTGTTTCGGACTATCCGGAAAACCGGTGGAATCGGCTGTTAATTTAACGGTTTCTTCAACCTTACAGGTAAATTGCGTGTCAATATGAACAGGCGCTAACAAAATAGACACATCTTTCGGGGCATCTTGCGGAACGGCGGTGGTTAATAGTTCACCGGCAAATTCGAGAAAAGCGTTATAAATCGGAAAGATAAAATCACCCAATACCAATACCAGCAGATTAACTTGAGAAGCAATTAAACCGCAAATAAGGCACATAAAGAACATCTTTGCAATTTCGGTCCATACTTCGCCCATCGTTTCTTCTTTGAAAGAGCTGAGTTGTTTCAGCAAGCGCCAAGACATCCATAATGCAAAGCAAATCATAGACAAGGCGAAAGCACCGCCGGTCATTTTCCGATAAGTTTCAAGCGCGACTTTTCCCATAATATTATAAAGAACGTCAATAACTTCGGTTTGCCAACATTGTCCGGTTTTATCGCTTTTAGCATTAATACCGGCAGCCAAGTCTTCATCGCTTGTCGAAACATTATTGCTTTCAGAAGAAGGATTTTCGCTGTTGACCTCATCAGCAGCTAATGGGCCGTAAGCCATTGCAGAAGTTTCATCAGATTCGTTACCGTTGCACGCTGTTAACATAAACACAACAAAGCATGCCGCCAGCAAGGCTTTCAGAAATCTAGTTATGTTTGTTTCAGTCAACATCGTCATATTCTCTCAGTCACGTCACAATTATGATTTACGGTGTCCTTTTAAGGCTTTGACACCGGCAGCAACAGCCGTTACCGGAAGCGCAATGGCTTTGCCCGCAACTTTACCGGCACCACGTGCGATTTTTGTTGCGCCGCGTCCGACAGCGGCTTTTGCCGAGCGATATCCATCAGCAAGGCTCTTTTCTTCTCCGTCTTTGCCGAATATTTTTGCATTAGCGACCGCCGAAGCACCTTTTTTAACGCGTTCGCCCGCAAATTGTCCGCCGGCTATAGCTACACCTTTTGCCGCATTAACGCCCGTTCCGCCGATTTGAGCACCGATATTCAGGCCTAATCCGCCGCCACCACCGAATTTAGCGGCAATTTGCTCAACTTTTTGCATCAGTTTAATCGACATCACGCAGCAAGCGATTAAGATTAAAAATCCTGAGAAACCGATATCTAATATATCTTGTAACCCTCTGACGTCATTAGCGTTAATTTTGCTTTCAATTTCAGCCAATCCGCCTTTACCGCCGGATAAACTCTGGCCGATAAGTTGGAGGTTGATATTAACGACGATACCCATAAAGACATAGATAAACCAACTGTTCATAAAGACCTTAATACCGGTGGTAAAGTAACCGTGTGTAATTTTGAACGGCCAGCACAACAGCAGGAATGGTAAAATCACGCCGAACAAACCGAGCTGAACGGTTGCATCAATCAGATAAAAACCGAAAGCGATGGACATCATAAATGAGATAATCCAAATCAAACCGCCTTGGAACATCATTGAAAAATCAGGCAGGGCTTTGGCGATTGCACCGAGGTTTCCTTTTGCCGCATGACGGGAAACACATAACAGAGAAGCCCCGACCGCTTGGGATTCGGCTAATTCAAGTTGTGCGGTTTTAAGAAAACACATCAGATGAGAATAAACATATACAGGCATAACACCATCAATATTACTGCTTATATTTGTAACACCACACCCCATATCTTTCGGTGTTTTAGATAAAAAGCTGAGTGCTAATTCAAAGCCGGCCTTTAATAGCGGCCCGATGATAAATTCGTAAACAAGGGTGGAATTACGCAATAAGAAGAAGATAATAATGACCTTAAATGAGTTTTTGAATAGTTCGGTTAAAAACTTCGGGGCATCTTGCTTAGTCATAGAGCCGACATTCTGCAAAACCATAAAAGCAATCCAAATAGACAGCCCGATAAGCAGTAACGTTGCTAATGAACTACCGAATTTTGCATAAGACGTCGAAGAAGCGGTTTGTACCACTTCATAAATGGTTTCAAACAACGGGCAAAACAGACAAGATTTTGCCTCAGCAAGCTTAAACGGCAAAGGAACGCATCCCTGTTGCACCCCGCTCAGAGAAGTAATTGTGTGATCCTCGCTGTTAACAATAAAATCATAATACCCATAGGTTGCGCACTCTGATGTTTTATTACCTTTTTCATCTTGCTTATACTGTGCGCAGAAGACATATTGATATAGAGCTCCATTGTTTATTTTATCTGCAGCTTTCCATTGCTGACGAACATTTTCCAATTTTGTTGCAATGTCTAATAATTCTTGGAACCTTTGGTTATAATTATCATCAGATTTTTTACAATAATGAGCGGCATTAATGGTTTCGTTTACAAAAGAATAAACACCTTCAGGGCTAAAAACCTTTTGACTGACCCACTCTTTGAGTCGTTGCCAATTATTCCCCTTACAAGAGTAATCTTTTTCAAAATTCCCCATTTTTTCATTAAAGTCATTGAATAACGAGTCTAATTTTTTCTTATAATCATTAACCAATTCTTTAAGGGATTGACTTGATTTTACAACATCCCCCGCTTTTTTTCCCGTATCTACCAAATTATCTGCGATAAATTTATCAATAGCCTCTTGTTTGGTCAAACTTTCATCGTCTTTTGCCAAGGCATCACCGGAAAAAGAGAAGACGAATCCCCCAAATAAAGCTGTTATCAAAAGTACGGAAAGTTTAGTCTTAGTCATTGTCATCGTCCTTGGCAAAGGGATTTCCCAGTATTTTTAATGCTGCCCCAAACAGTAGAAAAATGATAAATCCGATAATCCAGCCGGTATATTTTGAAGTAAATATGTCAAGAATATCAAAGGAATAAACAATCACTGCTAAGATAATGATGACGATATTAACAACAAAACTTTTCATTTTTCCTCATTAAAAAACTTTTAGCGCTAAATAGATTATAGCACATAATTTATGAAAGAAGTGTTACAGTTTTTTGATTTTTTTTATCGCATTTTTATTAAAGAAGATTTAATTAT
>Ga0310786_10008086_pt1 | contig 13582 bp, 6 predicted proteins | sample AusTroGonzalo_MG_FD_203881 | JGI IMG/M metagenome (GOLD analysis project Ga0310786, IMG submission 203881) | Bovine rumen microbial communities from tropical cattle in Woodstock, Queensland, Australia - Gonzalo_03 (v2) (version 2) | ecosystem: Host-associated > Mammals > Digestive system >... | reverse complement strand
CAGCGGATTCGTCGCCTTCTCCACGTCGGCGGGGTCGAGCTGGAATCCGTTTTCCGCGCTCACCGGCACCTCGACGGGCACGGCATGCGCCGCCAACGCGAAGTTGCGGTAGCATGGATAGCCTGGATTGGAAACGAGTATTTCCTCGCCGACGCCGCACACCGCCTGCACCGCCATCAAGAGCGCGGGAGATGAGCCTGAAGTCACTATCACGCGGTCAGGGGTTACGTCCACCCCGTACTCCGCCTTGTATAGCCTGCACACGGCCTCGCGCAGTTCAGGATCGCCGGAGGAATCGGTGTAGTGCGTGTGCTTTTCAGAGTACGCCCTTCTCACAGCAGCCTCTATGAGGGGATGCAGGTCCACATCCGGCTCGCCAACCTCGAGATGGACGATGTCGACTCCCTTCGCCTCCATCTTCTTCGCGCGCTCAAGCACTTCCATCACGTAAAACGGGGTCATTCTGCGAAAGTCGTCGTTCATACCAGTCTCCTAAGACAGTTCAGGCGATGCAGCCTCCCTGCGCCTCGAGCGCAGCCGCAAGCACAGTGCACGCGTATATCGCCGCGGTCTCCGCGCGGAGCACCGTTGGCCCAAGCGACACAGGCACCGCGATCCTGAGCAGCGAGCCGAGCTCGTCCGGCGTGAAGTCGCCCTCGGGGCCGACGTAGACCGCATAGTCCCCGGAACCGCGAAGCGCGCCTTGCACGGCCGCGAGCATCGGCTTCGGCGGAGGCTCTGCAAGCGCGCCGACAAAGCACGCCGTGCATTCGGCGACAATCGGCAGCGACTCCGCGAACGAAACGGGCTCGACTACTACAGGTAGCCACACGGCGTCGCTCTGGCGTGCCGCATCCTCTGCAACGCGCCTCCAGCGCTCCGCCTTCGCGGCCCTCTCGTCGCCGTCCAGCCGCACGATCGTGCGTTCGCTTATGACGGGGACGATGCGCGAGACCCCGAGTTCCGTTGCCTTCTCCACCGTCCAGTCCCAACGCGACCCCTTCGTCACGCAGGCGAAGAGCGTCACGGACCCGGCCCTGCGCGGATGCATGGCCACAGGCGCGGACGCGACCAGCGCACCGGACTTCTCGACCGTGTACAGACGCGTCCTCCCTGCGCCGTCGAAAAGCTCCACCTTCTCGCCAGGCTTCACGCGCAGCACCTTGAGATGGCGTTCCGCGTCGCGCGGAAGCGACGGGCTCTCCGATTCCAGCAACGCGCTGTCTGCCAAAAGCCTGTGCATGGTCCTGTCGTCAGCCTTCAAGCTTCTTCTTGTGCGAAAGGAACGTCTTTACGCGGGCGTCGAAGTCCTGCCGAAGCGGGTAGTTGGAGTCCTTGAACGCTGCGGCGAACGTCTCGAGCGCGCGGCGCTGGTCGCCTGAAAGCCGCTGCGGGACCTCGACGACTATGCGCACGATCAGGTCGCCCGACGAGCCGCCGCGGAGCGAAGGCACGCCTTTGCCCTTCAGCCGCATTACGCGTCCGTTGGGAGTTCCGGCGGGAATCTTGAACGATGCAATGCCGTCCGGAGTAGGCACGTCCACTCCGCCGCCCAGCGCAGCCGTCGCCACGGACACGGGAACGTCCACGTAGAGGTCGAGTCCGTCACGCTCGAACGTGTCGCTCTCCTTCACGCGCAGCACCACGTAGAGATCGCCGGACTCGCCGCCGCGAAGCCCGCCGCCGCCCTTCCCCGGAAGGCGCAGACGAGTGCCGTCGCCAACTCCGCGCGGAATCTTGAGCTCGACCTTGTGGCGGCCGCGAACGCGTCCGGAGCCGCCGCACGTGCGGCAGGGCTTCTCGATGACGGATCCCGTTCCGTTGCACTTGGGGCAAGTCTGGCGGATCTGGAAAAACCCGCTTCCGCCGATTATCGCGCCGTGGCCGTGGCAAGTGGGGCAGGTAACGCGCTTGGAACCATCCGCCGCGCCGCTGCCATGGCATGCGGGACACGCATCGGGGCAGTCCAGGTCTATGGTGCGCTTCGATCCGAATATGGCCTCGTCGAAGTCTATCTCCAGCTCCATCTCCATGTCGGAGCCGCGTTCGGGGCCGTTGGGGTCTGAACGGCGCTGGCGTCTTCCGCCGCCGAAGAACTCCTCGAACCCGCCGAAGCTCCCGCCGCCGCCTTCGTGTCCGCCGAAGATGTCGCCGAACATGGAGAAGATGTCGTCCATGCTCATTCCGGCGCCTCCGCCAAAGCCGCCGAAGCCGCCGTTCATGCCCTGGAAGCCGAACTGGTCGTACTGCTGGCGCTTCTGCGGGTCGCTCAGCACCCCGTACGCCTCGGCCGCCTCCTTGAACTTCTCCTCGGCCTCCTTGTTGCCGGGGTTGCGGTCAGGATGGTACTGCAGCGCCAGCTTGCGGTACGCCTTTTTTATATCGTCCGCAGAGGCGTTCTTTGCGACGCCCAGCACTTCGTAGTAGTCTCTCTTGCCTGCCATTTCGCTATCCGACCTTCCTGGTTCACTCTGGCTTGCCGCTGCTTACGACCACCTGCGCCGCGCGCAGGAGCTTGCCGTTCAGAAGCCAGCCGCGCTTGAACTCCGTCATGACATGCCCTTCGGGAACTGTGTCGCTCGGCTGCTGCGTGAGCGCCTCGTGGAACGACGTGTCGAAAGGCTCGCCTACGGAATCTATCGGAGTGGCGCCGTGGTCCGCAAGCACCTTGAGGAATCCGTCGTAGACGAGCTGCACGCCCTTGACGAAAGGCTCGTCCTTGTCCTTTGCCTTCTCCAGCGCAAGGGCCAGGTTGTCCGCCGTAGCGAGCAGGTCCTTGAGTATTTCCTTCGCGGCGAACTTCGCGAGGTCTTCGCGGTCGCGTTCCGTGCGCTTCCTGAAATTCTCGAAGTCGGCAAGGGTGCGAGCGTAGAGGTCCTTCCAGTCGGGACCTTTCGGCTTCTCGTCCTTCTTCTCCCCGTCGGCCGGCACGCCCGGTGTTGCCTCGGCGCCTTCGTCCGGTTCGCCCGTCGCCTCTTGCTCTACGGCCGCTTCCGGTTCAGCGGCTGTCTCCTGTTCGGCGGCTTCGGAACCGACAGCTTCCGCAGTGTCCTTTGCGGCATCGGAAGCTTCCTTGCCTGTTTCCACTTTTTCCGCTTTGGCGGTATTTTCCGTGTCTTCTATGTCTGATGCGTTCATCATGGTCCTTATTTCCCTAACTCGGCCTTATATTATAGCACAAAACCGCCGAGGTGTATCAAACATTCACGAAACCCCCGTTCGCCGAAGGTGCCTGTGAATTTCACCGTATTTATCTCTCTGCCTGTTTTTGAATTCAACTCCGATGGCTTGCAAAGCGTCGGAGTTTGATGATTCGGCGGCGACCGAGGGGCGAAGATTTCCGAAGAACATGGCAAAGCGCAAGGACCAGCCATGCGCTTGGACAAGACACTAAAGTCCCAATTCAAAATTACTTTTGCTTGTAGTAGTCCGGGGCAATGTCTGCCTGGCCATTCGAATAGCGGTAGACGCGCTGGATGGCATAGCCGCCGCCCGACCCCTTGCCGGTCTTGATGGCGTGACCCTTTCCGTTCACAATCGCGTTGATCCCGACAAGCGGACCATTGCCGTTTGCGATCTCGACCGTGCATGCGTTCTCGATCACGACCCCAGGCGCGTCGGGCACCTCTATGGCGTCGTCGAGGAACACGCTGTTTCCGTTCGTGTTGATGAAGACGTCGTATACGCCAAGCCCGGCCGCATAGTGGCGCTTCACGCTGTCCGCGACCTTGTACGCCGCATAGCCCTTCTTCTTCCCGCCGTGCGACATCCACGTGGCGTTGCCGGGCGGGTCGTAGCACTTCTCGTTCTGCAGGAAGAACACCCGTCCGTCCTCGCCCTTCCAGAGTATGTCGTGCTCCTGGAAATGCTCCACGAAGAGCCCGTAGCCAGTCACCCTGTCGCCGTTTACAAGTATGCCGTTCTTGGACGTGTTCGCGGTCCAGCCAGTGTGGTCACCGTGGTCGGCGCGCCAGACCCACGTATGGTCGATCACGGTGTCGTTCGAGTTGATCTCCAGGCAGACGTCCGTCTTGCCGGGCTTGCCAGTACCGCCCACGCGGTAGACAAGGTCGATGAGGAAGATGGGGTTCTCCGAATGGCGGACGCTTGTCTTCCCTTCGCCTACGACCACGAACCTCTTCGAGGGACGCTCCGCGTCGAATATGAGGCCCGCGATTACCAGCCCGTCGACATCCGCGCACCTAAGCGCCGCATCGCCGTTTTCCGGGACAAGCGTCGCCTCGCCGATTCCGAGGACGACGGTTCCGGGCCTGGTCACCATGATGGGCTCGTCGACATGATACACGCCCGGGGTGAAGAGTACGTTCTTGCCCGCTGCAAGCGCGGCGTTGACCGACTTCGCACTGTCCTTCTTCTCCTTGGCCACGTAGAAATCCTTTGCGAGGTCGAGTGTCTTCCCTTCGCCCATTCCGCCGTTCGCCTTCCCGTTTCCCCAGCTCACTCCCTTGGCGTTGCGGCGCATCGCCGGCACGAAGACCTTGTATGCGTCGCCGTCAACGAAGAGGAACGGCTTTTCGCGGATGACAGGCGTTTCGCCCACGATGGTCGAGCATCCGCCTGCGCGCCAGTTGGACTCGACGCCCTTCGTGGAAGTCGGCGCGCACTGCGAAAGCTCCTTGCCTCCGTCCTTGCTCCGCGAGGCGAAGCCGTCCGCGCAGCCAACGATCACCTGGTTCCAGTTGATTCCGTACACGCCCGCGCCGAACGAGTCGTTGCGGTAGAAGTACTGCTGCTGCGAATAGGAGCCCGCGGGCTTATCGAACATGCAGTCGGCGACATACCCGCCTGACGCCCACCCGAAGAACCAGTCGAAGGAAGACTTGCGGCAGACGTGCAGGCGCCGCGCCGGAGCGGCCTGTGATACGGCCCACTGGAAGCTGAAGTACGGGTCGGCGTTGTTGTCCGTGTCGGCTATGGCGAGGTTCTCGATGCCGACCCAGAAGTTGCACGTGGCGTTGTTGTTCGGAAGCGCGGCGGGCGTCTTCACGTTTGAGAGCGTGACGTCGTCGGGCGACTTTCCGAGCCCGAGCAGCTGCGTGTAGTAGCCAACGTTGACCGTCTTCATCTTCGAGTAGTCGCCGGGCATGAACAGGAACGCGTAGCGCTCCGGTCCGAACTGCCGCTTGTGCTGGCGCTTGAAGACCTCCTCCATTTCGCGGTGGATGTTCTCAACCCCGTCTGCAGGCGAGAACACCCGCACGTTGTCGCCGAGATCCGGCTTTGGCATGTTTACTCCCGCCACAAGCGGCATCGCCGCCAATGCTGCAAACGACAAGGCAACTGTTTTCATGGTTGCGCCTCCTCTACTGGTATCTTTTTCTCCACGGACAGGCCTCCCACTTTCGCGCGGACGGTTGCGAAACCGCCCTTGGACGGGGTAAACCTGTTTCCGGCAAATGTACCGTCGTCGCTCGACCACGCGGCCTCGACTGGACGGAAGCTGTTGCCGCCGAACCACGCTCGTGCGTTCAGCGAGCTCGCGACGCCCTCCTTGAGGACGGGCTTCGCCGAATCGATCTCAAACCCAAGCGGATCCGTAGGCCTCGCGCTTTTCGGCTTCCCGAACACGCGCCACGAGAACAGCGAAACTCCGTACTGCGTGGCCTTCTCCAGTCCGCGCATACGCACATAACGCGCCTTCTCGCCGCCGAAGTCGATCCGCTGCAGGCCCGCCAAACCTGCGCGCTCTCCGCCGAGAGGGCTCCACTTCGCGCCGTCGGCAGAACATTCGAGGACGTACTTCGAGGCAAACGCGTTCTCCCACTTTATCTCCGCGCCGTAGAGTTCGACGGTCTCGCCGAGGTCGATCGTCGCGGTAGGCTCGGGATCGCTGTGCGAGGAAGACCAGCGAGTTTTGTCGTCGCCGTCCGTTATGTTCACCCCGCGCAGACCGACGTTCTCCTCGCTGGAGACGACCACCTTTTTTCCAGCCGCGAGGTCGCGCATCACAACGTTCCTGGGAACGGCTTGCCCTCCGAATGCTTGGCGAAGGCGGGAGAACTGGGAACAGGTGGTTTTTCCGTCTGGACGCCTTACGGTGAGCACATGCGGCTTCGCCTCCACATTTCCGACAACGTTGCCGTTGTTGTCGAAGAACGACACCTTGCGCGGCGCGGCGCCGCAGTTGTAGACCATAAGCGTCCGCTTGCCGTCCTTGAGGTACGCCCTTGCGCACGGGTAGTCCGCGCGCACGCCGAAGTCGAGCTCGCCGTACGAGATGTGGCTGTGCGTTGCCCAGTACGTCATGTGCGCCGTGTCGGCGTTCATCGCCGCGCCCATCCTCCTCTCGCGCAGTTTGTCGAACACAGCGGCAGCCTCAAGAGGGTCGTGACGCTGGAGGTACGAGAGAAGCACGTTGCCAAGCGATTCGTTTCCGACAGGTGGGGTTTCTTTTCCGTTGCGTGCCTTGCCCTTCTCGAACCAGCCGCCTATCTCCTTCGACTTCCACATCGTCTCCCAGTCCCACTTCGCGAACTTGAGGTCTTCGCTCAGGTAGTCGAGCGCGGGCGTGTTCGGGAGCCACTGGATAGAGTGCATCCAAACCGGGTCGCCGGAGAACCATGTCCACCAGCCGACGCCGTGGCACGTGAGGTTGGAGTTGTACGGGTGCCTGTACTTAGTGTAGTCGATGTTCTCCCTGTCTCTGTCGAACCAGTATTCCGCGGTGCCGCGCGCCTCGGAAACATAGCCGAATATCGCGGCGTCGCGCATCGCAGCGTCGCCAAGAGCAAGCCCGAGCAGGTACATTCCGCCCCAGCCCTGCATCGCCTCGCTCGACGACTCCTGCCCGTTCCCGTTTCCATCGCCCATTCCGCCGGCGAACGAATGGCCCGCCCAGGGGTCGAAGGTACGGAAAAACGGGAACATCTTGTCGCCGCGGTCCCAGTTTGCGTAGTCCTTCGCAATGAGCTTCAGCATCGGACCGAACTTCACAGCGAAGTCCTCGTCGAACATGCAGAGGATCGCGCCGGAATACGTGAAGTACCCGTAGTGGAAGTGGTGGTCGTTGAACGTCTCGGAGTCGTAGCTCGTCCCCTCGCCCACAAGCCCGCTCCATTTAGGCACGTACGAGAAGAAGAACTTTTCCTCGCACGGATCCCAGACAAGCCAGTCCTCGAACTTCTGACGGAGCCTGTCGTGCGCCTTGCGGAAAGTCGCCTCGTCGCCAATCTCGCGGGCAGCGGCCATTGCGAACGCCATCTGCAGAAGTCCCTTGCCTCCCCAGTAGGTGTCGCCTCCGAACGACCCGCGCGACGCATAGTCGGCAACCAGCTCCCTGAAGAGCGATGAGTTATATGTGGACGCGGCGCGCGAGACGCGAGACGGGGCGACTGGAGCCGCCCAGTACGGCAGCATCCCCGGGAAGTCGTATACGATCGAGAGCGAATTGCCCGCGGCGACGCGCTGCTTTCCGCGCGGCGTCTGCCACACAAGGCCGTCGATGCACTTGAACTGCGGCTTCGTGCGCTTCAGGTGGTGCGGCTGGAAACCTTGCAGAGCAACCGGACTCGCCTTGCGTTCCGCGTTGCCCGTCCCGCGGATATCTTCCGTGTCCACGCTCCATTTCGTCGTGAGCTCCGCCTTCGCCTCGTCGTACTTCCATTCGACCTTGGTGGAACGGATGACGGCAGTTGCATGCGGCGCGATTTTCTCAAGCCCTGCTTCGTCTGGCGCAAGCCCGATCGCGACCCAGTTAACGTCGCCGCGCTTCCCCTTCCAGACGCCGTAGACTTCGTTTCCAACGGCAATGACCTCGCCGCCGAACGCGCTGCGTCGCTTTACTGGAAGGCTTTCGCCATTCTCGATGTCGAGCCTAAGGCCAACGCCCTTCGCCTCGATCCAAGTAAACGGCGAACCGTGGACCAGCGTCGTCCTGATTTTCTTCAAGCCGTCGCGAAGCTCCATCTCGACGTCCCAGTCGTGCCAGCCGGCAACGCGCGTTGCATCGGGGGTGAACGCGCCTTCCGCGCCAACGACGAGCGCGGAGCGCTCCTTCATCTCTGTCCCGTTGTCGATCCAGTACGAAGGGAAGGCAACTCGCACACCCTTATCGCCGATGCGTACCTTCGCGGGATAGCTCCAGAGGTTGCCGGTCCACTTGTTCACGACCGCATCGGTCCACCAGTCGTTCGTCGGAATCGGCTCGCCATTCTTCACCCGCTCCACAATTTCGGGAGTGAGGTAGAGCGGACGAGTCTGCATGAAGCGGCTCTGGTCGCCGCGATGGTTTTTGGTGCGCGCAAGCCGCAGGGGCGTGTACGAGGCGTACGACCCCTCGCCGCACCTGACGATCTCCTGCGCGCAGAGCACGAGAGGCAGCATCGCAACGGCGGCGAAAGGCAGGCTTGCTTTGTTCATGTGTACACCTTCGGCTAGCGTTTCGGCCCAAACGGACGAAACATGATGGATCGAAGCTGGACGACCGACTTTCCCCGCTACCTTATGACGATGGAGAAGCCGCCGCCAATGGAGAGTACGCCGTTACCAGAGAACTGGCTCGTTTCGAACAGTTCGTTGAGCTGCGTTGCGCTGTACGATCCGCTGCGCAAGGTAGTTCCATTGACGGTAAGCAACTTGACCCTCACGTCCTTCGTCAAAAGGACACGTGTTCCTGCGGCAACGTCAAGGCGAACCCCGGACAGGCTCGCGTCGCCGTCCTGCATCGAGGGGAAGTGCGTGGCGCCAACAGGCACTGGCTCGTTGTTGAGCGTGCGCACGCGGTTCGCAATCTTGACAACACCGGAAGACGCACCGTCCGCGGCAGTCTGGAGAGCAATAGTGCCTGCCGCCGCATCCACGACATTGGCCTTCGGACCGGCTGCGCCGCCCCGCGCGTGCATATTGACGGAATTGCCGTCGAAAGTCGCGTTCGACGCAGTGAGCTTGACGCGTATGCGCCCGCCAGAACCATTGCCGCCAAGCTCGTCATTTCCGCCATCGGCGTCAATCTCGCCATTGCCAGCGAGCGTGCCTGCCGTGATATTGATAGAACCGCCAGTAGATGCACCCGCCGTACCGTTGTGGTTGGCATTGTTGTTGAGGCCGGGGTATCCAAAACCCTTGGACTGGACCTTGCCGTTCAACGTGAACGCACCGCCCACCACGAGCTTGACGATTCCGCCGCCGGCGAAGTTCGCATTGTCGCCATGGCCAGAGGAACCCCAGTCGAGCGGGTCGAGGATCTTGCCGTAGGACGTGAACGCCAGCGGAAGTTCATACGCGGGAACGGCATAATGGGTCTCGTCGCCGTCGTTCGTGAGGTAGAAGTCGAGCGTGCGGTATCCGCCGTCGCCGCCGAAGGACGAGCCGCGGCCATAAAGCGGCCAGTGTTCAAGGTCTTCGCCGCCAATATCAACAAAGCCGGGACCACCAACCCAGACGCCATCGACCTCCCCGCGGTACCAGCCGCTACCGGCACGAGCTCGGTCGTTCTCGCCCTGTCCGGCATGGAATGCCGCATCCGCGCCAATCGTGAGGCTTCCGCCAACAGCGATATTCAAGGCCTCCGTAGGCTGAACTCCGGTGCTTTCGTTGCAACGCACGCGCCACACGCCCGAGAGAACCTCCATGTCCCCAGACACCGTGAATGCACTACTGGGCGTTGTGTAGAGCGTCACGCGGACGCTGCCGCCTTCAAATGACTTCTGCGTCCAGCTCTTCACGCCATTGCCGATATCCCAATCCAGGTTCTGCCCGACGATCATCGTGTCGAGGACCTCCACTTCAGAATCTGCAGTTGGCACCTGCGCAGGCTTCCAGTTGTCGGGATTGCTAGCCCTTTCATTGACGCCGCCCACCCACACGGCGGCTGGCGCAACAGGCTCGTATGCGACTATGCCCTTCGCATCGGATTCGGTTGAGGCCGACGAATTGGAAGCAACAACTGCGAAATAGTACTTCGTCTTGCGGGTGAGCCCTGATATAGTGAAGCGAAGGATTCCGTCCTGCGGATTCAGCGACGCACTGTCCAGGTTCACCGTCTGGTTGAGACTGCCAAACACCGTGCCGTATTTCAGTGTTGCGGAAACAAGCTCCGTGTCGGACGTAAACGGTGCCTGGACAAGGACCGTGGTATCCGACGAAGGATCCAACTCCAGCGTCAGCTCATCCATCACTGGTGCGCCCGCAACGACTATCTTGCGCTTGAAGCTCGTCTTGTTCTCGGAAATCGCCGTCACAGTCCACTGTTCGGGGTCGTTGAAATCAGCCTGCGAGACGACTTGGTTCATGTAGCGCACCTTGCCGTTGCTAATGAAGTTGTTGTAGGTTGCTGTAACAGAAAATGGAACCGTCAGGATCGCAGTAGAATTGGAGGTGATGTTCACGTAGACATCGTCGCGGCCGCGCCAGAAGCCATCCACTCGCGGATCCGTGACTATGGCACCGCCGGCCGAGAAATCGGAGCCGCCCGAGAAATTGTTCATCGAGAAGACCTCAAACTCGAACATCGTGCCCTTGAGGTCGATGCCGGGTTTCACCAGGACAAGTTCCTTGGAGAGAACCTTGCCGCCAATCAGCACGTCCTGCGGATTAGGCATGAAATTATCGGTCCCGCAGTCAACCACGCCATCCTCGATCCAGCGGACTTCGCTTTCCGTCGGCACATGTCCAAGAGTCCAGTTTGCCGCCGTGTTGTAAGTGCCTTCGCCCCCGATCCACCGATTGATCTCGCCAATGATGACATCGTTGTTGTACAGCGTGGCGATCACACACGAGGAGTACGTAGTTGTCCCGCCTGCGGTGGCAAATAGGCGGATGCAGTAGGTAACGCCCTCTGAAATGCCTGTAATGATGCCACCGGCAGAAACAAACTCCGCCTGCGTCCCAAGAACCTGAGTGTTCGCCCAGCCTGAGAGATCGCCGCCTTTATCCTCCGTGTCCCACGCCGCCGTAATCGTTGCCGTGCCGTCGCCTGCGTTCAGGAAGGTCGCAGCTAGCAAAAGGGATGAGTTGTTCCCGGCAGATTGCACCGAGAGCGCGTTGAAATAGACGTCGTTGCTTGGTTTCAAGTAGAACGTAGATCCATTCTCTCCATAGGCCTCGACGACGAAGAGCTCGTGGAAGCGCGTCTCGTCGGTAATCTTCTCGTTGTCGTAGCGGAAGTTGCTCCACGCATCCTCAAAGCACTTCTTGAACACACCGGTGTCGCCGGTCATTGGGATGTTCGGGTTCGAGAACCTGAACGTCGAGCCAGGGACGAAGTTAATCCACTTGCTGTTGTTGTCTGGATAGACGCCGCCGCCCCAGTTCGCCGCAGTCCAGACCATGGACCCCGACTTGACGTTCAGTATCTTCCCATTCCCCTGGAAAGCGATGAGACCTTCCACATACCAGTTGGCACCATCGATTTCCGCGCCGTCGACTGGCTGGAACTCGCCATTGATGTACCAGTTCCCGGAATAGGCGTGTGCGTCATTGACCTGGAACGAATAGGTTCCGCCAAGGTCGGTATACCCTTCCGGAGCCGCCGCCCCAACGCCTAGCACAGTTCCCAGCGCTACCCCCGCCGCAACAAGTAGTTTCCTGAAGCCCAACACAGTTTTCATGACTTGTTCCTTTCTTGTGATGCGGATTATAGCATAACGGGCGCAGATAAAGGCACCCTTCTAAGCAACAAAAACATGCCCTTTTGCGTACTAGCATTTTGGCCGTTGTCGAGTGTATTCACGTTGTCTGCGCATGCGAGGAAAGCGCGTCCCAACGGAATAAAACAACGTGGCGATGGACTGTCGCCATCGCCACGCCTGGTTATCTGCGATGAACCGCCTACTACCTTATCACGATAGTAATACCACCGCTGGACACGACCACGGAACCCTCGCCCGAGACCCAGGGTGCCACCGTCGAATCATATACGCCGCTGGAAAGTCTTGCGCCGTTCACAACAAGCTTCTTCGTCGTAAGGGTATGCCCGTCGGTGTAGACTTTCTGCATGCCGTCGCCGACGGCAAGCGAAAGCTCCGCTACGCTCACATCCGACGTGAGGCGAACTGCACCGTTCCCTCCCAGCTCCCACGATGTGTTCTTCAGAGCCAACAGAGCGTCACCGTCCTGCTTCGCGGGCAGATGCGTTGCGGAGGGAACCGCGTCTGGGTCTGTCGCAACACGCCATTCAGCTGCATTGTCTCCGTAGCGCCACACGTTGTAGATTTTCACGACAGGGTCCGCTCCTGCAGTCTGCAGGCACACGGTACCTGCTGCAGCGGGAGAAATGTCCCAGGTGTCAGCCTGCGTCTGGTTCTGCATAGAACCGCCAATTGCTTCGATAGTACCGAAGAAATTCGAGAAATCCTCTCCTGCACCGGTGAGTGCAACCCTCACGCGTCCGCCTGAACCAGGGCCATAGAGACCGTTGTTGCCGCCGTTGGCATCTATTGCCCCTGATCCGGCAAGTGCGCCGGCAGTGATATTGACGGAACCGCCGGAACCCGCACCGCCAATGTTATCCGTATTGAGCGGATAGCCGAAGCCGCGCGCGGCAATGATGCCGTTGTTCGTGAGCGTCCCGCCAACGACGAGTTTCACGACACCGCCACCAGCGTATGCGTTGCCGTCACCCCAGCCCCCGGAACCCCAGAGAACAGGGTCGAGAATCTTGCCGTAGGAAACAAGCGAAGCGACGTCCGCAGTCGGGATGTGCCCGCCGTCTCCGGCGTGCGTGCCGCCGGCATAGCGGTTGTAGCCGGGTCCGCAGCCGCGAGTCCAGCCGCGTGACTGCCTTGCGGCGGCGTCGCTGATCGTTCCGGCCTGGATCACACTGTCGGAAGAAAGCGTCAAGTTGCCTCCAACCGCCACGTTTACGATTGTCTCAGGCGTCTCAGATGGGCCAAGATGCGTCCAGTTGGCGCCGCCCGAGAGAGAGACATCCCCGGTAACCGTCAACACGTTGGACGTCGTCGTGTGGAAGTTGACTCGCTCGCCTATCTGAACCCACCCAGCGACAGTGGCATTCTCCAGGTCCCACTGCATCGTGCCGCGCCGCGCAACATCAGCTATGACGTAAACGAGATCCGAGGCCGAAGGAACGACACCCTTCGACCAGTTGCGCGCGTCGTTCGCGTGCTCGTTCGCGGCGCCGGTGAAAAGGTTGCCCGACACTGACGCGAAGAACGTCTGAGGCGTGGCGGAGTCAAGGACCGCATCAGGGTCATCCGACTCTCCGAGGCGGAACTGATAGTGGTAGAGCGTCCCTTCAACGCCGTTCGTCGGGAAGGCATAGGTCGTTGCATCGGCCGCTTCCGCGACGACAAGCGTTTCAGCCAGATTCGCCGAGTCTGTTCCAAAAAGGAGATAGAGCGGCTTCGCACCGCCAATCTCGACCGTGGCAGAAAGCGTGGCTGAAAGACCGCTGACGCTCGCCGAAGCTGCGCTGGCGAACGATGCGTTCACCGTCGTCTCAAGCAGCGTCAACGTCACCGTGTGGTCAGTGGTGTTTGTCGAATACGAGACGCGTCCAATGTCTGCAGCAGTTAGAGCAACGCCATCCACAAGGATCTTTCCGCCGACGAAAACGGCATTGAACTCGGTCTCGAAGTCCGGCGGATCGTTTTCGGGGTTGTAG
>Ga0310786_10008085_pt1 | contig 13584 bp, 12 predicted proteins | sample AusTroGonzalo_MG_FD_203881 | JGI IMG/M metagenome (GOLD analysis project Ga0310786, IMG submission 203881) | Bovine rumen microbial communities from tropical cattle in Woodstock, Queensland, Australia - Gonzalo_03 (v2) (version 2) | ecosystem: Host-associated > Mammals > Digestive system >... | reverse complement strand
GACATATTACCTTTCCTTGAAAAACTTAATATTGATGATATTAATAAAGAAATAGAGAATGGTATTAGAGAAATAGAAAAGATTGATGCTGTTTTTATTGACTCTTTATCTGTAGAATAAAGTTGTGTTATTTTGATAATGATGGATAAGTGGTAAGGCTGATATTGTAAAACATATGGGTTGCTTGGCATGAAATTGAATTGATAAATTATCATTTATTGAAATATGTCAGTGCTCAAAATCCATGAATTCGACTTAGAGTAGATGCTTATCAATCAACAAGATTATAGAATTAAAAACCAAGAATGATTTGACAGGACGCATAGGGAGAACCAACGAATGCCACGAAAAAAAGATACATATAATGCCTATAAGCCTCCATTCACACTGTCGGCAAAGGCAGTGGGGATGATTGCGGACATCTCCGCACAGATGGAGCGCTTCGCCACCCGAATGGAGCAAAGCGATGCCCTTACGCTGCGCAGAGCCAACCGCATTAAGACCATCCACAGTTCGCTGGCTATCGAGGGTAACACCCTGTTGGAGAGCGAGGTGGCGGACATCATCGACGGCAAGACGGTCGTTGCGCCTATCCGCGAAATCCAGGAGGTGATGAACGCCATTCGGGTGTATGAGGAGTTCGACAAGCTTGATCCCTTCTCCATGGACGACCTGCTGAAGGCCCACGGACTGATGATGTCGGCCCTGACTGACGAAGCTGGCCGTTTCCGCAGGGGAGATGTGGGCGTTTACTCCGAAAAGGGATTGGTGCACATGGCGCCGCCTGCTCAGCGAGTGCATCCGCTGATGTGCGACCTCTTCGGATGGCTGAAGCATGCCGACGACCACCTGCTTGTGCGCAGTTGCGTGTTTCACTACGAGTTTGAGTTCATCCATCCCTTCATCGACGGTAACGGCAGGATGGGACGGCTGTGGCAGTCGCTCATCCTTGGGCGTTGGAATCCTGCTTTTGCCCATTTGCCAGTAGAAAACATGGTCTATTCTAACCAACAGGCCTATTATGATGCCATTGCCCAAAGCACCAAACGGGGAGAAAGCGGTCCTTTTATTGAGTTTATGCTGGGCGAGATTTTGGATACGGTGCGCAAACATAAAGGCGAACCGATAATCAAGGATGAGAATGTCGGTGTAAATGTCGGTGTAAATGTCGGTGTAAACGAACAGAGGATACTGGAAATGATTGCGGAAGATGGTAACGTGACAGCCAAGCAGATGTCAGACACTATTGGCATTTCACAACGACAAGTGGAAAGGCTACTCACTTCCTTGAAGAAGAAACAAATCATAGTTCGGGAAGGTGCCGACAAAAACGGATATTGGAAACTGAACAAAAATCAATGAAATGACCCAACTCCACGAATCCGACATAGAACAAATGCTCATCGACCTGCTCAAAACCAAAGGCTACGAATATCTCTATGGTCCCGATATTGCGCCTGATGGTGAGAATCCGTTGCGCGAGAGTTTTGAGACCGTGGTGCTTCGCGACAAGTTAGAAAAGGCGGTGAAGCGGCTCAATCCCGCTTTGCCTTTCTCCGTGCAGGACGAGGCCGTAAAGACGGTGCTGCGCATCGGATCACCCGATGTATTGGCCAACAACGAGGCATTCCACCGCCTGCTGACCGAAGGCATCCCCGTGTCGGTGTTCAAGGAGGGTGTAGAACGCGGCGAAAGAGTGTGGCTTATGGACTTCAACGACCCGTGGAACAATGAGTTTACGGTGGTCAACCAGTTCACTATTATCGAGAACGGTCACAACCGCCGCCCTGATGTGGTGTTGTTTGTGAACGGTCTGCCTTTGGTCGTGTTCGAGTTGAAAAACGCCGCCGATGAAAACGCCACGCTGCAAAGTGCATACAGGCAGATTGAAACCTACAAACAGCAGATTCCGTCGCTGTTCACTTACAATGCATTGGTGGTTATTTCCGACGGTTTGGAGGCGCGGGCAGGCTCGCTTTCGGCGGGTTTCAGCCGCTTCACGGCGTGGAAAAGCGACGATGGCGAGAACATCGCTTCGCCACTTGTGAGCGAATTGGAAGTGCTGGTCAACGGCATGATGCGCAAAGACACTCTGCTTGACTTAATAAGTTCATTCACGGTGTTTGAGAAGCAGAAACAAGAAGACCTGAAGACGGGACTCACCACCATCAAGACGGTGAAGAAGATTGCCGCCTACCATCAATACTATGCCGTGAACAAGGCCGTGGAATCGACCATTCGCGCAACAGGCATCAATCAAATTCCTGTCATGGCGGAATCGCCAGCCAACTATGGCTTTGAAACGGTGAAAAGCCAACAGGTAGGCGACCATCGCGCCGGTGTGGTGTGGCATACGCAGGGCAGCGGCAAGTCGCTGACGATGGTGTTCTATGTTGGGAAGATTGTACAATGTCTCAATAACCCGACCATCGTGGTCATCACCGACCGCAACGACCTTGACGACCAACTGTTTGACACTTTTACAGGCTCGAAACAACTGTTGCGGCAAACGCCAATCCAGGCTGAGAGTCGAGACCATCTGAAACGTTTGTTGCAAGTTCAATCGGGCGGCGTGATTTTCACCACGATACAGAAATTTCAGCCTGAATCGGGTAATGTGTATGACCAACTCACCGACCGCAGCAATGTCATCGTCATTGCTGACGAAGCGCACCGCACCCAATACGGCTTCAAAGCCAAGACGGTGGAGGTGAGGAACGAGGCCGACGAGGTGATTGGCTCGGAAATCAAATATGGCTTTGCCAAATACCTGCGTGATGCCTTGCCTAATGCCACCTATCTCGGTTTCACGGGCACGCCTATTGAAAAAGACGACAAGAACACGCCCGCCGTGTTCGGCAATTACATTGATGTTTACGACATTGCTCAAGCAGTGGAAGATGGTGCCACGGTACGTATTTTTTACGAAAGCCGATTGGCCAAGGTGGAATTGAGCGACGAAGGCCGACAGTTGGTGGCAGACCTCGACAAAGAATTGGAGACCGAAAACATGAACGATGTCCAAAAGGCCAAGGCCAAATGGACGCAGTTGGAGGCTTTGATTGGTAGCCCCAATAGGGTGAAAAACATTGCCAAAGACATTGTGACGCACTTTGAGAAACGCCAAAAGGTGTTTGAAGGCAAAGCGATGGTGGTGGCGATGAGCCGCCGCATTGCTGCCGAGTTGTACGACGAAATTATCAAGTTGCGTCCAGATTGGCATTCCGACGACCTGTCGAAAGGTGCCGTCAAGGTGGTGATGACTTCTTCCGCATCCGATGGGGCGAACATATCTAAACATCACACCACTAAAGAGCAACGCAGGGCTTTGGCCGAGCGCATGAAAGACCCCACCGATGAGTTGAGATTAGTCATCGTGCGGGATATGTGGCTGACGGGCTTCGATGTGCCTTGTTTGCACACACTCTATATCGACAAACCGATGCAAGGCCATAACCTGATGCAGGCCATTGCCCGCGTGAACCGCGTCTATAAGGACAAACCCGGCGGTTTGGTGGTTGATTATTTGGGCATTGCAGCCGACTTGAAAAAGGCTTTGTCGTTCTATTCCGATTCGGGCGGCAAGGGCGACCCGACTTTGCAACAAGAACAAGCCGTCGCGTTGATGCAAGAGAAACTGGAAGTGGTGGAGCAGATGTTTTTCGGTTTCGACTACAAGCAATATTTCACCGCCGACACTGCGGGAAAACTCTCATGGATTCTGAAAGCAGAGAATTTCATCTTGGGCTTGGATGATGGCAAGAAGCGCTTCGTGAACGAGGTGACTGCCTTGGGCAAAGCCTTTGCCTTGGCGATTCCGCAAGATGCCGCTATGGACGTGAAGGATGAAGTAGCGTTCTTCCAAGCCGTGAAAGCCCGCCTTTGCAAGTTCGACCAAACAGGCGCAGGCCATTCCAACGAGGAAATCGAGACCACCATCCGTCAGGTTATTGACAAGGCCTTGGTTTCGGAAAAGGTCATCGACTTGTTCGATGCGGCAGGTATCAAGAAGCCGGACATTTCGATTCTTTCCGAAGAGTTCTTGCTGGAATTGAAGGGCATGGAGCATAAGAACATCGCTTTGGAGGTGTTAAGGAAACTATTAGAAGGCGAAATCAAGGCGCGTTCCAAATTCAATGTGGTGGAAGGCCGCACTTTGATGGAAATGTTGGATGGCTCCATTACCCGTTATCACAACAAAATCATCACAGCGGCGGAAGTCATAGATGAACTAATCAAGTTGAGCAAAACCATTGTGGAGAAGGACAAGGACGCTGAAAACATGGGTTTGACCACTTACGAATACGCTTTTTATTCCGCCGTCGCCGACAATGAAAGCGCGAAGGAATTGATGGGAAAGGACAAACTTCGCGAATTGGCGGTGGTGCTGACCGAAACCATCCGCAAGAATTCATCCATCGACTGGACCATCAAGGAAAATGTGAGAGCAAAAATGAAAGTAGCGGTGAAACGCTTATTGCGCAAATACGGTTATCCACCCGATATGCAGCAGTTAGCCACCGAAACAGTCTTGAAACAAGCCGAACTGATCGCTGAAGAGATAGCCAATCAATGAACAAAAACCAAAGAAAAATCCCTAACTGAATGACAATCAATTAGGGATTTTCTGTTTGTGTGATCCGGTTGGGATTCGAACCCAAGACCCACAGCTTAGAAGGCTGTTGCTCTATCCAGCTGAGCTACCAGACCATCGCTTTGCGGTTGCAAAGATAGTGCTTTTTTCGATGAGTGTGCCTGTTTTTGCGAAAAAAATGCAAAAACACTTTATTCCACTTGACTCGGGGCGGATGGCTGTTGGCGATGTTGTTGGATCTTCGGCTTGGATTGTCGGGTGGCCTTGGTCGCAGGTGGGTTTTGCGGACGAGATTTCTTGACCTGCAACTCATTGCCCATGAAAACGGTTTCATCCGTCTCGACGATAGCCTTGTATGCTTCGTTCTCATCAGGCATTTCCACAAATCCGTAGCACTTCGAGCGGCCGGTTTCGTGGTCGAAAATCACGCGGCACGATTCAACGGTTCCGTACTTTTCAAACAAGGATTTCAAGTCTTCAGTGGTGGTTTTGAATGCTAGTTTGGCGACAAAAATCTTCATAAAGTAAAGTTTTTCTTCTAAATATTGATGGTATTTTAATCTGTGACTTTGGGAAATGTGTTTTTCAAAAAAAGCAAATTACAATGCTAACCAATTGTTTATCAAGGGGTGGGGGAGGGTGGACTCGAACCACCGAACGGATTCCCGGACAGATTTACAGTCTGTTGCAATTGCCACTATGCGACTCCCCCAATGTTAAAGAACGATTGCGCTTTGACGGTGCAAAAGTACACCTTTTTTCCTTATCTATGCAAAAAATCAAGTTTTTTTCGCAATTTTGCGGCACTTAAACTTGGAAACAATGAAATACGATTTTGACAAGATTATCAATCGCGCTGATACTAACTGTGTTAAGTATGACTTGCGCCAACAGGTGTTTGGCAATCCGAATGTACTGCCCATGTGGGTGGCCGACATGGATTTTGAGACGCCCGATTTTGTCCGAGAGGCGGTCATTAGGCGGGCCGAGCATCCCGTCTATGGCTATCATTTCAAGGATGAGCCTTATTTTGAGGCGATTAGGAAATGGATTCTCCACCATCATCATTGGAATGTGCATAAGGATTGGATGTCGTTCACGCCAGGCGTGGTGTGCGGCTTCAATATGGCGGTGTTGGCATTTACCAAGCCGGATGACGAAATCATCATCCAGCCGCCGGTCTATCCGCCGTTCCATAGTGCCGTTTCAAGCCACGGGAGGAAGTTGGTTTACAACACTTTGGTGGATAGAGGCGACGGCTATGCGTTCAATTTCGACCAGTTGGCCGAACAAGCCAAGACCGCCAAGATGCTGATTCTCTGCAATCCACACAATCCTGTCGGGCGTTGCTGGACGCGAAACGAATTGCTGCTTTTGGGCGAAATCTGCATGAAAAATGATGTGTTGGTCATTTCAGATGAAATTCACTGCGATCTGGTGCTGCCGGGCTTCCATCACCATCCTTTTGCCTCGTTGGAGAAGGAGTTTTCGCAACATAGCATTACCTTTCACGCGGCTTCCAAGACTTTCAACCTCGCGGGCTTGGCCACCTCGACGGCCATTATTCCCAATGAGGAATTGCGCAAGACATACGTCGATTATGTAGAAGCCCTTGAAGCGCATTTGGGCAACATTTTCGGCAAGGTTTCCACTCAAGCCGCCATGACCTACGGCGACGAATGGTTGGTACAACTCATTGATTATGTGCAAGGTAACATCAACTACGTTTCTGACTTCTTGACCATGAACTTGCCAAAGGTGAAGTTCCACAAACCGCAAGCCACCTACATGATGTGGCTCGATTTCAACGGTTATGGTCTTTCCGAAGTGGAATTGTGCCAAAAGATGACCCAAGAGGCGCAATTAGGCTTCAACCGTGGCAAGGACTTCGGCGAGGCGGGCAGCGGCTTCTTCCGTGTCAATTTGGCTTGCCCGAGGGCGACGGTGGAGGAGGCGATGAAGCGACTGAAAACCGTATTCGGATAAACAAAAAAGCCGTGGCAATTGTCACGGCTTTTCAGTTTATAATCAGAGGATTATTTCAACTTTTTGTAACCATAGACAGCAAGCTCGCCCAATTCTTCCTCAATGCGGAGGAGTTGGTTGTACTTGGCCATGCGGTCAGAGCGGCTCAATGAACCGGTCTTGATTTGGCCGCTATTGGTGGCCACGGCGATGTCGGCGATGGTGGCATCTTCGGTTTCGCCCGAGCGGTGGCTCGTGACGGTGGTGTAGCCGTGACGGTGGGCCATTTCGATGGCATCCAAGGTCTCGCTCAGCGAACCGATTTGGTTCACCTTAATTAATATGGAGTTGGCGCAACCCAACTGGATGCCCTTGGAGAGGAAGTCCACATTGGTGACGAAAAGGTCGTCGCCGACGAGTTGGCAGCGGTCGCCGATGCGGTCGGTGAGTTTCTTCCAGCCGTCCCAGTCGTTCTCGCCCATGCCGTCCTCGATGGAGTCGATGGGGTACTTGTTAATAAGTTCCTCAAGGTAAGCCACTTGCTCATCAGAGGTGCGCTTCTTGCCCTTTGCGCCTTCAAAGATGGTGTAGTCGTAAATGCCGTCCTTGCAGAACTCCGAAGCGGCGCAGTCCATGGCAATCTTGACATCCTTTCCGGGTTCGTAACCAGCAGCCTTGATGGCCTTCAAGATGCTTTCGATGGCGTCTTCAGTGCCGTCGAGGGTAGGAGCGAAGCCACCTTCATCGCCGACGGCGGTGCTCAGGCCACGGTCTTTCAGCACTTTCTTCAAAGCGTGGAACACCTCAGCACCCATGCGCAGACCCTCACGGAATGAAGGTGCACCCACGGGACGAATCATAAACTCTTGGAAAGCGATAGGGGCATCACTGTGCGAGCCGCCATTGATGATGTTCATCATCGGGACGGGCAGCGTGAAGGTGTTGGTGCCGCCGATATAGCGGTAGAGCGGGATGTCCAAATAGTTGGCAGCGGCTTTGGCGACGGCCAATGAGACGCCGAGGATGGCGTTGGCACCGAGTTTCGACTTGGTTTTGGTGCCATCCAAAGCGAGCATCTTGTGGTCGATGGCGCGTTGGTCTAATGCCGACATGCCAAGGATTTCAGGGGCGATGATTTTGTTGACGTTGTCAACGGCTTTCAGCGTACCTTTGCCGCCGTAGCGCTTCTTGTCGCCGTCGCGAAGTTCAAGGGCTTCGTGTTCGCCAGTCGAGGCACCTGAAGGCACCGAGGCGCGACCCATAATGCCACATTCCAAAGTAACATCCACTTCAACCGTGGGATTTCCGCGAGAATCAAGGATTTCGCGGGCGATGATTTTTTCTATTCTCATGATATTTAAGGATTTAAGATTTAAAATTTAAGATTCAAAACTCATTATTTTGGGGCAAAAGTAGTAAAAAATGTAGAGTTATCCCATCTTTCCAGTTTTCATTTCGTTTTCCATGATGGAATAAATGTATTTGGGGCTTTGAAAGTACAATCCGCTTTCTGGGCGGTTCAAGGCTGCGTAAGTATCTGAGTTATAAAACACATCAAAAGCCGATTTCATATCCAAGTTTTGGCGTTCCATCAGCAAAGTAATGATGTCGCGGGTCAAAATGTCGACCATAAAATCAAAATCTTTCTTTTCAACGTTCATATCCTTATTAATTTACTGATAGCCAATTCTGTACAAAAAGCGTATTGGAAAGTGATGCCTTTCATGTAATGCAGTCTGCGCATGAATTCGTCAATGTCGATGTAACCCTCACGAAGGTTGAACATTTGTCGGCCTACTTGGTCGTTGGCAATAGGTCCATAAACAACATCGTAATTGTGTATGTTGACTTCAGAATCTGTATCCCTATTGGAAAAAATGAACTCGGCCCATTCATGGGAATAACTGTCAAAGGTTTTCACTTGAAATTGTTTATTGTGCAAAATGGTTTCGTCAAATTCAAATGAAGTGATGATAGGCTTGCCGCCGAATCGGTCAACGGTGAATAAAGCCATTTCTTCGGCTTGTCGTTTTTGTTCGGAGAGATAAAAGGCTTTCCCGAAGTCCTTGTTAGGTTTGGATTTGGTCAAATCGATGGTTTCGATTGCACTATTTGAGCCGTGATATAAAATCATGACAAAAGTCCTCCTTTTCTGTGGCAATATTCAGACAATCCTTGCACCATTTCTTGAAAGGACAAAGTGTGCATAATCCCATAGTTCCTCTCGATAAAAGCCATGCCATCAAAACGGCTGATGTAACGATAAGCCTGCACAGGGGTCAACTGATATTGAGCGGCAAATAGTTTGACCAACATAATGGTGTATTCTATTTTATCAATGGTGAGTTGGGACATTATTCAGATTTTACGTTGCAAAAATAGCGATTTTTATCAAAACAGCAATCCGTTTTCTTCAGGCGTTTTTTGAACTCCAATCATCGCGTCAAAATCTGCCTCTGTAATAATCGGAATGCCCAAAGACTCAGCCTTTTTGCGTTTCTCAGGGCCCATCTTATCACCAGCCAAAACATAGTCGGTCTTGCCGGAGATGTTGCCGACATTCTTACCGCCGTATGCCTCAATGGTTTCCTTGATGCCGTCGCGGGAATAATTGGTGAACACACCGCTGACTACAAAGGTCTTTCCGGCTAAAACTTGTTCCTTGTCGGAAACGGCTTGCTTGGCGATGGCGAACTGCAAACCATGCTGTTTCAGTCGGTTGACGATATCAATGTTGCGTTCATCGTCGAAGAAATTCCGCACCGAAAGCGCAATCTTTTCGCCAATCTCGTTAATTTCAGTCATTTCCTCAACTGAAGCATTGATGATATGGTCGATGTCGTGCAAAGCCTTGGCCAAAACTTTGGCAACGGATTCGCCTACGAATTTGATTCCCAAGGCAAACAACACCCGCTCAAACGGCACTGATTTCGACTTCTCCAAAGCGTCCAAAATGTTCTGCGCGGTCTTTTCCTTGAAACTGACTTTGCGCGTGGCCACAGGCATCAAACTAAACTCGTCCTCGATGGTGATGACTTTTTCCAAACCAAAAAGTTTCTCAAAGGTAAGGTCGTATAAATCAGCGACATTGCGGACAAGACCTTCTTCATAAAGCAGTTCCACCTTGCCTTCGCCAAGGCTTTCTATGTTCATGGCCTTGCGCCCGATGAAATGCTCAATGCGGCCTCGAATCTGTGGCGAACAGCCTGAACTGTTGGGACAATACCAAGCCGCTTCGCCTTCATTCTGAACGAGTTGACTACCGCAAATTGGGCAGGTCTTGACAAACTCGACAGGCTTTGCACCGACTTGGCGTTTATCCAAATTCACGCCGATGATTTTCGGGATGATTTCGCCGCCTTTTACGACAGTAACCGTGTCGCCGTAATGCAAATCGAATTGGCGGATGAAGTCCTCATTATTTAAGGTGGCGCGTTTTACGGTGGTGCCAGCCAATTGTACTGGTGTGAGATTGGCTACTGGAGTGATGGTCCCATGCCGTCCAACTTGGAAATCAACGCTTTGCAGTTCGGTTTCCACTTCTTCGGCCTTGAACTTGTAGGCGATGGCCCATTTCGGCGACTTGGCCGTGAACCCCAAAGCCTCTTGTTGTGCATAACAGTTGACTTTCAGCACGATACCATCAATGGCGAAGGGCAATTCATGGCGTTTCACATCCCAATAGTCGATGAACTCAAAGATTTCGTCGATGGTCTTGCAAAGGCCAATGAAATTGGAAATGTTGAAACCCCACTTACGGGCGGCCATCAGGCTTTGATAATGGGTAGGGTAGCGGCTTTCGAGGCCGTCCATCATCATATAGTAGCAATAATTATCAAGATGACGGCGGGCTACTTCCTTGGAATCCTGCAATTTAAGTGTTCCAGCGGCGGCATTGCGCGGGTTGGCGAACAGATCGTCACCAGCCTCGGCACGGGCTTCGTTCAGTCGTTTAAAACTCTCGAAAGGCATCACAATTTCGCCGCGCATCTCGAAAAATTCGGGATAGTCGCCGTGGAGTTTCAGCGGCACGGTGCGGATGGTCTTCACATTGGTGGTCACATCGTCGCCTTGGGTGCCGTCGCCACGGGTCACGGCGCGGACGAGCACACCTTTTTCATATTGCAGGCTGATGGAAAGTCCGTCAAACTTCAATTCACAGCAAAACTCAACTTCCTCATTGACAGTCTTTTTAATGCGATTGATAAATTCGGCAATTTCTTCACGACTGTATGAATTTGCCAACGAAAGCATAGGATAGCGGTGCTGCACGCTCTTGAATTCCTTTGTGATACCGCCACCCACGCGCTGGGTGGGTGAAGTAGGCGACAGAAACTCAGGGAATTCCTTTTCCAACCGCGCAAGTTCCTCAAGTTTCATGTCAAACTCGTAGTCGCTGATGGTCGGCTTGGCAAGGATGTAATAATTGTAATTGTGCTGGTCCAGTTCTATGCTCAACGCATCGATGCGCTGACGGGCTTCTTCTTTGGTCATAAAACAATGTATTTCAACGGATCAACATCAAGCAACAACAGCAAAAGCCATACGGCAGCAATTGATGCAATCATTCCTGCAAGCGTCATCAAGACACCTTTAAAATTGCGTATAATGCAGAGAATCAGGAGCAAACTGAAGACGATAAAGACGCTCTCGTACCAGAAGCAGATGCCCAAACCGAGTATGAGTCCGGCAATCAGGAAGGAAGTGCGGTGAACGTTGTCGGTGAGGTTGTTCCTGCGAAGTACCTCTTGGCGCAAAATCACATTGGAGCCGTAAAGAAGCAAAGGCAGGCCAAGAAATGCGCTGGCGTTTACGATGATACCGAACGACGGCATGATGCAACTGAAGGCGGGAATAAGTGCCAAAAGCCATGCGATCTGCTTGTTGGAAGACAAGTCACAAATGCGGTAAATCATTGAAACCGTGAATAATGAGACGATTGCATAAAGTGAGCGGCTGAGGAGCATCATGCTCTGTGTTTGGCTGATGTTGAGCCATGATTTCATCTTGTCCAAAAAGCCAATGAACAATGTAGGGTGTTGCAGTTCGCCGTGCGAGCCGAAGCCCGGAACGAAGATGACCACGATGATTCTCACTGCAATGGCAATAAGCATCAAAGCGGTGAAAGGGTGTCGTTCCTTGAATTGTTTGAGTTGTTGAAACATGAGTTGGTGTTTTGCAGGTGATTAGTTTTTATTGTTTTGGTGTTTTGTTGATGATTTTCCAATAACCGCCCTTGTTAGGCCCGACGCGCTTTATCCAGCCCGATTTTTTCATGTTTTCGAGCCTTCTTTTGACCGCGCTGTCCGACAGGTTCAGTTCCTTTGCTAGTTCTTCCCTCGTGATGGATGGATTGACGGAAAGCAAGGCCGTTATTTCAAGATATTCATCCTCTCCTTCGGTTTTCTGGTCGGTTTTCTGGTCGGTTTTCTGGTCGGTTTTCTGGTCGGTTTTCTGGTCTGAATATGAGGTTGTTACATTACCCTCTTCTAAGGTTTTCTGGTCGGTTTTCTGGTCGGCTTCTTGGTCGGCTGCATCCTCGTTTCTCCAGATGACGACCCTGAAGTCTTCCTCTTGTTGGAATTCGGGTTCTTTCAGGCCATATTCCTTGCATTTTTTCAATATGTCCTCAGTGCCCGTCCCAATTTTTTCAATGTAGCCGTTCCAATACATCGGGTCGGCAAGCAAGGGATTGTTGGGCAGCGACTTGTGAGGGATATGCAGTTTCGGGATGGTCAGTCCGTAAGGGAGTCCGCCAGGATTCAGCACTTCCAGCCGGTTTCTGAAAAGCATGATTTGGACACTCGCATTACTGGTATAATCTCGATGGCAAACGGCGTTTACGATGGCTTCTCTGACGGCATCGATGGGCAGTTCGGGATGGGTGGGCACTTCGGCGGTTGTGCCTTCCGAACGGGTACCCGTCCAGTTGTTTACGCGGCTCATCACGAAACTTGTGGCTTGGTCAACAAGTTGGAAAACATCACCCCTGAAAATCTGATAAGTAGGAATGGGTTTTTCGACGACATTCCCATAAAACTGCACGCATTTCACCTCTGAAGTGATGAAGAATTTCTGTGGTTTTTTCCCGAAAAGCAGGATGGCGGCGTTGGCGATGCGCCCGTTGTCGTCAATCAAGTCTAGGTGCTTGAGGAGCACTTCGGGCTGCGTGTCTTCAGACAGGGGGAAATTACGTTTTCTCCTTGCCATATAGATGAAATTGTGCATCTTGGCCTCATCGAGGTCGTCAATGGTGGCGCCATTGTTGAAATCGGCATCGAATGGCTGCCAGCGAATGAGTTCCTTTTCTTCCAAATATCTTATCAATGAGGCATATACGGAGGTGCGTAGGCTTTCCAAATCAACGAAAGTCTTCCTGACAATGTGTTGCTCAACTTTTCGAATGAATGCTTTTTCCTTCTCTACCCGTGCTTCTTCGCCGATGCTTTTGATGAAAATCAGGCGTGTTTTGAACAATTTTGTGGCAAGGTCAAATTCGTGTTCGGTGGGCGAAATTCCATCTTCATCCTCGTAGCCATACAAATTTCCAATCAGTCCCAAATAGATGTCGCATCGCTCAACCTCAGTGAGATACACTTCCTGCGGACTGTGGTTGTAGGCGGGAATTTCCTCGAAGATGAAAGGTTCGAAGAACTTGCCAAACAGCACATCCGTCCGAATGTATTCGGCAAGCATCGCCCTTTCGTTGGCGAACTCGCTTTGGACGCTACTGATGAAAATTTTGATCCTGTTCATGGATGAAATTCAATTTGAAATCGCAAAAATACGAAAGTTTTTGTAATTTTGCAGTCTGTTATCAAACGAAAACTAATTTATTAAATTACAAAAAAATGAAAAAATTCGTAAAATTATTCGCTTTGGCCGTCATGCTGATTGTTGGCAGTCAGGCTGTGGCCCAAACTCGTGGCACCATGTTTCTGGGTGCTTCTTTCCCGATGAAGGATTATGCCGACTTCGACGGCTTCAATGAATTTGCCTTGACGACTCATGATGAGGACGATGGC
>Ga0310786_10008084_pt1 | contig 13587 bp, 23 predicted proteins | sample AusTroGonzalo_MG_FD_203881 | JGI IMG/M metagenome (GOLD analysis project Ga0310786, IMG submission 203881) | Bovine rumen microbial communities from tropical cattle in Woodstock, Queensland, Australia - Gonzalo_03 (v2) (version 2) | ecosystem: Host-associated > Mammals > Digestive system >... | reverse complement strand
TCTTTTTGCGCAATTCCGGCAAACGGAATGCATTGATCAAGGTGTCAAAAATACCTTTCATGATCAAACCTCCTCAGCCGTTCCACCAGCCTTTTCGATCTTCTCTTTAGCAGAAGCTGTAAACTTAACTGCCTTTACAGTCAACTTCTTTGTGAGCTCACCGTTACCGAGGATCTTGATGCCGTCGTTTACCTTAGGAAGAGAGATGATGCCTGCATCTGCCAAGATCTCAGCAGAAACCTCTGCACCGTTATCGAACTTCTCAAGATCGCTGACATTGACCTCAATATACTGAGGAGCAAAACGCTTGTTGTTGAATCCTCTCTTAGGCAAACGTCTGTAAAGAGGCATTTGTCCACCCTCAAAACCCGGGCGAACTCCACCGCCGGAACGAGCTTTCTGTCCCTTGTGTCCGCGTCCTGCTGTCTTTCCGTTTCCGGATCCTGCACCGCGGCCCTTGCGGTATGCAGCGGAGTTACCGCTGGAAGTCATTTCATTGAGCTTCATTTCTTAATACCTCCATTAAACTTCTTCACAAGTTACAAGATGAGCAACCTTCTTAACCATTCCCCTGATAGCGGAATCGTCGTTCTTCTCAACAGACTGACCGATCTTCTTAAGACCGAGAGCTGCTACTGTTGCTGCCTGAACTTTTGTGCACTTGTTGGTACTCTTTACCAAAGTTACTTTTAATTTAGCCATGATAAGAGTCCTCCTTAACGAATTTCTTCAATGGACTTACCACGGATACGTGCAACCTTCTCGATTGACTTGAGGCCCTTGAGACCTTCCATTGTGGCATTGACCATATTGTTCGGATTGTTTGTACCGAGAGACTTGGTACGGATATCTGTGATACCTGCAAGCTCACATACGGAACGTACAGGACCGCCTGCGATAACACCGGTACCGCCTGCAGCAGGCTTCATGATGATCTTGCCTGCGCCGTAAAGTCCGATTGTCTCGTGAGGGATCGTGCCGTTTACGACAGGTACCTCGATGATGTTCTTCTTAGCTTCTTCGATTCCCTTTCTGATTGCATCCGGAACCTCGGCAGCCTTACCGATACCCTTACCAACGTGACCATTACCGTCTCCTACGATAACGAGAGCAGCAAAGCGCATGTTTCTACCACCCTTAACAGTCTTGGAAACACGTCTGATATGGATGACCTTTTCTGTTAATTCCATATTTGTAGAATCAAAACCCATATGTTATTTCCTCCTGATTAGAATGAGAGACCAGCTTCACGAGCTGCCTCAGCCAAAGCTGCTACTCTTCCGTGGTAAACATATCCGCCACGATCGAAAACAACTTCCTTGATGTCCTTGGCAAGTGCGCGCTCTGCAACGAGCTTACCTACTGCAGCTGCAGCATCCTTGTTACCGCCGTTACCGGACTTGATATCCTTATCAAGAGAAGATGCACTTACAAGAGTTGTGCCGTTTGAATCGTCAATAACCTGAGCGTAGATGTTCGCATTACTTCTGAATACGCACAGACGTGGGCACTCAGCAGTTCCGCTGATCTTCTTTCTTACGCGAAGGTGCTTTCTCTTACGAATTTCGTTTTTGTCAACTTTATTAATCATTGCTTACACCTCCCGCTTACTTCTTAGCGCCAGTCTTACCTTCCTTGATTCTCAAGTGCTCAGTAGCATATTTGATACCCTTGCCCTTGTATGCATCAGGAAGTCTGAATGAACGAATCTTTGCTGCTGTCTCACCGACGAGCTGCTTGTCTGCACCCTTAACGATGATCTTCTGTGCCTCAGGTACTTCGATCGTGATACCTTCAGGCTCAACCATCTCGATAGGGTGTGAGTAACCGAGATTCAATACGATCTTGTTACCCTGCTTAGCTGCTTTGTAACCAACACCGTTGATCTCGAGATCCTTGGAAAAACCTTCGGATACTCCGATGACCATATTGTTGATCAAAGAACGTGTAAGTCCGTGAAGAGCCTTCTGCTGCTTCTCGTCGTTCTGTCTTTCAACAGTGATAACGGCGCCGTCTACTTTGACTGTCATATCAGGATGTACATCCAACTCGAGAGTGGACTTACTGCCCTTAACAGTCAGGTGATTGCCGTCAAGCTTGACCTCGACTCCTGCAGGAATCGCGATCGGCATTCTACCAATTCTTGACATATTTATTTTCCTCCTGCTCTTTAGATTACGCGCATTTCACATATGTCGTGTGCCCTGCGCTTTTCAGAGTTTTAAATAACCTTTTAATGATTACCAAACGTATGCGAGAACTTCGCCGCCTACACCGAGCTCACGAGCCTTCTTGTCGGTCATAACGCCCTTGGATGTAGAGATGATAGCGATTCCGAGACCGCCCAATACCTTAGGGAGGTTCTCCTTGTCAGCATAGATACGAAGACCCGGCTTAGAGATTCTCTTGATACCGGAGATGACAGGCTCACGGCCGTCAACATACTTCAAAGTAACCTTGATCATTCCCTGCTTATTGTCCTCAATGCACTGGAAAGCCGTGATATAGCCTTCGTCCAACAAGATCTGTGCGATAGACTTCTTCAGATTGGAAGAAGGGATCTCAACTGTCGGGTGTCCTGCTGTTCCGGCATTACGGATTCTTGTAAGCATATCTGCAATTGCATCTGTAATCTGCATATTTTTTCCTCCTATAATGCTACGAAATTACCAGCTAGCCTTCTTAACGCCCGGGATCTCACCCTTATAAGCGAGGTCACGGAAGCAAAGACGGCAAATGCCATACTTACGCATGTAAGAATGTGGACGTCCACAAAGCTTACAACGGTTGTGCTGCTGTGTAGAATGTTTCGGAGACTTCTGTGCTTTCAGAATCATTGACTTCTTTGCCATTATATAATCCTCCTGATCACTTATGGAACGGCATGCCGATCAACTTGAGAAGCTCGAAAGCCTCTTCGTCTGTCTCAGCCGTTGTAACGATAATAATGTCCATACCACGGATCTTATCGATCTTATCGTAATCGATCTCAGGGAACATGAGCTGCTCCTTGATACCCATAGCGTAGTTACCGTGTCCATCAAAAGAATTAGGACTGATTCCACGGAAGTCACGAACTCGTGGGAGTGAAATGCTGATGAGCTTGTCGAGGAAGTTGTACATGTTCTCTCCACGGAGAGTAACCTTACAACCGATCTTCATGCCCTCACGAAGCTTAAATGCAGCAACAGACTTTCTTGCTGTTGTTGATACCGGCTTCTGGCCTGCAATGATAGCCATATCGCGCATAGCGTTATCCAAAGCCTTAGGGTTTTCTTTTACTTCACCGACACCCATGTTCAAGATGATCTTCTCGATCTTAGGGATCTGCATTACGGAAGTATACTTAAAAGTTTCCTTCAATGCCGGTGCAACTTCAGATGTGTATTTTTCTTTTAATCTGGACATCTACTTACTCCCCCTTGCTTGCCTTCTTGATAGTATCGATAACTGCACCGCACTTCTTGCAAACGCGGTCCTTGGAACCGTCGTCGTTTACCTTGTGTGCAACACGTGTTGCCTTACCGCACTTAGGGCAAACAAGCATAACGTTAGATGCGTCGATCGAACCTTCGCGGTCAATGATGCCGCTCGGTGCGTTCTGTGATCTTGCCTTCTGGTGCTTCTTAACCATGTTAGCACCTTCAACGAAAACACGACCTGTCTTAGGTTCAGTCTTCAAGACCTTACCGACCTTTCCGGAATCCTTACCGGAAATAACGACTACCTTGTCGTCTGTCTTAACATGAATTTTACTAGCCATATTAAGCAACCTCCTTAAAGAACTTCCGGAGCAAGGGACAAGATCTTCATATAGTCCTTGTCTCTGAGCTCTCTCGCGATAGGTCCAAAGATACGTGTACCGCGAGGGTTCTTGTCTTCCTTAATGATTACTGCAGCGTTCTCATCAAACTTGATGTAAGAACCGTCTGCTCTTCTGACGCCCTTCTTTGTACGTACAACAACTGCACGGACAACTTCGCCCTTCTTGACCATGCCGCCGGGAGCAGCTGTCTTTACGGAGCAAACGATGACGTCACCGATATTTGCGTATTTACGCCATGAACCACCGAGTACCTTAATGCAGGCAAGCTCTCTAGCACCTGTGTTATCGGCAGCTCTGAGTCTGGATTCAACCTGAATCATCTGATTTTTCCTCCTTTAGCCTTGCATTACTTAGCCTTTTCGATGATCTCGACCAGTCTCCAACGCTTATCCTTGGATGTCGGACGAGTTTCCATTACCATGACCTTATCGCCAATGCCGCAAACGTTTTCTTCGTCATGAGCCTTGAGCTTATAAGTTCTCTTCATGATCTTGCCGTAAAGCGGATGCTTAACGTGCTCTACTACAGAGACAACGATCGTCTTGTCCATCTTGTCGGATGTAACGAGACCTACTCTTGTTTTTCTGAGGTTACGTTCTGTCATCTTTCGTTATCCCCCTTAGTTAGCCTTGAGCTCTTGCTCACGGATTATTGTCTTTACTCTTGCGATATCTCTCTTTACAGAAACGATCTGCTGAGGATTCTCAAGTTGGTTTGTAGCGTGCTGGAAACGGAGCTTGAAGAGTTCCTCTTTAAGAGCAACTAATTCCTTCTGAAGCTCTTCGCTTGACTTGGAACGAAAATCATTAGCCTTCATTGGAAACTTCCTCCTTTTCCTTCATTACAAACTTTGTCTTACAAGGAAGCTTGTGACCTGCAAGACGCATAGCCTCACGAGCCTGATCCTCTGTTACGCCGGAGATCTCAAAGAGAACTCTGCCCGGCTTTACAACTGCGACCCAGAACTCCGGTGCACCTTTACCTGAACCCATTCGAGCCTCAGCAGGGTGCTTTGTTACCGGCTTATCAGGGAAGATCTTGATCCAGACCTTACCGCCTCTTTTTACATATCTGTTGATTGCGATACGTGCTGCCTCGATCTGATTGGACTTGATCCAGCAAGGCTCTGTTGCCATGATACCGTAATCACCGTATGCTACGAAATTACCGCGAGAAGCTTTACCGGTCATACGACCACGGTGCTGCTTTCTGTGCTTAACTCTCTTAGGAAGTAACATCAGTTCTCGCCTCCTTCTTTAGTCTCTGCGTTCTTCTTTGCAGGAAGAATCTCGCCCTTGTAGATCCAAACCTTAACGCCGATACGACCATATGTTGTATTTGCCTCAGCAAAACCGTAGTCGATGTCAGCACGGAGTGTCTGGAGCGGGATAGTACCCTCGTGGTAAGTCTCGGATCTTGCGATCTCGGCACCGCCCAAACGGCCGGAGCACATTGTCTTGATTCCGAGGATTCCCTGCTTCATGGCGGAAGACATAGCCTTCTTCATGGCACGACGGAAGCTTACACGGTTCTCGAGCTGTACTGCGATGTTCTCTGCAACGAGTGTCGCATTGCTGTCAATGTTCTTGACTTCCTTTACGTCTACGAAGAAATCCTTCTTGAACTTCTTCTTGAGGGAAGCCTTGAGTGCCTCGATACCTGCACCCTTTGTTCCGATAACAAGACCAGGCTTAGCTACGTTAAGGATAACTGTTGTCTTGTCTGCGCCCTTACGCTCGATCTCTACGGAAGAAACACCTGCGATGTTCTTTCTGCTGTCGTCGAAAGGCTTCTTGGAACCTTTACCGGCGAGCTTGATGATCTTATCAAGTTCACTCTTTACGAAATCACGGATTTGCTTGTCCTCAACAAGGAAATCGCTGAATGTTTTCTTATCGGCATACCAACGTGTGTCCCACTCTTTGATGACACCTACGCGTAAACCATGGGGATTAACTTTCTGACCCATGTGAAACCCTCCTTATACTCTTTCCTTGAGAACGATAGTAACGTGACTTGTTCTCTTGTTGATTCTGTTCGCCGAACCTCTTGCTCTAGGCATGAAGCGCTTGATGATCGGACCCGGATTAGCGATTGCATCTGCTACATAAAGGTCGTCACGGTTCAAGCCGTTGTTGTTTACAGCGTTTGCTTCTGCTGACTTGAGGACCTTAGCAAGGATCGGGGAAGCAGCCTTAGGTGTGTACATGAGGATAGCGTAAGCTTCGTCAATGGACTTGCCCTTGATGAGATCAGCTACGATCTTCACCTTTCTGGGTGTTACACGGATGTACTTAGCTGTTGCTTTGCCCTGGTCTTTTCCGATACCGAGAAGCTTCTTCTGCTTCTTTGTAGGGATCGGGAGTCTTGCAAACTTCTTGGAAGGCTGTGCATAAGCCTTAAGAATTTCATCGCGATTCTTCTCGATGTTTTCTTTTGTCAAAATTAACTTTTCCACAATTATTCTCCCTTCTACGCTTAGCGGGCGTTAGCAGACTTCTCGCCTGCGTGTCCGCCGAACTTACGTGTAGGTGCGAACTCACCGAGCTTGTGTCCAACCATTTCCTCTGTTACATAAACAGGGATATGCTTGTGTCCGTCATAAACTGCGATCGTATGTCCGACAAAATCCGGGAAGATCGTGGAAGAACGAGACCAAGTCTTGATGACTTTCTTCTCATTGGCTTCGTTCATAGCCTTAATTCTCTTCATGAGGGCGTCTTCAACAAAATAGCCCTTCTTAGTAGATCTACTCATTTGTTACGCAACCTCCTTATCACTTTCTGCCCTTAACAATGAACTTGCTGGACTGCTTCTTCTTATTACGTGTCTTCTTACCGAGAGTAGGAACACCCCAAGGTGTAACAGGGCCCGGAAGACCGATAGGTGACTTACCTTCACCACCGCCGTGAGGGTGATCGTTAGGGTTCATTACAACGCCTCGAACTGTAGGACGGACACCGAGGTGACGCTTACGTCCTGCCTTACCGATGTTAACGTTCTCGTGCTCTGCGTTACCGATAGTACCGATCGTTGCGCGGCACTTAACGGATACCATACGAACCTCGCCTGAAGGGAGACGGATCTGAGCATAGTCGCCTTCCTTAGCCATGAGCTGTGCGGAAGCACCTGCTGTTCTTACCATCTGAGCACCCTTGCCCGGCTTGAGCTCAACACAGTGGATGATTGTACCTACAGGGATGTTAGCGATAGGAAGTGCATTACCCGGCATGATGTCTGCATCAGGACCGCTTACGATAACGTGACCGATCTTTGTCTCTGCAGGGCAGAGGATGTAGGACTTAACGCCGTCTGCATACTGCAAGAGAGCAATGAATGCCGTACGGTTAGGATCGTACTCGATAGCAACTACCTTTGCAGGGATGTTGTCCTTATTTCTCTTCCAGTCGATGATACGGATCTTTCTTCTGTTACCGCCACCGATGTGACGAACAGTGATACGGCCGTATGAGTTACGTCCGCCTGTCTTCTTAGCTGTAGCAAGAAGTGCCTTTTCAGGAGCCTTCTTGGTGAGAACAGAATAATCTGCTACAGTCATCTGACGAACAGCCGGAGAAGTAGGATTAAATGTTTTTACTGCCATTTTTCTTCACTCCTTTTCCTTACTGACCGAAGCCGAACTCTTCGATAGATGTCTTGTACTTCTTGCCGACCTTTGTTGCCTTGCCGCCCTTACCGAGGTAAGTGATGTCCTTAGACTCTGTAGCGATCGTAACAACTGCCTTCTTGAAGGAAGGTGTTCTACCGAGTGCATAACGCTGTCTTCTGAGTTTTCCGTCGTAGTTAGCAACGTTAACTGCAACTACCTTTACGTCAAAAAGCTTTTCAACAGCATCTTTGATCTGTGTCTTTGTTGCATCCTTGGCAACCTTGAATGTGTATTTGCCCTCTTCGGAAAGAGCCTTCTCACTGATCACAGGAGCGAGAATGATGTCTTGAGCGAGTTTTGTCATACATATACCTCCTCAATCTTCTCAACAGCTGCCTTGCTTACGAGGAAACTGTCATACTTAAGAATGTCAAATACATTGATCGTGTTAACGAGAGCTGTCTTGACTGAAGGAATGTTCCTTGCGGAGAGCTCTGCATTTACATTCTTGTCATCGAAAACGATAAGAGCCGTGGACTCAACGTTCAAAGCCTTGAGAGCCTTAGCCATCTCAGCTGTCTTGATCTGATCCATCTCGAAGTTATCAACAACGATGATCTTCTTATCGGAAAGCTTTGAAGAAAGAGCAGACTTGAGAGCAAGTCTCTTGATCTTCTTAGGAACTGTGTAGCTGTAGTTCCTCGGCTTAGGTCCAAAGATGATTCCGCCGCCAACATACTGTGCGGATCTCTCGGAACCGTGACGGGCACGACCTGTACCCTTCTGACGCCAAGGGCGCTTACCGCCGCCTCTTACTTCACTTCTTGTCTTAGTGGAATGTGTTCCCTGACGACGATTAGCGAGCTGATTACGGATAACTGCAGCAATAGCAGCCTTGTTAGGCTCAATGCCGAAGATCTCGTCGTTAAGCTCGATCGAACCAGTAACGGCACCGCTAAGATTGTAAATATCTAATTTAGCCATTCTTTTGTCCTCCCGTCGCATTACTTAGCCTTTACGGATGACTTAACTGTTACCAAGCCACCCTTAGGGCCCGGGATAGCTCCTCTAAGAACGAGGATACCCCTCTCGCCGTCAACCATGACGACGCTCAAATTCTGAACTGTGCAATTTACCGCACCCATGTGTCCAGGCATCTTCTTGCCGGGGAGAACACGTGCAGGTGTGGAGTTAGCGCCCATGGAGCCGACTCTTCTGTGGTACATGGAGCCGTGGCCCGAAGGACCGCCCTTCTGTCCGTGACGCTTGATGTTTCCGGCATAACCTTTACCCTTTGAAACACCGCTTACATCAACGTGGTCACCGACATTGAACATATCGGATACCTTGATTTCCTGACCGAGAGAATATTCCTCATCAGCCTCGAACTCACGGATATACTTCTTAACCTCTACGTCAGCCTTTTTGAACTGACCTGCATCAGGCTTGTTAACGAGCTTAGCTCTTGTGGAACCTGAAGCAACCTTAACGGCATTGTAGCCGTCTGTTTCAACCGTCTTGTTCTGGAGCACATACATAGGCTCGCATTCGATAACGGTTGCCGGGATAACGTTGCCGTTCTCGTCGAACAACTGGGTCATACCGGACTTCTTGCCAAGAATGAATTTTGTCATCTTTTCTTTCCTCCTATTTTGGTTATTGGTTCGCGGTCTTTCCTGCGAACATGACCTCGGTCGGGTTTATTGGCATAGGCCCTTCCGATTTAAGTCTGCCGTTTATCAAGCCTTGAGCTCGATAGAAACACCGGCAGGCATGTCAAGCTTCTGAAGTGCTTCAACAGTCTTTGCTGTCGGAGCGAAAACGTCGATCAAACGCTTATGTGTTCTCTGCTCGAACTGCTCACGTGAATCCTTGTACTTGTGAGGTGAACGAAGGATCGTGATGATCTCCTTCTCTGTAGGAAGCGGGATCGGACCTGAGTAGCTTGCGCCTGTGCGCTGAACCGCATCGATGATCCTTGCTGCGCTCTGGTCGAGAAGCTCGTGATCATAAGCCTTAATCTTGATTCTCATCTTTTGTGTTGCCATGTTTTTTCCTCCATGTAATGCTGTATTTTATTCTCAACCTTCCCGGGCGTTTCTTTTGGTCCCAATCAAAAACCCAGGCAACCAGTTACCGTCTGTCAACAGCACTTTGGCCCTGGGCATGTGTCTTCCAAAACACACGCTGCCGGATCTATTAAGAATCGCCGGTCTTATGACCGACTCGCTCCGTCGAAGTTACCCGCAGATGATGCGCAGCTCGCATATTGCGGCAATCTCCGATTTCCTAGCTGATGCGCCTGAACGCGCTCGAATAATATATCACGGTTTGGATTTGGATGCAATAGTTATTTGAAAATTCCCGAAAATGTTCACAGAAGGGCGTTTTGCCCGTTTTCGAACACCGGGGGTCAGAGAAGCTCTTTTATGTCTTCGCTCGTGAAGTGATATCTCCTGTCGCAGAAGTGACATTCGATATCGATCCCTTTGGGGTCGCTCGCGAGTTCCTCCAGGTCGGCTCTGCCCAAAGTCGCGAGGCCCCTGCTCATCTTCTCTTCGGAGCAGTTGCACCTGTAGCTTACCTCGGATCCGCTGAGGAAGCAGACTTCCGGGTCTCCCAGGAACATGTCGATTATCTTCTCGGGATTGAAGCCCTCCTCCATGAGGAAGGTGATGTCCGGAAAGCCGCCGTTCGCGCGCTTCTCGATATAGTCGATGTCTTCTTCACCGGCGCCCGGCATGAGCTGGACTATGAGGCCGCCCGCGTTTTTTACACCGTCCTTGTCGATCGACACGCCGAGGGCGACTACGGAAGGCGTCTGCTCGGATGCCGCGAGATAGTATGTAAAGTCTTCGGCGATCTCACCCGTCTGAAGCTCGACCGATCCGACATAGGGCTCCTTAAGGCCGATATCGCGGATCACGGTGAGCATCCCGCGGCCGACTGCTTCTCCGACGTTGAGCTTTCCGGGCCTGTGGTATGTCGACTCGACATCTGCTACGACCGGATATGCCCTGGCATGTCCCTTGGAATCGCAGACGCAGGTCATTCCCCTGACGGGTCCGTCGCTTTTTATGATCGTCGTCTGGTTGTCGTCGTCGCCCTTCATGTTCTCCGCGAGCATCAGGGATCCGGTGATGAACCTTCCGAGTGCGGCCGTGACCACGGGGGAGGTCTTATGGATCCTCATTGCTTCCCTGACGGTTTCCGTCGTCCTTATGGCAAAAGCGCGGACGTGACCGTTCAGAGCAGTTGCCCTGACCAGATAGTCGGTCTTGTTGTCGAGCGGTGCGCCCGGTGCGTGGTAAAAACTCTCGTCTATCATAATGTCTTTTTCTTAAATACCATAAATATACGTTCGCCGTCTTCCCTGTCTTCCTTGAACGTGAGGCCAGCTTCTTCCGCGGCCTTTACGAAGTCTTCCTTTTCGTAGAAACGCTCCGTGATGACACCGTCAGACCTTATGTATCTTCCGTCATCTTCCTTTTCGAAAAGTGTCAGGAACGCCTCGTTGAACCGCTCTTCCGGATCATATCTGTTCTCCCAGAGGAGCGTAAAATCATCATAATCCTCGAAAAAGACCTGATCAGCGAGTGTTTCCTCAAAGTGTTTCCTTGTCGCCGCGTCAAAGATGAAGACGCCGCCTGCGTTAAGGAACTTCGATACCGAGAGGAAGAGGCCTGAAAGGCCTTCTTTTTCCGTTAAGTGATTTATGGTGTCAAGAAGGCACAGGAAGATGTCGCATGAGCCGAAAAGATCGAGCTTTGTTATGTCCTGGCAGATCCAGAGGATCTCCGGATCGTTTTCTCTTGCGGTATTCAGCATCTCGGGGGAGGAATCAACGCCGATAATATCAAAATCCTTTTTCGCGAAAAGGGATGTGACCCTTCCGTTGCCGCAGCCTAAGTCGCAGAGGAGCTTTCTTCCCCCGGAGCCGTCGCCCGGCGCGCTCAGGTGCTTGGCTATGAGATCGAGGCAGATGCCGGAAAGATGCGAAGGATCCATTTCATCCTGCATGATATCGTAATAGGCCGAGAGCCTGTCGTAGAAATTGTCCCCGCACATGGCTCTTTCTCCTTACGGCAGATAACCCAACGGATCAACGGTCGATCCGTTTACCCTGACTTCAAAGTGAAGGTGAGGTCCGCTCGACGTTCCGGTACTTCCGACTTCGCCGATGACTTCGCCCGCGGATACGGTCTGGCCGTTATATACATAAACGTTTCTCATGTGACCGTAGAGTGTCGACAGTCCGTTACCGTGATCGATGATGACATAGTTGCCGTAACCTGATCCGCCTGTGTCCTGACCCGGGACCGGTGTGCTTACGAGGATGACCGTGCCGCCCTTGGCAGCCATGACGGAATCACCGTACCAGGCACCGATATCGATACCCGAGTGGAATCTCTGGTCATGATAGACAGGATGCTCACGCCAGCCGTACGTGGAAGTTATCGTCGTACACCAGGTAGGCCACTGCATCGATCCGTTGCCGCCGCTCTTGCCCGTTGACGAACCGCCGCTGCTTTGCGACTTCTTCTGCTGCTGTGCATAGAGCTGATCCTGAAGGCTCTTTATCTCACTGTCGAGAGAACTTGCATAGTTATTGAGCTCGATCTCTTTCTGCTCGGCTTCCGAGAGTCTCGTCGATACATCATCGAGAGCTGCGGTCGTGACACCGATACGGTCCTCGAGCTCCTTGAGCTGAGCCGCTTTCTCATCAGCTATGGCCTGCATGTCCTCTGCTTCCTGAAGTGCGACATCCGCCTGGAGCTCGGCATCGTCGAGAGCGATCTGCATCTGGTCAACGGCCTGATTGTCCGCGTCGGCGATGAGCGAGATCATCTCCATATTCGTAAAGAAGCCCGCGATCGAATCCGATTCGAGAAGGACCTCGAGCGTGGATTTATTCTGATATTCAAACATAACCGAGATCCTGTTCGAAAACATCTCTCTCGTCTCGATCAGGTTCTCCTGTGCCTTGACATAAGTATCGAGGGCCTCCGACTTGGCGATGAGGGCCTCTGCGAGCTGATGCGCGATCTCCTCATACTGGGCCTTCTGCTCTGCGGAAAGTCCGTTCAGTACTTCGAGCTCGCCCTGAAGTTCGCCTTTCTGCGTGCGTAGCTCATTTGCCTGCGCTTCGTATTCCGCCGCCTGCTGCACGGCCTTGTCTCTCTCGGCCTTCTTCGCGTCGATGTCTCCCTGCGTTACGTCATAGAGATACTTAAAGGTCCTTATCGTATCGTCATCCGCATACGCCTTATAAGGACAGGACAGAAGTCCCGCCACGATGAAGATCACCGGGACCGCCAGAAGAATACAACTAAGTTTTCCGATAGTTTTTCTCATACCCTTATACCTTTACATATTTACGTACTGCGATACCGCTTCCCACGGAACCTATCAGGACTCCCATAAGGACACAGAGGATGAGGACCATCCACATGAGCGACTTATAAGGGAGAAGTGCATAGTAAGATGACCAGTCGATTCCGGCCATCATCTTGATAAAGAACGATCTGTAGGCGATGATCGAGAGGATCCATGCACAGACGGCGCTTATGAGTCCGACTATTGCGCCTTCTATGACGAACGGGACTCTGATATAGCTGTTCGTCGCACCGACAAACTTCATGATCTCGATCTCATATGCTCTCGAATAAACGGAGATCCTTACCATGTTCGATATGATGAACAGAGCGATCATAAAGAGCACTGCAAAGCTCACGACCGTCGCAATATTAACGAACGAACTCGCCTTGGTAAGGAACGTCATGACATTGCTCTCCTTGGCTACCTTGCTGACGCCCGGAAGAGATCCGAGATAGACGGATACCTCGTCCGCATATGACGGATCGATGATCTTGACGTTGAAGGTATACGGAAGATACATATTATAGTCGAAGGAATCGAGGACCGACGAACTCGATCCGAGATTGCTCTTGAAGTATTCATAATTCTGATAAGGATCTCTCTCGATGACCTCAAGGATCCTCGGATCGTCGTTGATGAGGCTTCGAGTCATGGCGAGATTCTCCTCCGAGACATTGAGCTGCATATAGACCTCGATCGGAGGGAGCTGCCCGATCCTTCTCATGATGCTCCTTGCATTAAGAGAGAAGATAAAGAACGCGCTCATTACAAT
>Ga0310786_10008083_pt1 | contig 13588 bp, 8 predicted proteins | sample AusTroGonzalo_MG_FD_203881 | JGI IMG/M metagenome (GOLD analysis project Ga0310786, IMG submission 203881) | Bovine rumen microbial communities from tropical cattle in Woodstock, Queensland, Australia - Gonzalo_03 (v2) (version 2) | ecosystem: Host-associated > Mammals > Digestive system >... | reverse complement strand
TTAGGAATGTATTCCTCTATAAATTTAATCCCATTCGATGAAAGAATGTATGGCTTAGGTACTTTTTGCTCAGAGGCATCTGCATCCATAATATAGCCTTTTTTCGCAAGTTGATTTAAACACATACTAACATTAGAAGGTTTTATCCTTCTAGCTTCAGAATAGTATAAATCAACATCTTCCTTTGTAAAAAAAGTTTTACTATTCTTCTTCTCATCAAAATAAGCCGCAAATAAAACGAAATCTTGTTCAGAAAGTACACCTTTGTCTTGCACAAATGAAGCCAGATTCATTCTATCATAGAGTTTTTCTTCTTTTCCTTCATTATGCTCTGTTGATGAAGATAATCCTCGTTCTTCTATATGTGGAACATTAGTCTCATTAACATCTATATACGACTCGTTACCTCTAGAAATACCAGTTTTTACAACCGCGTCAACAGCAGCTGGCAATACAAATTGCATAAACGCATTTCTTTCTCGTTCAATAACATCTGCATTTCCTTCAGCCTCAAACTCGATTGCACCAATTTTAAACTTTAATCTACTTTCCATTGTACTTTATCCTCATTTTATTAAACCAGCTTTATTATATAGTTCCTCTATCATAACTCGATACTTTATTTTTATGTCATCAATATCCTTTTTCCCAGCTGTATAAAAAATACCATGTGCAGAATTATTACCCACCAACCTAAATGAATCAAAGTCCGTCTTAATGCGGGATAGTTTCAAGGTTGAATTACCTATGGCATTTTTTACTATTCCATCTAGCATCTTGTATCCACTTCCATTAGAATCTTTTATCTCATTATCTATCCCAATATTCTGGTATGCCATTATCAATAGCAATTCGAAAAGTCTTCTCATCAGCACCGCAGCTGCATCATAACAATTGTTTTCATAAGAATGATTTATCTGAAAAATCAATTTGTCTAGAAAAGTTCTTTTCCCGCAAAACTTCTTCTCATCAATAAGTGATCCTTCTGATTCTATTTCTTCATCGTTTTCCCACAAATATCCAATTTCCTGTTCAATGCGTTGATAAACAGCGGGAATAAAATATAAAACTATACAAGAATTCTTTTTCGCAACAAAGACTTTATTCTTCCCTTTTACCAATTGTTCTTTTAACCTAGAAGTGTTTGGAGCGTTATAACCACTATCAATCATTATCGAAGCTATTCTAGATAGCGTGAATTCCCATTCATCATTCTCCTTGGAATGGTAAAAGCATAATAGCGTCGCTTTTTCCGCTTCGCTTTTTTCGTTAATCTTAAGTATATCTATGAAGTCTATTATTTTCATTTACTATATTCCTAAATAGTATTAAACCGTTGAAATCTTTGATTTTATTTCTCTCACCAAGCAATACACAGTCGTACATGGGCACATATCTGTTGGCTTTCTATTTCCATTCAATATGTGCTGGTTGTATTTCTGCTCAGCAAGTTTTATTGCTTGTCCTTCATTGCCATAGCGACTAAGTTTCTCATATATGTCCTTATCCGACTTAATGTATTTCTGGCCAGTAACTCTTCTGAAGGTCTGTGCAAAGCCATTACAACAAGCAACGGAATCCTGATATGTAGGCATAGTGCCAAAATAAGCATTAAACCATTCCTCAATACATGGATTAGTCCATCCAACGTTAATACCTTTATCTTCAGCATGACGAATTATCTCATCAAAGTTCATTACTTTATCACGATCGAATATTATCCATATCTCACCATACTGTGGATTTATGGAGGCAAGATTTCTGGCTTCGTCAACAAGATTTTTAGATTTAGCCTTAATCACCTTAATGACCAACTTGCCCTGCAATTCTTTAGGAATAGAATCTCTTAGTCCGTACATATAGTTCTGTTCAGTCTCTTCTGTATCGGTAACTATGAAGTAGTAACCTAGTTCAGGAACCCTTCTTTTTATAAGCTGATCACGGGTTTTCCGCTTCCCATTTCTTTCTATATGAGCCATACGTTATTCCCCCTTGAACATATTGAAATGCTTCAAAGTCGGTATTGCTCCATACTTTCCCAACAAATAGTTCTTTTCATAATTTTCATCCTTACGGATCTTAACCCCATCCTCATCTACAAAATCAGCCAATGAAAAAAGATATGAGATTCCGTTTGAATCTTTTTCGGTGAACCAGATTTCATCTCTTCTTAAAATATTGCCGTTAAGCTGCCAAGAATCATGAGATGTAAAAATCAGCTGAGCGTGATTTGTATTAATCTCGGAATCAAGGAATGTAATAACAAAGGCCCTCACAAGTAAAGGGTGAAGTCTGGCATTAAGTTCGTCAACAAATAAAACTCCGCCGGTTGACAACACATCCTGTAACATAGGATACAGCGCAAACATCTTAAGTGTTCCTGCAGATTCATGTTGAAGGGGAATAGATGTAGTCTGATCAGAATCTATCATTTTGTGAACAGCATCGATCCTAAGTTTTTTTTCTGAATCATCAATTTCAGACTTGATAACTTCAACATTAAATCCAATTATCGAAGGGTCAAATGACGAAAAATAATCAACAACCTTTTGTTGAACCTTTTCATCCTCTTCAAAACCTTCCGGAATTAACTGAGATAAGAAAAAGTTTTCAATAGGCTTACCAAAATCAGCAAAGTCATTATGAACGAACCAATCTCTTATAAGTTTAAGCTTAGGCATTTTGAGCTTAGCTCCCAGTGAGACAACAAGCGTTTCCTTTTCCAATGCTATTTTTAAGTTTTCCTGACTTCGGGATGGAATACCTACAAAATCAAATTCTTCTTTATTCCGATAGAAAATACGCTTAAAATTCCCTCTTGCAGACTTTGCTTTATAGTTTAACCATTCCTCGCATACACCGTTACTATCAACAGTAAATCCATAATTATAAGTCTTTGCGCCATTTCCCTCTGAGTCAATAAAATAGACTTCAAACGAAGATTCTGCATTTTTACTTGTATTATCAAATAAAAACGGAGTCGGCTTGAAAAATCTTGAATTCTTTTTTGAATCAGATTCATTGCCATAATCAAGCGAGTTTATAACATATGTCGACATATATCTGAAAGCTTCCTGAACATTCGACTTTCCGCTTGCATTTGCACCAAATATAGCTGCAACAGGTAATACCTTTTCATTTGCAATAGATACAACATGGTTATTAAATTCAGAAATTTTTGTTGCCGTTAAATCTAAAGTTGTATCATCCTTGAATGATTTGAAATTCTTATAATTGAATTGAAGCAGCATAATGTAAAGCCTCCTTTTTCTTCTTAGAATATATTATACACAAAAAAACCTGATTGTCAACATCTAATTGAGACTTTTTCACATGTGGACGTATATTTTTGACATGATAGACTGTTTTACCACAAAAAAATAAGTTCGAGGCTATTTTGTATCACGAACTATCCTCGAACTTTGTCTTCCATTTAAAACAGCGGAATTTTCAAGTTCCCTGCTTCTTCTATCGGCATGGTTTTCCTTTTAGGTTTACGGGTTTCCAAAGGTGTAAAAAAGGTGGAAATTTCAAATCTGGTACCCTCAATCCCATTGTTTTTCGGGCGTTTCAGGTTCTTTTCAGTATGTTGCCGTGGCAGATAAAAAGTACTCTGATCATACTCATAAAACCTCGTATTTTCAAGGCTTTTCAGCCTTTTTGATATTTTCCCACATGGCATAAAATACGCATATTTTTGCATATTCTATCCACCAAAAGGTATAAAATCCGGTATAAAAATCGGAGTTTTATACCCGGGTTTTTTCAACGAAATCAGTATAACAAAATCTCGCACTCCAGTCAAATAACTTTCGCCGGATTCTTTGTACAAAAAAACCGCCCTTTCGGGCAGTTAATCTTATTTTTGTTCTCCGAATATTACATTTCTGTGGGGCTTTAAAAGCTTTAACAGCAGTATTCCGAGTATACCGCATGAAATAACCTCTCCGGCTCCGACCGTAAGCATCAGATAAGGGATGCTATCAGGTACTTCATAGGCATATGCAAGTACAAACGGTACTATCAAAGTGTTTGCAATGATCGGAGGGATGGCAGCACACCAGTCGGGAAGTTTTTTCCTGATAGCGTAGGTACCCAGTGCACCAAGTAATGTAGCTATGCTTCCGAAAATAATATCCCAGATAACGCATCCGCCTAAAATATTACTTAAAAGACATCCTATAAACAACCCCGGTATAGCTGCAGGTGTAAAAAACGGCAGAACAGTCAGAGCCTCCGAGATTCTTACCTGGATAACACCGCTGGCCAGTCCGGCTGCGTTGGCTATAAGTGTAAAAACAACATAAAGGGCAGCGATGATACCTGCCTGAGCTAAATATTTTATTTTCATTTATTAGTATCCTTTCCTCGCTAAGGATACCATCCAAATGTATAAAAAACAATTACTGTCTTTGATCCGGCATCACAAATGACCCGGATACCGGATATATCCGGCCAAAAAAATGGCTCCATAAATACCATGGAGCCATAATTTTACACACAAATAAAACCTGATTACAGTCCTAGTTTTGTTTAACGACAGGATGGTACAAGCGAACTGTCGGCTTCTTTACAGAAGCTATTAAATTATTTTATGATCATTCATCATCCTGCTCGGAATCTGAACCGTCTACATCCTCGAACTCGTCATCTGAGTATTCGCCTTCTTCATAATCCTCATTTGAATACTCACCCTGATAACTGTCCTCATAGTACTCGTCATTCTCGTCGTAGTAGCCGTCCTGCTCATCGTCATCATCGGCATTATCATCATAGTACTCGTCATTATCCTTGTACTTGTTCTGCTTAGCATTGAACTGCTCATAGCGCCTGTTGGCTTCCATAGCCTCTTCAAACTCAGCATCTGTACTAAGATGGATGTTACGATATGTCTTCATACCTGTACCTGCAGGTATAAGCTTACCTATGATAACATTTTCCTTTAATCCGATAAGAGGATCAACCTTACCGCGACATGCTGCCTCAGTAAGAACCTTTGTGGTTTCCTGGAATGATGCAGCTGACAGGAAGGAGTTAGTAGCAAGTGCTGCCTTGGTGATACCGAGCATAACCTCTACGCCCTCAGCAGGCTTCTTTCCTTCTGCTACCATCTTCTCATTCTCATCAAGATACTCGAACAGATCAACCATGCTGCCGGGAAGGAATTCTGTATCTCCGTTTTCTTCGATACGAACCTTCTTCAGCATCTGACGAACGATAACCTCGATATGCTTATCATTGATCTCAACACCCTGAAGACGATAAACTCTCTGAACTTCCTGGATCATGTAATCCTGTACAGCTCTCAAGCCCTTGATCTTTAAGATGTCATGAGGATTTACAGAACCCTCGGTCAGCTCATCACCGGCCTCCAATATCTGTCCGTCCTCTACCTTTATACGTGAACCGTAAGGGATAAGGTAGTTCTTAGACTCTAAAGAACCATCCTCATCGGTCCTGGTTACAACTACTTCTCTCTTCTTCTTTGTATCCTTGATGGTTACGGTACCGCCAAACTCAGCGATGATAGCGAGTCCCTTAGGCTTACGAGCCTCGAAAAGTTCCTCGACACGGGGAAGACCCTGTGTAATGTTATCACCGGCAACACCACCGGTATGGAAGGTACGCATGGTAAGCTGTGTACCGGGCTCACCGATTGACTGTGCGGCGATGATACCAACTGCTTCACCTACCTGAACAGGCTCACCTGTAGCCATGTTCGCACCATAACACTTAGCGCAGATACCAAGATGTGAACGGCATGTAAGGACTGTACGGATCTTGATCTTTGCATCAAAGCCCTTTTCCTTAACTGCCTTGGTCTCCATGATCCTCTCTGCACGCTTGGGAGTGATCATATGATTCTTCTTAACAATGATCTCTCCGTTGTCATCATAGATTGTTTCACATGAGAAACGTCCTGTAATACGCTCCTTAAGTGACTCTATTACTTCCTTTCCATCGGCAAAGATCTTTACTTCCATTCCGGGGATTTCTTCCTTGCCTTCGCAGCAATCATTTTCACGGATGATCTGATCCTGAGAAACATCAACAAGACGACGGGTTAAGTAACCTGAGTCTGCTGTACGAAGAGCTGTATCGGAAAGTCCCTTACGGGCACCGTGTGCTGAAATGAAGTATTCCATTACGTCAAGACCTTCACGGAAGTTAGCCTTGATAGGTAGCTCGATGGTCTTACCTGATGTATCTGCCATAAGTCCACGCATACCAGCAAGCTGTTTGATCTGCTTGTCAGAACCACGGGCTCCTGAGTCAGCCATCATGTATATGTTATTGTATTTATCAAGACCCTGCATCAGCTTAACAGTAATCTCTTCATCGGCTTTCTTCCATGTCTCTATAACAGCTTTGTAACGTTCCTCATCGGTAAGGAAACCTCTACGGTACTTCTTAGCTATTGTATCAACATCTGCTTCAGCCTTTGCTACGATATCCTTCTTTTCCGGAGGAACTGTCATATCCGAAATAGAAACTGTCATAGCTGCTCTTGTAGAGTACTTATAACCAAGTGACTTAATAGCATCAAGTGTCTCGGCGGTCATTGTTGCACCATGATTGTTGATACACTTTTCAAGGATGCCCTTAAGCTGCTTTTTCTTTACAAGGAAATCGATCTCAAGGTCGAGATAATTCTCCTTCTTACTTCTGTCAACATATCCTAAATCCTGAGAAATAGCCTCATTTAAGATAAGTCGTCCAAGTGTGGTATCGATAACCTTGGTGATCTTCTCACCGGTCTCGGGCCATACACCCTCACGTCTAACCTTAATAGGTGCCTGAAGGGTTATAAATCCATTCTCATAAGCAAGGATTGCTTCAGCTGTATTCTTATAGAAGCTGCCTGCTCCCTTGTCATTTTCCTTAAGCAGTGTCAGATAGTAGATACCGAGTACCATATCCTGTGAAGGAACGGCAACGGGACCACCGTCTGAAGGCTTAAGCAGGTTGTTAGGTGAAAGCATAAGGAATCTGGCTTCAGCCTGTGCCTCAACTGACAAAGGAAGATGCACAGCCATCTGGTCACCATCGAAGTCGGCGTTGAACGCTGTACATACGAGGGGATGAAGCTTGATAGCCTTACCTTCGACAAGGATGGGCTCGAAAGCCTGGATACCAAGTCTGTGAAGTGTAGGAGCACGGTTCAGCATAACGGGATGCTCATGAATGACATCCTCGAGGATATCCCAAACCTGAGTCTCCAGATGTTCTACCATCTTCTTAGCCTGCTTGATGTTTGTAGCTATACCGCGGGCATTAAGCTCCTTCATAACGAAAGGCTTAAAGAGCTCGATAGCCATCTCCTTAGGCAGACCACACTGATAAATCTTTAATTCGGGACCAACAACGATAACCGAACGTCCTGAGTAGTCTACACGCTTACCCAGAAGGTTCTGTCTGAAACGTCCCTGCTTACCCTTTAACAGATCTGAAAGTGACTTCAGGTTTCTGTTTCCGGGGCCTGTAACCGCACGTCCGCGGCGGCCGTTATCGATAAGAGCATCAACAGCCTCCTGGAGCATACGCTTCTCGTTTCTTACGATGATCTCGGGAGTTCCGAGTGTAAGAAGCTTCTTTAATCTGTTATTTCTGTTAATGATACGACGATAAAGATCGTTCATATCAGAAGTTGCAAAACGTCCGCCGTCAAGCTGAACCATAGGACGCAGATCCGGAGGAAGTACGGGAATGGCCTGAAGTATCATCCACTCAGGCTTATTTCCTGACTCACGGAATGCTTCGAATACTTCAAGTCTCTTGATGATCCTTGCACGCTTCTGTCCTGTTGAAGCCTCTAACTCTGCATGAAGCTCCTCGCAATCCTTTTCGAGGTCGATCTTCTTTAAGAGCTCGAGTATTGCCTCAGCACCCATACCTACGCGGAATGCGTCTTCCTGAGGCCACTTTTCCTTAGCTTCATTGTATTCATACTCTGAAAGAATGTCCTTGTTGTTAAGAGTTGTAATACCCTTATCAAGAACTATATATGATGCGAAATAAAGTACTTTCTCTAAGTTTCTGGGTGAAATATCAAGGATTAAGCCCATACGAGAAGGGATGCCCTTGAAATACCAGATATGTGATACGGGTGCAGCAAGATCGATATGTCCCATTCTCTCACGACGAACGGAAGCCTTAGTAACCTCAACACCACACTTATCACAGATAACGCCCTTGAAACGGATCTTTTTATACTTACCGCAGTGACACTCCCAGTCCTTGCTGGGTCCGAATATTTTCTCGCAGAAAAGACCGTCTCTCTCAGGCTTTAAGGTACGGTAGTTAATGGTTTCTGCCTTCTTTACCTCAGCCCTTGACCATTCGCGGATCTTCTCAGGAGACGCAAGTCCGATACGGATAGCATCATAATTTATATCTTTAACAGTATCTGTATTGTAATCTGTAGACATAATTACTTTCCTTTCCTATTTTCTTCTGTATTTTATAGGCCTAACTTAAACCTCGTCATCCGAGCTGTCATCGTTATAATCTGCATACATATCATCATCCTGCATATAGGAATCATATGAATCATACATATCCCCATTACCGTCAGGATCGCCTTCTAATACAGAATATCCGGCGTCTTCATATTCATCATCGTAAGACTTGTTGTAATCATCCTCGGTACCTTCACGCCAAGCCTCCCCGGTATTCTCACTGTAATCGATATCCTCGGTAAGCTTGATCTCCTCACCGTTTTCATCAAGTACGGTAACATCCAGTGCCAGGGACTGAAGTTCCTTTAAGAGCACCTTAAATGACTCGGGAATGCCGGGCTTTGAAATATTCTCGCCCTTAACAATTGCCTCATAAGTCTTAATACGTCCGGTAACATCATCAGACTTAACTGTAAGGATTTCCTGAAGTACATGGCTTGCACCATAAGCTTCAAGAGCCCAAACTTCCATCTCACCGAAACGCTGTCCACCGAACTGGGCTTTACCACCGAGAGGCTGCTGTGTAACAAGTGAGTAAGGTCCGATCGAACGAGCATGGATCTTATCATCTACTAAGTGGTGCAGCTTCAGGTAGTGCATGAATCCGATCGTAACCGCTCCGTCGAAGTACTCTCCTGAACGACCGTCACGAAGTCTTACCTTACCGTCACGGTTGATCGGAACACCTCTCCAGTTGTCACGGCTCTTAAGATTGCTTTCCGAACCAAGATATGCCATAACTTCTTTTCCGACTATCTTAGCATACTTAGAGGTGAAATCCTCCATATCGGAATCGAACTCTTCGCCCTTTTCCTCTGCCTTATCTGCCCATGCCTGCTTCTCTTCTTCATCGAAAGGAAGGTTAGCATAGTCGTTAGCCATATCAAGTGTATCCTGGATATCATCTTCGTCAGCACCGTCAAATACGGGTGTTGAAATATTGAATCCAAGTACCTTTGCAGCCAGACTTAAGTGAATCTCAAGCACCTGACCGATATTCATACGTGAAGGCACGCCCAAAGGATTAAGCACGATATCAAGCGGTCTGCCGTTAGGAAGGAAAGGCATATCCTCTACGGGAAGTACACGGGAAACAACACCCTTGTTTCCGTGACGGCCTGCCATCTTATCACCGACCTGGATCTTTCTCTTCTGAGCTATATATACACGCACGGTCTGGTTAACACCGGGCTGCATCTCATCACCGTTTTCTCTGGTGAACACCTTTGTATCTACGATAATACCGTACTCTCCATGAGGTACACGAAGGGAGGTATCACGAACTTCTCTTGCTTTCTCACCGAAGATTGCACGAAGCAGTTTCTCTTCGGGTGTAAGATCTGTCTCTCCCTTAGGAGTAACACGTCCTACCAAGATATCACCTGCACGAACCTCTGCACCGATGCGGATGATACCGCGCTCGTCAAGGTCTTTAAGTGCATCATCACCTACGCCTGAAATATCTCTTGTGATCTGCTCGGGTCCGAGCTTTGTATCACGGGCTTCTACATCATACTCCTCGATATGTACGGAAGTATAAACATCTTCAGCCACAAGTCTTTCGCTAAGCAGAACAGCATCCTCGTAATTGTAACCTTCCCAGGTCATGAAACCGATAAGAGGGTTGGTACCGAGTGCCAGCTCACCATGGTCTGTTGAAGGACCGTCTGCGATAACCTGACCTGCCTTAACCACATCACCCTTATTTACGATAGGCTTCTGGTTGATGCAGGTACCCTGGTTACTTCTGGTAAACTTAATGAGCTTGTACTCATCACGGGTGCCGTCATCTTTCTTTATAACAATGTGGGTAGCGGTAGCTTTTTCTACCTTACCTGCATTCTTTGCTACTACACAGACACCTGAGTCAACAGCTGTCTTATGCTCCATACCGGTACCGACAACGGGTGCCTGGGTATTAAGAAGCGGAACTGCCTGACGCTGCATGTTTGAACCCATCAGCGCACGGTTAGCATCGTCATTCTCAAGGAAGGGAATAAGTGCTGTAGCTACAGAGAATACCATCTTAGGTGACACATCCATGAAATCAACCTTGGTACTCTGGAACTGTGATGTATCCTCCTTGAAACGTCCTGAAACGTTTGCATTTATGAAATGACCTTCTGCATCAAGAGGAGTATTAGCCTGAGCTACTACGTACTTATCCTCTTCATCGGCAGTCATATAAACAACTTCATCGGTAACCTTGGGATTCTCAGGATCCGACTTATCAACCCTGCGGTAAGGAGCCTCGATAAATCCGTATTCATTGATCCTTGCATAGGATGCAAGAGAGTTGATCAGACCGATGTTAGGACCTTCGGGTGTCTCGATAGGACACATTCTTCCGTAATGAGAGTAGTGAACATCACGTACCTCGAAGGAAGCTCTGTCTCGTGACAGACCGCCGGGACCAAGTGCTGAAAGTCTTCTCTTGTGAGCGAGCTCGCCAAGAGGGTTATGCTGATCCATGAACTGTGACAGCTGTGAACTTCCGAAGAACTCCTTAACTGCTGCAGTTACAGGTTTGATATTTATAAGGTTCTGAGGACTTACATCATCAGGATTGGTGGTTGTCATTCTCTCACGAACAACTCTCTCCATTCTTGAAAGACCGATACGGTACTGATTCTGAAGAAGCTCACCAACTGCTCTGATACGTCTGTTTCCTAAGTGGTCGATATCATCCTTGTAGCCTACGCCATACTCAAGGTGAATATTGTAGCTTACTGAAGCAAAGATATCTTCTTTGGTAATGTGCTTAGGGATAAGAAGTGCTGTGCTTCTCTTGATGGCATCCTTAAGCTCATCCTCATTCTCATACTGCTCTAAAAGTGACTTAAGGGCAGGATAGTAAACAGGCTCAGTGATACCAAGCTCTGCCTTCATATCATCATCACACTCAAAAGGAAGATGGCATGCAATATCAACTGCCATATTTGAGATAACCTTTACGTTATGGTCCTCAGCCTTTAAGGTGATTGAGAAAATACCTGCATTCTGGATCTCATCCGCTAAAGCTTCGCTAATGGTTGTGCCTGCCTCGGCAAGGATCTCACCTGTCTCGTTGTTTACAACATCCTCAGCTAATGTACAGCCTACTACGCGACGCTTTAATGCAAGCTTTTTATTAAACTTATAACGTCCTACCTTTGCAAGGTCGTAACGTCTTACATCAAAGAACATGCTTCTTACAAGTGAATCTGCACTCTCTAATGAGATAGGCTCACCGGGACGAAGCTTCTTATATAATTCCTTTAATCCGCCTTCATAGCTGTCCTCTTCTGCAACCTCTGCGGGTTCCTTTGAAAGAGAAGCCTGGATTTTCGGCTCATCACCGAACATATCTATAAGCTGTGCCTTGGTACCAACGCCTAAAGCACGCAAAAATACCGTAATCGGTACCTTCCTGTTACGGTCTACACGTACATAAAATACATCATTAGAATCGGTCTCATACTCGAGCCATGCACCACGGCTGGGAATAACCGTACATGCATAAAGCTTCTTACCTAATTTATCATGGGTAATATCATAGTAGATACCGGGGGAACGAACCAGCTGGCTGACGATAACACGCTCAGCTCCGTTAATAACGAATGTTCCCGTATCAGTCATTAAGGGGAAATCGCCCATAAAGATATCATGGGTCTTTATAACATCTTCGTCTTCCTTATTGTGAAGCAGGACCTTTACTTTAAGGGGTGCCGCATATGTAGCGTCACGTTCCTTGCATTCTTCAATAGTATACTTGATGTCATCCTTGCAGAGCTGGAAATCAATAAATTCAAGACTGAGCTTTCCATTGTAGTCCTCGATGGGAGATATATCCCTGAAAACCTCATGCAGTCCTTCAGTAAGGAACCAGTTATAGGAATCCTTCTGAACCTCAATAAGGTTTGGCATCTCCAAGACTTCCTTCTGCCTTGAGTAACTCATTCGCACGCCCTTACCGACCTTGATAGGACGTATCCTGTTTTTTTCCATCATTGATGTGTCACCCCTTGAATATATTTGGTAGAACTTATGAAAATGTGCTTGCATTCATACGAAAATATGCTATAATAATATAAATGGGCATACTTCCAGATAATCGTGCATTGTCCATAATAACACATATTTGTCAAGATGTCAAGGCTATTTTTTTATTTCTCAAAAATATCCTGAAGAGTCTCTAAAACCGCATATTTTCAATGGTTTAGGCCATTTGTTAGGCACAACTTACCGACTGTGGATGATAAGATTTTTAATCGGTCATACATGGTCGTTTTTTATTTCTTATATATAAGGTAATTTCTTTTTAGAATCTGTCCGGATCCCTGATATCCAATGTAATAGTTGTTACATCGATAGAACTACCTGGCTCTTGTTGGATTTTTATAAATCTGTTAATATATTAAAGCACTGATCAGTGTACGTCATCTTTAAAGTGCTCCGGTCGGATGTGAGGTTACATCCGGCTGGAGGTTTTTGTCTTTACGGTTATTACGAAGCACTTAATAACCCGCTAATAACCGGTCAGTCAGTGTTTAAGACTGAAAAACAAAAACATATTAAGGAGATCGAAATGGAAAGTAAAAACAATAATCCTGAAATTACTAATGTAGACTTGGAAAATCCCGGAAATATAATTTCAAGTCTCTTTGAAGAGCAAAAGACAAGATTACTGTCCTATTTTGCAATGATTCAAGGAAAATATAAAGTAACTGCAAAAGAAATAGCTGAAGCGGTCGGAATAACCGAAATAACTTTGCGTAAAATAAGATTTGAGGGTCACGAACCTTTTCCGAGTACTTATATACAAATGCTAAATAATCTTAATCTCTCTGCTCTACCGGAAAAAGATACTATTCTAAAGGATCTTCTTCCCGATTTAGAGCATAACCCCTATGTCTGTGATCCCAAATGCCCGTTTATCCACAGCTTTCACATGTATCTGTCTGATCAAGAGCAAATATGCATGTTGAAGAGTAAACTACACAATTTACAAATCAATCAAACCCTTCAAAAAAACTGTAACCCAAAATAACGCTTTTATAATCAACATTGTTCTTGACACAGATTGATAATACTGTTATCCTAAGAGGCAGAAAAACTGTTTAGAAAGGATACTGCGTATTGCAGTCAGG
>Ga0310786_10008081_pt1 | contig 13591 bp, 9 predicted proteins | sample AusTroGonzalo_MG_FD_203881 | JGI IMG/M metagenome (GOLD analysis project Ga0310786, IMG submission 203881) | Bovine rumen microbial communities from tropical cattle in Woodstock, Queensland, Australia - Gonzalo_03 (v2) (version 2) | ecosystem: Host-associated > Mammals > Digestive system >... | reverse complement strand
CGGAGGTGACGATCTGGTAGTAGCCCATGAGATCGTTGAACTCCGTGAGCTTCGCCTCGTCGATCATCGGCATCAGGTCCGCCGAATCGACCTTCTCGCCCGTGACCTTGTTGACGTACTCCTTTTTTAGGAAGCGCCGCAGCCCCTTGCTGTGCGCGGAAGAGATGCGGTAGCTGCCGGGATTCTCCTTGAGCTTCTGCAGGAACTCCATGAACGACATGTTCTCGTTCCTCTCGCGCTCGTAGAACGCCTTGCTCCAGTAGACGACAACCTTCTCCCGGATCTCGTGCTTCTTGCCGTCCTCGTCCTTCACGATGCGCTTCATTGTGCGCGACTTGTGCCGGAAATTCTCGCTGACGACGGTGTAGCCCCGGGGGTCGATGGCCCACGCGCGCTCCGCCTTGTCCGTCTTCCTCAGGCTCTTCGAGACGATGTAGCCGTTCCCGGCCTTGCACACCGCGTGCATGTTCGTCCCCGAGTACATCCCGCGGTCCGAGACGAGAACGAAGCGCTTGATGCCGAGGTCGCCGACCGTCTCGTCCATCGCGGGCTTGAGCGTGTGGTGGTCGAGCGTGTTGCCCGGGAATGTCGCGAACGAGATCGGGATGCCGTTGTCGTCGAGGAAGAGCCCGAACTGGACGATGGGCTGTCTGCGGTTCTCCTTGCTGACGCCGAACTTCCTCAGCCCCGTCACGGTGTTCCCGTCCTCGTCCTCGAAGTCTGCGTCCGGCCTTGCGGTCTCGAAGAAGAAGTTCGTCACGTCGTAGAACACGGTGCCCGGGCTCCTGCCTGTGCTGCGGGTGATGCAGGTGTTCATGCGCTGGACGATCTGCCTGCGGTTCGCGTAGATGACGTCGAGCGCGTCGTAGACGTTGTCTGGATTGGTGCTCTTGACGAGCGGGGTGTAGTACTGGCCGTTCTGCCCCATGGTCGACCACTTCGACTCCGGGTCGATGATCCGCCCGTAGGTCAGCAGCCGCACGATGCCCGTGAGGTCGTACTTGATGCGCGAGGCGCACTTGACGCTCGCGAAGAGCTCGTCGAGGCCGAGCGCGCGGAAGACCGGGTCGAGCACGCACGGGGCCAGCCGCTTCGGCTCGCCGATGCATTTCCCGTCGCCGCGCTCGAACGTGACCGTCCACTTGCGCACGGGTGCCTGGTCTACGTACGGCTCCAGCTCCTTGATGAGGGGCCTGCCTTCGGCAAAGGACTCGCGCAGACGCCTCAGGTAGTCTGGCTTGCCGTCGTCGTGCCTTGCAAGCGCGCCCAGGCTGACGATGGTCTTCTTGCCGATCATCAACTTCCCGTTTCTGCTCTTCATCCTTTTCAAGGACACGAGACGAAGGTACTCGTTGTTGCCGGACTTCTGCTTTTCGATGTGTAGTGACATATCATCCTTTTATGGAAATATAGAGATAATGATAATATTATACCATATGTGATGCACTTCTGTCAATAGGGCCCGCAACATTTCGAAGATTAGTCAGTCAGCAAAGTGGCAAACTCGGGACGTAAGGTTTTCGCGACAGTATCAAAAAAATGTTTTTTTTGGTATAATATGCGCAGGTCGCCGGCGGCGTCGCCGGGGCCCGGAAGAAAAAACACCCGATGGAGGTAAAAGAGATGGCGTGCAAGTGCGGCAGCAAGTGCAAGTGCGGCGGCGAGTTCTCCGCCCCGATGAGTGCGTTGTGGAAGGTTTACGACGGGATCGGCGCCAAGCCGGATGTCGTCGCGGTCGCGTGGGAGCGCGAGGACGGCAAGGTGTACAGGTACGACCTGCCGATCCCGAAGAGGCTCGACCCCGAAGCGGCGAAGTTCGTCTCCTACGTCGTGGACCGCATCGCGAAGTTCATAGTCTGGTCCGCCGGCGGATGGAAGCTCTACCTCTCCGGTCCGGACGCGGTCGTGCAGCCCGTCGCCAAGGCGTACACGAAGAAGGGCGCGAGAAAGTTCGACTGGGACTTCTTCACGTCGATCTACGGGCGTCCCGTCGAGGCGGTCGTGCTGCCGCTCAAGAAGATGCCGGAGTTCAAGGAGAAGACTTCCCTCGTCAAGACCGTCGCCGACGGCTGCCGCATCGGTTTCGACCTCGGCGCGAGCGACTTCAAGATCTCCGCGCTCAACAAGGGCAAGGTCGTGTTCTCGAAGGAGTTCCCGTGGGATCCGCGCAACAACGCCGACCCCGAATACCACTACACGAAGCTGACCGAAGGCCTCAAGGAGGCCGCCGCGGCGCTGCCGCGCGTCGACGCGATCGGCGGTTCGACGGCCGGGACCCTCGTCGGGCAGAAGATGGGCATCGCTTCGCTCTTCCGCGCGGTCAAGGAGAAGAACCCGTCCAAGTTCGAGACGGCGCAGAACATGTTCTTCCGCATCGAGAAGGACTGGGGCGTGCCGTTCGCGATCTACAACGACGGCGACGTCACGGCCCTCGCGGGAATGATCACGATGAACAAGAAGGGCATCCTCGGCGTCGCGATGGGCTCCAGCGAGGCGGTGGGCTACGTCGATCCCAAGGGCGCCATGACGGGCCGCATCAGCGAGCTCGCGTTCGCGCCGGTCGACTTCAACCCGGCTGCGCCGAAGGACGAGTGGTCGGGCGACGCGGGCGTCGGCGCGATGGCGTTCTCGCAGCAGGCCGTCAACTGGCTCGCCGAGAAATACGGCTTCAAGTTCCCGAAGGACATGAAGCTCCCCGAGCGCCTCAAGGTCGTGCAGGCCGCGATGGAGAAGGGCGACGGCAAGGCCCTCAAGGTCTACATCCAGATCGGGCGCTTCCTCGCGCACGCGATTCCGTGGTACAACGAGTTCTACGACTACTCCAACATGATGATCCTCGGGCGCGTCACGTCCGGCCTCGGCGGCGAAGTCATCCTCGAGACCGCGAAGGCGATGCTCAAGGACGTCTATCCCGAGTGGGCCGAGAAGATCGACATCTTCATGCCCGACGAGAACGCGCGCCGCCTCGGCCAGTCCGTCGCCGCCGCGCAGATCCCCGTAATCCGCAAGCGCTGACCGGGGGGCTACGGAGGAAATCATGGTTTCCGACAACGTGAAAAAGGGGAAGGAGAGAGCGCCTCACCGCTCTCTCCTTTTTGCGACCGGCATCGCCCGCAAGGACGTCAAGAAGCCTTTCATAGGAATCTGCAACAGCTACGAGAGCTTCGTGCCCGGCCATTGCCACCTCAACAAGGTCGGCGCGTTCCTGAAGAAGTGCGTCGAAGAGGCGGGCGGCGTCGCGATGGAGTTCAACACCATCGCCGTCTGCGACGGGATCGCGATGGGGCACGCGGGGATGAAGTATTCGCTCCCCTCGCGCGAGCTCATAGCCGACAGCGTCGAGACCGTCGCGAAGGCGCACTGCTTCGACGCTCTGATATGCGTGCCGAACTGCGACAAGATCGTGCCGGGCATGCTCCTCGGGGCCTTGCGCGTCAACGTGCCGACGATATTCGCCTCCGGCGGGCCGATGGCCCCGGGGCGGAATCCGCTCACAGGCGCCGACAGCGACCTGAACACCGTGTTCGAGGCGGTCGGCGCGGAGTCGGTGGGCAAAATCTCCGCCAAGGACCTCGAAAAGGTCGAGGAGACTTCCTGCCCCGGCTGCGGGTCGTGCAGCGGAATGTTCACTGCCAACTCGATGAACTGCCTCTACGAGGCGCTCGGGATCGCGCTCCCCGGGAACGGCACGGTGCTCGCGACGGATCCCCGCCGCGCGGACCTCTACCGCGCCGCCGCGAAGAGGGCCGTGGCGATGGCGAAAAAGGGCGGGCCGCTCCCGCGCGAACTGGTCACGCGCGAATCGCTCGACAACGCGCTTACGCTCGACATGGCGATGGGCGGCTCGACGAACACCGTCCTGCACACGCTCGCGATCGCGCGCGAGGCGGGCGTCGACTACTCGCTAGAACGCATGAACGAAGTCTCCGCCGCGACGCCGTACGTCTGCAAGCTCGCGCCGAGCGGACACTACCATGTCAGCGACCTCGACCGCGCCGGCGGCATAATGGCCGTGCTGAAGCGCGTGGAAAAGAACCCGACGCTCCACCTCGACGCGCCGACCGTGAGCGGAAAGACCCTCGGCCGTCAGATCCGCGAAGCGAAAATCCTCGACAGCGGCGTGATACGCACGGTCGAAAACGCCTATTCGCCGGACGGCGGGCTCGCCGTGCTCTGGGGCAACCTCGCGGAGCGCGGGGCCGTCGTGAAGAAGGGCGGCGTCGCGCCGTCGATGATGAAGTTCACCGGACGCGCGATATGCTTCGACTCCCAGGAAGAGGCCTGCGCCGGCATCCTCGGCGGCAAGGTCAAGCCCGGCCACGTGGTCGTCATACGCTACGAGGGCCCGAAGGGCGGACCGGGAATGCAGGAGATGCTCGCGCCGACGTCGTACATCATCGGACAGGGCCTCGGAGAGTCCGTGGCGCTCCTGACCGACGGCAGGTTCTCAGGCGCGACGCACGGCGCGTGCGTCGGCCACGTCTCGCCCGAAGCCGCGGAAGGCGGCCTCATCGGACTTCTGAAGGACGGCGACGAGATAACCATCGACATCCCGAACCGTTCGATGACGGCGAAACTGACGAAAAAGGAAATCGCCGCCAGGGCGGCGAAAGCCAAAAAATGGACGCCCCGGATCCGCGGTGGGTGGCTCGAGCGGTATGCCCGTTTCGTGGGCAACGCCTCCACCGGCGCGAGTCTCGGGGCGTGAGCCGCCGCCGTCTTACTTGACGGTGACGAGCGAGTTGAACGTGCCCTGGTCGTTCGGTACGGAGTTGACGTTCTCCGGATCGGCGCACCAGGTGCCGTCGACCACGAACTTGTACTGGTAGTCGCCGGGGGCGAGCTTGACCGTGGCCGTGTAGACGCCGGCGCGGGCCTTGTACGCCATCTTCTTCGCGGACGGATTCCAGTCGTTGAACTCGCCGGCGAGATAGACGGACTTGCCCTTGTCGGCATGGACCGTGAACGTCACCGCCTTGGCGACGGGCTTCGCCGGCTTTTCGGCGACGGCCTTGACCGCCTTCTTGGCGACGACTTTGGCGGTCGCGCATCTCTTCTTCGTGTTTATCTTCATTTTTTCTTGTTTCCCTTCTATCCGCCGGAATCGGCTCTTTTGCCTTCCTCGCAACGAACGGGCGCATATTATCTCATATTTTTTCCAAAAGTCAAGTGCCAAATTTGCGTTTCGCGCCCCGCCGGCCCCCGGACGCCCGTTTGACAGGCGGGCCCGGAACGTGATATAATATCCGTCAATTCCAATATCCGGAGCAAAGAAGAAATGATAGACGTCAGGAAACTGAAGGACGAATTCGACGAGACCGCCGCCGCGCTCGCGCGCCGCGGGGTCGAGAAGGCGACGCTCGAGAAGGCGCGCGATCTGGACGCGAAGCGCAGGGCGCTGCTTGCGGAGACCGAGACGCTCAAGGCGAAGCGCAACGCCGCCTCGAAGGAAATCGGCAAGATCGCCAAGGAGGGCGGCGACATCGCCGCCGCGAAGGACGAGATGCGCAAGGTCGGCGACAGGATCGCCGAGATCGACCGCGAACTCGCGGAAGCGGGCGCGGAGCTGCGCGAGACGCTGCTCATGATCCCCAACATACCCGCGCCGGAAATTCCGACGGGCATGGATTCGTCCGCCAACGTCGTCGTCAGAAAGGTCGGAGAGTGGAAGGATCCTTCCTTCAAGATACTCGACCACATGGCGGTCGGCGAGAAGCTCGGCATATTCGACTTCCCGCGCGGCGTCAAGCTCACGGGCACCGGATTCCCGATCATCCTCGGGCAGGGCGCGAAGCTCCAGCGCGCGCTCATACAGTACATGCTCGACCTGCACTGCCGCGAGCAGGGCTACACCGAGATGCTCCCGCCGTTCGTCGTCAATTCCGATTCGATGACGGGCACGGGCCAGCTGCCGAAGTTCGCCGAAGACCTCTACCATTGCCAGATCGACGACTTCTGGCTCATCCCGACGGCGGAAGTGCCCGTCACCAACTACTACCGCGACGACATACTCTCCGCCAAGGACCTGCCCGTCAAGCTCACGGCCTACACGCCGTGCTTCCGCCGCGAGGCCGGCAGCGCCGGCAAGATGACGCGCGGAATGCTGCGCGTCCACCAGTTCGACAAGGTTGAGATGGTGAATTTCGTGCACCCCGACCATTCGTTCGAGCAGCTCGAAATCCTCGTGAAGGAGGCGGAAGCCGTCCTCACAGGCCTGGGGCTCCACTTCCGCGTCCTGCAGCTCTGCTCTGGCGACATGGGCTTCTCCGCCGCGAAATGCTACGACCTCGAGCTCTGGGCCCCCGGCGAGCAGCAGTGGCTCGAAGTCAGCTCGTGCTCCTGCTTCACCGACTACCAGGCGCGCCGCCTCAACTGCCGCTTCCGCGACACGGACGGCAAGACGAAGCTCGTCCACACGCTCAACGGCTCCGGCGTGGCGCTCCCGCGCCTCATGGTCGCGCTCCTCGAGCAGCACCAGAACGCCGACGGCTCCGTGACGATTCCGGAGGTGCTGCGTCCGTACATGAACGGCATCGAGAAGCTCGAGCCGGTGAAGTGACATTCCGGCGCGAAAGCGCAGAAAGGCAACCCACGATGAAGATGACGACATTCGCGGCCGCGGCGCTCGCCGCAGTCTCGGTCTTTGCGGAACAGGAGTCCGCCACGCCCCCGGACGGGACCGAAACGGACAAGTCCGGCGGGATTGCGTTCGATGCGGGCGCCGACCTGCGCATACGCCAGGAGTTCGTGGACAACGCCCCCGGGCTGCCCGGCGGCGGCCGCACCTCGACCGCGAGGTACGGCAAGTACCGCAACCACATGCGGTTCCGTCCGCGCGTCTGGGGAGAGGTGAACTTCGACGACACGATACGCATCTACACGAGGCTCGCCGACGAGTTCCGCTGGAACGTGCGCCCGAAGAACCGCACGACCACGTTCCCGGACGAGGTGATCGTCGACAACCTCTTCATCGAGGGGACGGACCTCTTCGACGGTTTCCTGGACTTCAAGATCGGGCGCCAGGACATCTACAACATGTACGGGCTCGACCACATCTTCGTCGACGGCACCCCCGGCGACGGGTCTCGCACCGTCTACTCCGACGTCGCGCGCTTCGCGCTGAAGTTCGAGGAAACGGGCACGCTGGACCTCTTCGCGCTCCACAACTGGGACGACAACCCTCTCCGCTGGGGAACGCGGCGCAGCCGCCACAGGTCACTCTCGGGGCTCGGCGGCGGCGCCGAAGCGGAAATGGACGACTGGGGCTGGGGCGCGATCTGGTCCGGACAGATCACGCCGCAACTGCCGTACCAGGTGTTCGCGATGCAGAAGGTGACGTCCTCCTACCACCTGCGCGGCGAGAAGCATCCGTCGTACAGGCGCGAGCTCGTCGGCGTCAAGCTGACGCCCAAGCTCACCGACGAATTCTCCCTTCAGCTCGAAGCGATGGGGCAGGTCGGCCGCAATGGTTCCGGCGGATGGCTGAGCGGCTGGAGCACTTACACCGGCGTCAACTGGAAGGAGAAGACCGATCCGGAAGAGATCTCCGGCTTCGCGAGCCTGGGCCTGCACCTGATGAGCGGCGACAAGGACGCGGCCGACGAGGACGGCGGCCGCCACGCGTGGGATCCGATGTGGTCGCGCGGCGTGAACGATTCAGAGCTGTTCCTCTACGGTACTCACTACGGCACTGCGTGGTGGAGCAACATGGCGCTGCTGAAGCTCGAAGGCGGCATCGATCTCGGCAAGGGCTACCGCGTCGCCGCGATGACGGGCCCCATGTTCGCGATGGAGCAGGACGGACTCGGCGGCGGCGACAGCCATTTCAAGGGCCTCCTGAGCCACCTACGGTACGACTTCCCGATCCTTGAGTCGGAAAAGCACGGTTCGCACAAGTTCGAGGTGTTCGGCCACATCTACGCCGAACTCTTCAATCCCGGCGACTACTTCGATACCGACAGGCCGGCGTGGTTCCTGCGCTGGCAGATCGACTTCAGGTTCTGACGCGTGAAGCCGGATTCGATAGCGGATCTGCGCGAAACCTACGGCAGGTACGTCGACGGCTACCGCGACGCCGGCGGCGCGCTGCCGGACATGATGCAGCTCAAGCTGACGCACACCGAGAAGGTCGTCGAATCCGCGATCGCGATCGCGAAGGGCGAAGGGTTCGACGCGCGCACGTCGCTCGCCTGCGAGGCCGCAGCCCTCCTGCACGACACCGGGCGCTACGAACAGCTGCGCGTCTACAACACGTTCCGAGATTCCGATTCGGTCGATCATGCCGTCTTTTCGCACGACATCGTGGAAAAGCGCGGCTGGCTCGACGGCTGGACCGACCGCGACGCGATTCTCGACGCGGTCCTCTACCACAACAGGCGCGACATTCCCGCGGACGTGGCCGAAGGCCTGCCGCTCGCGTGCGCCAGAACCGTGCGCGACGCCGACAAACTCGACATATTCCGCGTTCTCGAAGACCGTGTGCGCAACACGCAGTGGCGCACCGACTCGCGCGCGTTCTGGAACCTCAGCGTCGACGCGCCGCCGAACCCCGAGGTCGTGGCCGCGATACGCGGGAGGCGTCCGGTGGAATACCAGCAGATCACGTGCCTTGCGGATTTCGTGCTCATCCAGATCGGCTGGATGGTCTCGGGCCTGGAATACGCGACTTCGCGCCGGCTTTGCGCGGAGCGCGGACATCTCGAGTTCAGGCGCGGCTTTCTCGCGGAAATCGCTCCGGGGAGCGACGCTGACGGGCTTTGCGACCTCGCCGCCGGCGTCCTGGCGGGAGCCCGCGGCGGGGAGACGGCGCGGCCATGACCGTTGCCGTGGGGCTCAGCGGCGGAGTCGATTCGAGCGTCGCGGCGATTCTTCTCAAAGAGCGCGGATACGATGTCGTCGGCATTACGATGAAGCTCTGGCGCGGCGCGTACAAAGGCGGCGCCCGCGATGCCTGCTTCGGCGCTGGCGAGGCGGAGGATATCGCGTCCGCCGAAAAGTTCGCGAAGGCCGCCGGGATAGAATACCGCGTCTTCGACTGCTCCGGGGAATACGAGCGGCGGATCGTCGCGTATTTCCGCGAGACGTACCTTTCGGGCAGGACCCCGAACCCCTGCGTAAGGTGCAACGCCGTCATGAAATTCGGCCTTCTGCCGCGTCTCGCGGCGGAAAGCGGCCTGAAGTTCGACAGGTTCGCGACGGGGCACTACGCGAGGCTCGGCGAACGCGGCGGACGCGTCGCGCTATTGAGGGCGAAGGACGAGGCGAAGGACCAGAGCTATTTTCTCTACCGGCTTTCCCAGGAGCAGCTCGCGAGGCAGATTTTCCCGCTCGGCGAACTGACGAAGCGCGAGGTAAGGGACATCGCGCGCGCACATTCGCTCCCGGCGGCGGAGAAGCCCGATTCGCAGGATTTCTACTCCGGCGACGTGAACGAACTCATAGGCGCGCCGCCTCGCGAAGGGGAGATCGTCGACTCGTCGGGCCGCGTCCTCGCCAAGCACGACGGATTCTGGCGCTTCACGGTCGGGCAGCGCAAGGGTCTGGGCATAGGCGGCGGAGGCGTGCCGTACTACGTTACGGAAATCGACGCGTGCCGCAATCGCGTCGTCGTCGGCACTGCGGAGGAGACTCTGAAAAGGGGTCTTTCGGTCGTTGACGTCAACTGGGTGTCGTACGCGCCCACGGATGCGGAAATCCCGTGTTTCGCAAAGGTGCGCAGCGCGGGCAGGCTCGTGCCGGCGGTTCTGCGGAACGGATGCGACTGCGAGTTCGCGGAGCCCGTCGCCGGCGTCGCGCCGGGCCAGAGCGCGGTCTTCTACGACGCGTCGGGCGCCGTCGTCTGCGGCGGCGTGATCGACCGGGCGACGGTTTGACGGGACTGCGCAACCGGGGCGCCGTGCCGCGCCTTACGATGTGCGGCGCGTGGCGCGCAGGATAATCGCGAACGAAGCGGGGAGCGCGACGGCGAGCGCGGCGGCGATGCCGCCGCCGGCGCCAAGCGCGAGCGTCGCCCACGGAATTTCGAAGCAGACGGGCAGCCCCCAGTTCGCCATCGCGGCGCGCGTGGGGAACGTGAAGAGCCAACCCGCCGGCGCGCCGCAGGCGAATCCCCATGCGAGGCCGCGAAGGGCTACGCCGGCGGCCTCGGACGCGAGAACGGCGACGAGGCGCGCGCGCGTCGCACCGGCGGCGCGAAGTACGGCGAGTTCCCTGCGCCGCGAATCCGCGGCGGCGACCAGCATCGCCACGAACCCTATCGACACGACAAAGACGAATATGAAGGGAATCTTCGCCATGGCGCCGATGAGGTCGCTGCCGTGTGCGAGAGTGCCGTCCGCAATCTCGTCGCGGGAATGGAGCCTCACGGCATTGCCCTTGACCTCGCCCGTGTCGTCTTCCGTGTACGCGCCGTCGAGAGCCTTGACGATTCCGGCTTCAACCCTGCGGCCCGCCTCGAACGCGCCGTGCCGGGCGAGGAATTCCGGGTCGAAATCTAGCCAGACGTGCGTCATGCCGACCATCTGCTGCGGACGCGGATCGCAGGCCGCAAGAGTGTCGAAGCCGACGAATACGGGGCCGTCGGTGTTCGCCGGCGCACCGTTCATTCCCCGCACGAGGGCGCGGCTCGTCACCAGATGCCAGTTCAGGTCGACAATGCCGGCGATCCGGAGCTTCATCTTGAGGCCGCGTCCGCAGTCGAGGTCGACGGTGCCGCCAAGGGCGAGATTGCGCGACCTTGCCATCATCGACGTGATTATGCAGGCGTCTTCCGTGGCGATCGCCTTTTCCGCGCTCTCGCGGTCTCCTGCGACGAACCTGAACCGCGGCAGCCTGTCGCTCGCGAGCAGAAGCGCGTTGCGGCCCGGCTTCGGGCGCTGAGGACCGCCCCTCCCGCGTCCGCGCGCGCCGTCTGGGCGCGCGGATTCCCGCGTCTGGCCGCCGCCGGGACCTGTCATCTCCTCGAACGGGTCGAAGTTGACCTGCAGAGGCTGGAGCTCGGCAATCCAAGCGACGCCCTCGACGTTTCTTAGTTTTTCGATGTCGAAGCTGGAGACGCCGGCGGGGAGGATCGAGACGATGGCGTCCGGCCATTCCGGCGACGGCACGAACGCCTTCATGAGCGAAGAGCCCCAGACCTCGACGGCTACGAACGAGCCGAAGCCGAACGCGAACGCGACGACCATCCCTGCGCGGCTCCTGCGCGGCGGACGCGCGCTCGCGGCCTCGAGCGGCTTCACCGAGAGCGCGCTCTTCATGGCGAAGAGCGACGCGGCTGCGGCGACGAGCGGCGTCGCCGCCGCTACCGCCGCTACCGCGCCCCACGAGACGGCTGCGCCTTCCGGGAACGTGGCGGCGTCCGACGCGGCGAACGCGAACACTGCGGCGATCGCGACGGCGGTGCCTGCGGCGAACCCGGCGGCGGCGAGCGCCAGGGCCTCGCGCACCAGGAGCCGCACGACGCCGGAGCGCGTCATTCCCGCGAGCCGCAGGACCGCGATTTCGCGGCGGCGGGCGCCGACGGAAAGAAGCAGCGTGTTAACCAGGAGCGCGAGCGCGGTCAGCGCGGCGGCGCAGAGAAGGAGCGGCTTCGACCTGTCCATGTTGCGCACTGCGTCGCTTTTGAACGCGGCGGCAATGTTCTCGAACGGTTCGGGGCGGAAACGCTCCCAGTCTTCGCCTATCGTCGCGGCGGTCTCCGGCGAGACGAAGGCGTTGGGGTATGCGCTCCTGAATCCGGCGGGGCGCTCCCAGTCGATCACCTCCGATATTTCCAGGTCGTACGCGCCGTTTCTGCCGACCAGCTTCAGGCTCGTGCCTACGGCCGGCGTCTTGAGCCTCCTTTGCGCGAAAAGGGCGCGCGTCACGGCGATTCCGGCGACGCCTGGCCTCGTCGCCACGTTGGCGACCATGGGCGGGCCCTGCATTACGCGGCCGCCGGGTCTGAAGTCGAGGGCGAAGCGCGCCGCGAGCGCGCCGTCGCCGACCGGGACTTCTGCGAGCATCCGCTTCGCGACCGCAGGGGCCTGCGCGTCTCCGGTCGCGACGAGCGACTGCGTGAACACGATCGCCCCGGCGGCGGCGGCGACGCCGAGGATTGCGCAGACGTGCCGCGTCTTCACCGGCACGCCTCCAGATATTTCGCGGAGACGGCGGCCGGATCGCCGCCCGGTTCGCACGAGGCCGCTATCCTGCCGTTCCTGAGGAAATTGACGCGCGAGGCGCACGCCGCGACGACGGGGTCGTGGGTCACGACCAGGATCGCGCACTTCTCCGAGGCGTTGAGCTCCTTGAGAAGGGCGCATATCGCCTTTGCGGATTCAGTGTCCAGATTGCCGGTCGGCTCGTCGGCGAGGACGACGGCGGGCGACGCGATCAGCGCGCGGGCGATGGCGACGCGCTGCTGCTCCCCGCCGGAAAGCTCGTCCGCCCGCGCCGTGTCGCGACCGGCGATGCCGAGGACCGATACGAGTCTCTCGTACCGGGCTTCGTCCGGGCGACGTCCGTCCAGCCGCAGGGGAAGCAATATGTTCTCCCTCACGGAGCGGTCCGGAAGAAGGTTGAACGACTGGAATACGACCCCCGTGCGGCGGCGGCGGAATTTCGCGGCGGCGGAGTCGGACATTTTCGTGACGTCCTCGCCGCCGACGAGCAGCGTACCGGCGTCCGCCGCGATAAGCCCTGCGGCGAGGTGGAGGAACGTGGACTTTCCGCTGCCGCTCGGCCCCATCAGCGCCTCGAAGCGTCCGTCGCCCACGGCCAGAGAGAAATCTTCGAGTACCTTGCGCTTGCCGTACGCCCTGCAAAGGTCTGTCGCCTCTATCGCCGCCATCCCAGCACCTCCAGTCAGTTGCCGAGCGTCGTCGCCCAGCTCGAATTGTATTCCGCCGCGCGGTACGTCTGGCCGGCGCAGTCGACGACGCCGGCGAGGCGGCAAGCCGAGACGACGCCCTGGCCGCCCGCCTTAAGGACGAACACCGCGAGGTAGTTGCGGTAGTTGCGCTTGTCGTAGTACGGGTTGAACGGCGCCTCGCCGAGACCGAGCTGGTTGCGCACGCAGTTGGCGTTCTTGCCGATGCCGAAGGCCACCAGCTTCACGGAAGAAAGCGCGGCGGACGCGGTGGACGCCTGGAACGTGGCGTTCGTGTAGCCGAGCGTGTAGCCGAAATCGTCGTAGATCGTCGAGCCGGGCTGGATCACGGCGACGGGCGAGCCTGCCGTCAGGTACACCGGGTAGAACGCGCTCATGTCCGGACGGAATCCCGGCCCGCCGCCCTGGATCTTGAGGCCGTCTTCGGATACGTCTATGCCGTTCACCGTTCGCACGGCGGTGCAGTAGCCGCCGCGTTTCGCGCCGTACGCCTGGGCGGTGGACGGGTTGTGGAGGTAGTAGAAATTCACGCCGGCGTCCTTGAGGAGCGTCGCGTCGCTTTCGGTCAGGTAGTATATGCCGAGCTGCTTGTAGAGCCCGGTGTTGCGCGTTCCGAGGTTCTTTTCCTGCGCTTCGGCGAGCGAGGCGACGTTGCCGCTCCCCTGGCCGGCCGCGTTGTAGAGCGCGCCAAGCACCTTCCAGGAGCCGTCGTAGATGCCGAGC
>Ga0310786_10008080_pt1 | contig 13591 bp, 9 predicted proteins | sample AusTroGonzalo_MG_FD_203881 | JGI IMG/M metagenome (GOLD analysis project Ga0310786, IMG submission 203881) | Bovine rumen microbial communities from tropical cattle in Woodstock, Queensland, Australia - Gonzalo_03 (v2) (version 2) | ecosystem: Host-associated > Mammals > Digestive system >... | reverse complement strand
TGACGGAAAGACCCAGACAGTCAGCGGCTACACCGTTGCATGCAACAACGAGCTATACGACATTAACAAATATGTTTCATTCTCTGGCGACAGCATCGTGTCGGGTACTGACGCAAAGACCTATGACATGGGACTGACGGAATCACAGTTCGCGAACACCGCTGCGGGCTTCACCAACGTGACCTTCAAGGTGACGGACGGTACACTGACCATCACACCGAAGGCTGTCACCATCACAGCCCAGAGCCATGCGTTCACTTATACAGGCGAAGCTCAGAGCTGGCCGCAGTATGATGTTGAGGGACTGGTAGGTGATGATGCCATCAATGCCGTTGTGACAGGTAGCATCACATATCCTTCACAAGGCACTGTAGCTAACAAGGTGGAGAGCTATGAGTTCACGAAGGGTACTGCAGGTAACTATAGCGTGACGACGAAGAACGGTGAGTTGACGATGACTGCAGCTGATGTGGCCATCACGATTACAGCAGCCAGCCAACAGTGGACCTATGACGGAACGGCTCATACTAATACTGCTGTCACCATTACCAGCGGTGAACTGCTTACTGGTGATGTGCTCGTAGCTACAGCAGCAGGTAGCGTGACGAATGTAGCCGATACGAAGACAGGTAACAACCCTGTAGCTGAGGGCTATAAAGTGATGCACGGTGAGACTGACGTAACTGCCAACTATGCCATCACTGCTGTAGCGGGTACACTGACCATCGCACCTAAAGCTGTCACCATCACAGCACAGAGCCATGCGTTTACTTATACAGGCGAAGCTCAGAGCTGGCCGCAGTATGATGTCGAGGGACTGGTAGGCGATGATGCCATTACGGCCGTTGTGACAGGTAGCATCACATATCCTTCACAAGGCACTGTAGCTAACAAGGTGGAGAGCTATGAGTTCACGAAGGGTACTGCAGGCAACTACAGCGTGACGACGAAGAACGGTGAGTTGACGATGACTGCAGCCGATGTGGCCATCACGATCACAGCAGCCAGCCAGCAGTGGACCTATGACGGAACGGCTCATACTAATACTGCTGTCACCATTACTAGCGGTGAACTGCTTGCGGGTGATGTGCTCGTAGCTACAGCAGCAGGTAGCGTGACGAATGTAGCTGATACAGAGACAGGTAACAACCCAGTAGCAGGCTATAAAGTGATGCACGGTGAGACTGACGTAACTGCCAGCTATGCCATCACGACTGTAGCGGGTACACTGACCATCACACCAAAGGCTGTCACCATCACAAGCCAAAGCGAGGAATTTACTTACGATGGTCTTGCACATACGAATGCTAATTATGACGTAGAGGGTCTTGTGGGCGATGATGCCATCAAGGCCGTCGTCAGCGAAAGCATCAAATATGTAAGAGAGAATTACGTAGATAACAAAATCGTTAGTTATGAGTTCACGAAGGGCGACCCCACAAACTACGATGTCAAGCTAAAAGGAGGTAGGCTGACGATGTTGAAAGCCAAACTGATACTTACAGGTGGTATCACGATTTGCAAAAACGTGACGAATGGCGATGTCACCTACTCTGTCGATTGCTCGAATGTTGAGTTTAATGGCCTTGTCGGTAGCGACAAGATTACCATCAGCGGTATCACGATTAGCTCAATCGAAATAAATGAAGATGGCTCAGAAACCATCATGCTCGGCTTCAGTAACGTTTTACTCGAAGGTGATAATTTAGATTGCTACGAGTTCACGACGGCCGAGGGTGCAGAAACTGTCACCATTACAAAGACCATCGTAGTGAACGAAGAGGGTACGACGACCGAAACCACCGTTACGCAGGAAACGAACGAAGCAGGTCAGCTCGTGACGACGACCACAGAAAATACGGTAGGAACAGATGGTTCTACGTCCAATACTGAAAAGAAAGAATGGAATGGTGAGGACGGCAATCAACATGAGAAAATGTTCCAACAATCGTTTAATGCAGATGGTGATCCTTTGTCATCAGCCTGGAAACAAACAGTCAGTGATGAAGTTGGGCCTATTCATGAAAATGGAGAATATGTGTGGACTGATAAAGATGAAGGCATCCTTGCCTCTGTCGGAGTTGCTGGTGAGAGAAATGGAAGCGAGAATTGGAACGAGAATGTCAGTGGAAATGTATGGTCTCAAAACGACAATCTATTGTACAGTTTTGAGTCAGAAACACTCTATGGTCCTTCCAGAGACCTTCTTTCAGTTGAAAAGACTGAACAGTGGGATAAACAAGAAGAAGGCCTCAAGGCCACATCCGAATTAACAGGTCTGATAAACGATGAAGGTAATTGGGATGAGACACTCAAACGTTCAGTAAGTGATCCATTAGGTAATACTTTGTACAAATCCGTGACGAACACAACTATTGATGAAAATGATAATACTTGGATGACGTCCTTTGAAGAGTTGTATGACCCAGATAAGGGAGAGTTTATTAATATTCTTCTTGCGTCGGCGAAAGACGAGAAAGACCTCCCATCACTTAAATGGGATGCTGATGAAGATACCGAATTCAAAAATCTTTCGGGAGAATTTGCAGATATTGATAAAATGGTAGTGCCTAATGAATCTAATGAATTTGCAGAAAATCCTTGGGAGGATAATAAGAGTCTTTTGGAAAGTTTTGGACTTGGTGACGCTTATTTCCAAGCTGACAATTGGAGCAATATCGACGTTAAATGTAAAACAGAATTTAACAAAGAAGGTGATGCAATAGACAGGGAATATAGTTACGTGGTGAACCAATGGACTGATGAAACTAATATGGCTGTGGTCAATGAGAAGAGCGGTAATCTCTTCAATGTTGAATATGACGAGGAAGAGCCACTTTATGATTTTGAAGCAAAATTTGATAGTTGGAACTTTAATGATGAGAGTATATTCGATAAATTCGGTCTTCCTACTGACAAAGAAGAGAATGCTAATGTTACGTGGGATGATGAAGATAATCGGCAGATTGAAATATGGGGCAAAGAAGAAGATCTGCGTAAATACTCTGAACTATACAGCCCCCGCCGTGCCCCAGAGGAGGATGAGAACGTGCCTGAAGGTTATATCAAGATAGAGTCAGGAGTAGACTACGAGGTGCTGAAGGAAGGTCCTATCATTCTGACCATCCTCACGAAGGGTGGACCAATGGAAATCAAGAGCATCAAGTTCAAGGATAGTTCTATCTCTACTGCCATTCGTGAATTCGCAGATACCAGCAGCAAGACAGCTGACGAGTGGTACACGATTGACGGACGCAAGCTGGAGGAAAAGCCAACGAAGCAAGGAGTGTATATAAATAATGGAGTGAAAGTATTTATAAAGTAAAGACCTTAGACTTTAGACCTTAGACTTTAGACTTTAGCAAAGGAGTTAGAGGAGTTAACGAGCAGATGCTCGTGGAAAGACCCTCTCCCGTCACCCCCTTCGATTCCCCCGTTATCGGGGGACAGGAATCTTAAAGGGGGAGGAGGGAAGATTAGGGAATAAAGTGATGCTTTATTCCCTAATTTGTTTTTCGTTGTTTTTCAACTGTTTACATCTTTGTGATTGTCAAAACGCCAGCCGATAGGGCAGGGACGGAGAGGATGACATCGGTGCCTTCGGTCTTCGGTGTTGCTGTCTGGAGTGCAACAGCGTGCTTGTTCTCCATGCTGTTAGCTACCGTGAGCGAACCAGGAGCATAGTACTCGAAGGCTGTTTCCTTCACGCCCGTCCAGTCGCCTTTGATGCGAAGGGTGGCTGGTTGGTCGGTGGGGTTCACCACCTTCACGATGACTCCTGAGCCATTCTCTGCCATCGTGGTGCTCACGCTCAGATTGCCGGTCTCACCGCTATAGGCCAGACGGTACTTGGAGAAGTGGTCGTACCAGAGTTCGGTGACCTGACAGTTGGGTGCCTTGAACAAATCCTTATAGTCAAAGTTGATGAAGGCATTGTTCCAGTCGGGCGAGTCGGTACGGCGGAGGAACAGCGCAGCAGCTCCCATAGCCACTACGTCACGTGCCTCGCACATATTGAGGAAGCCACCTGCAAAGAGGCCTGTGCGCCAATCGATGCTATTGAGGTTCCACTCGGAAATGAAGAGCTTGATGTTCGGATTCGGACCGTCGGCAATCATGCGGGCATAGCGGTCGTACTGCTGCCCCAGACGTACAGGACCTGTGGCATAACCGCCTTGCTGCTCGTAGTGGTGGAGACTGAGGTAGTCGAAGAAGTTGCCGCTACGCTGGATGAACTGCTCATCTTCTTGGAATCCTCCGCAGGCGATGATCTTGATGCTTGGGTCTATCTTGCGCATGGCGGTACTGAAATCGCGCACGCACTTCTCATAGCGGTCGATACCCATCTCCCACATCTCGTTGTCAATCTCCCAGTATTTTACGTTGTACGGTTCCGGATGTCCGTTGGCAGCACGCTTGGCTCCCCATTCATCGGTGGCGGGAGCATTGCAGTAGCGCAACCAGTTCACCGCATCCTGCAGTATCTGGTCGTACTCCTCAGCAGGACGTTCGAACTTGACGCTCACCACGATGACCGGTTCGCTGTTGACCTCGCGGCAGAAACGGATGAACTCATCGGTACCGAAGCAGTTCTGGTCGTAGTCCATCCACATCCAGTGGGCCCAACGTTCACGATTCTCCTGAGGACCGATGCCCCATTTCCAGTCGTACTGAGCCACGTAGCCACCACCTGGCCAACGCAGACAAGTGGGGTGCAGTTCCTTGACTGCCTGCAGGATGTCGGGACGGAAACCTCCCAGATTGATACCTGTCTGAGTCGTCATCGTTGCCATATCGACCTGTATCGTTCCGTTCTTCACCATGATGACGAAATCTGCATCACAGCTAACCTTAGTAATCTTCCTAATGATCTGGGCGCCGTGTTGATCGGCGGCGCGGCGTTGTGCATCAGTTAAATTGACAACGCTATCTTCGGTGATTCGGAGTTCACCTTCGATTCTCTCGGGAACAAGCGTGAATTCATATTTCTTCCAGTCCTTGCTGACTTTAAACGACTGGCGAGCGATGATATTGCCTTTTGTGCTACGCAGTCCAACAATCAGTTCGCCCTTACCCTTCGCATAGATGGAGCCTACTAATTTATCGCCATCAATGTCCAACGGACCTTGGAAGATGCCAGCCTCGGTCTTTCCTGCAGAAATCTCCTGCGAGTAGCGCATGTTCACGGCATCATCCTTCACGAGACGATACTTGCCACCCTCGCCAAAGGAAGTCCATTTCTGAGCCACAGCAGGAATCTTTACATCACCAGGTGTGCCTTCGAACAAAGTCTTGCCATCAGCAGAAGTCAGTTTGATATTGCGATAGGTAGCCTCGGTGTAATTCACCCAGAAGGTCACAAAATTCTGTTCTGCCTTCTCCAGATTGTCATAGCTGACCACCTCCTTGCCGTCCCAATAGACCGTCACCTTACTGCCTCGGCTCTCGATGCGCAGTTTGTGCCATTGCTGCTCCTCGTTCACCTGCTCTTTCGTAGCAGGAGCCGATACCAAAGGTGTGAGTGTATTCATGCGACGTCCAGGACGTCCACCGAAACCTTGCATCTCGCGCACTTCCATCGCACAGATGGAGAAATCCGCCGTAGCGCTTTGCTGTTGCAACCGGGCACGTGCGGCAGCCTCGTTTGCTGCATCAATCTGCGACTGAGTTTGCGCAGGGGTAAACGTGCGGCTTTCATAATACGGGTCGTGTATGCGGACAAAGTAAGGAGTACCGTCAGCTTTGTTGCGGAACGCGAAACGGATGTCCATCAAACCTCCGCTCCAACTGCGTCGTGCTAATTTGTATGAACGCCAGTTCACGTCCATTGTCAGGTCAAAGTCACAGGTGTTGATGCTATCGATCTTGAGGGGTTGCTCATAACGGGTAGGTGAATGCAGCACTTGGTCATCGTCCATAAACCATCCGTCGAAATAACCGTCACGCGGATGAATGCCTGGATATTGCTCAGGTTCGAACGAACGTTCCTGAATCAGTTCCTGCCAGACACCGTTGTTGGCGCTGAAGTAGATGTGTTCGAAGAGCTGTCCGTAGAGCATCTCGTCGATGATTCCTGAGGGCTTCTTGCTCTCAACCGTAATTGCATACTCATTCTGTGCTTTGGTTTGGCAGCATGCAATCGCTACAAAGACTAAAAAAAGGATTTTTTTCATTTTCATTTATTTTAAGATATTGACTTTGTTATAGTTTTCGTTTGTTCCTGCCTGTTGAAGGAGACCCCTGAAATTATTTCTTCTTATACCAGAAGAAGTATTGGTTTTGTTCCTTCTTCTGCTGTGGCGTGCGGGCCGAGTAGACGGGTTCAAGGGTGTAAGGATGGAAGCCTGTGTACCACGTCTCGGTGCTGACGGTCATCGGTGTGGGGGTGAAGTCCTGCACCTGTTCAAGCTTGTAGCCCATGCGGCGTGTCAGGTCTGCCAACTGTGCCATGTCCTTGTTGGTGCAGCCAGGGTGACTGCTGATGAAGTAGGGGATGAGTTGCTGGTTGAGGTGAGCCGATCGGTTCACTTGGTCGAACAGGGCTTTGAAGTCGTAGAACAGTTGGAATGATGGTTTGCGCATGAGTCGCAGCACGGCATCGCTCGTGTGTTCGGGTGCTACCTTCAACCGACCGCTCACATGGTGTTCAATCAACTCGCGTGCATAGCGGTGGTTCACCTTATTTATATTTATATCGCCAGTGTCGTGAAGGATGAGATCGTAGCGCACACCGCTACCGATGAGGCTTTTCTTCACACCACGTAATGCATCGACGGCATGATAGATGTCGAGCAGGGCGCTGTGGTCTGTGTTGAGGTTAGGGCATACGCGTGGATGGATACACGACGGTTTCTTGCATTGTTCGCACACTTTCAGGTTCTTGCCATGCATGCCGTACATATTGGCACTCGGTCCTCCAAGGTCGCTGATATAACCTTTGAAGTCGGGCATAGCGATGATTTGCTGCACCTCGCGCAAGATGCTTTCCTTGCTTCGTGAAGCGATGAATTTCCCCTGATGGGCGGAGATGGTGCAGAAGGCGCAACCGCCGAAACAGCCACGATGCATTGTGACCGAGAACTTAATCATGTCGTATGCCGGAATGCGCTTACCGTGGTATTTGGGGTGGGGCAGACGTGTGTAAGGTAGGTCGAACGAAGCATCGATTTCTTCGGTCGTCATCGGTGGGTAAGGCGGATTGACCACGGCGTACTTGCCGTCGACCTCCTGTAGCAATCGTTGCGCGTGTACCTTGTTCGACTCTTCTTCAATATGACGGAAGTTCTCAGCCTGCTTGCGCTTGTCGTGCAGACACGCTTCGTGACTGTGTAGCACGATGTCCTTATCCGTTATTTTCACCTCGTGCTTCGCCATCAGCATCACTGTCTGCAATTGCGGATGTCGCATCATCACATTCCGAAACATCTGATTGTCCACAGCCTCTAAACCCGTCGACAGCAGTTCGTCGTTGAGCACACGGATGATATGCTGCATGGGTCGTTCGCCCATTCCGTAGATGAGCAAGTCGGCTCCGCTGTCCACGAGAATGCATTTCTTCAGGCAGTCCTGCCAATAGTCGTAGTGGGTGAGTCGTCGCAGCGAAGCTTCGATGCCGCCAATCACAACAGGCACATCGGAGTAGAGTTGCTTCAGTATCTGCGTGTAGACAATCGTCGGATATTCAGGCCGTTTGTCGTGTCGTCCGTCAGGACTGTAAGCGTCCTCAGAACGCAGACGTCGTGCTGCAGTGTATTTGTTCACCATCGAATCCATGCATCCGGGCGAGATGGCAAAGAACAGGCGTGGACGTCCCAGTTTCGTGAAGTCGCGATAGTCACCGTGCCAGTCGGGCTGTGGAACAATCGCAATCCGCATACCCTCTGCTTCAATGATACGGCCGATGACTGCTGCAGCAAAGGAAGGATGGTCCACATACGCATCGCCCGAGAACAGGATGACATCCAATTCGTCCCATCCTCGTTGTTCCACCTCCTTCTTCGTGGTAGGTAGGAACTGTGAAAAGTTGTTGTGGCGCTCCCTCTCCATACTGTCTGCTAAAACACAAAGGGATGTCCGTTGGGGCATCCCTTGTCGTATGAGTTATTTCATGATGTTCTTGATTTTCTCTGTAGCCTGATCGTAGGCTTTCTCCCAGTCTGTATCGAGCGAGAAGGGAGTGTAGGTCTGCTTATCGTTCACGTAGACATAGGTGGTTTCCTTATCGGTGTCGTTGAACAGCGGATTATTGAGCGAAGCATCACGATAGCAGGCAATCACCTCAAGACGTTTCTCGGTTGAGATAGCTCGTGCCTTGATGATGTTGGTCTCGAAGTCGGTGATGAACGACGCCAGATTCACAGCTTGTGAGTCATAGAAATAGCTGTCCTTGGTCAGACCACGTTTCTTCACTTGATTGGAGATGTAGTTGAGTACAGTGATCTTATACTGATTGATTTGAATCTGCTGGTCGTTCGACGCAGCATTGTTGACTACTGCTGTTGCGTTGTCAAATACTTTCTTATAGAGACTCTGTGCGCTCACTGTCAAATAGGTTGAGGCTGCCATCATCATGATTGTCAGGATAATTTTGTTCATAGTCAATCTGTTTATATTGTTTGTTATTATTCTGTTCGTCGACTGCAAAGATACAAAATATTTACAATTTAACCATTTACCATTTACTATTTTTGTGTAATACGTTGGTTATTTGTGAAAAATTAACATAATCCTTATGATATTATTAACTATTTGAGGTTGTTCCACGTGGCATTATTACCTTCGCTGTCTGCATAGATGAAGTAGGCCTGTAGCTCGGGATGTCGTTCGAGTAAGGCTTGTGCGCTGTCCAATCCCATCACCATGAAGGCTGTTGCATAGGCATCTGCTGTAGCGCAATCTGCCGCCAAAACGGTAGAGGAAAGGATGCTATGCTGAACGGGATAACCGGTACGTGGATCGATGGTGTGTGCATAGCGTTTGTTGCCTTCTACGTAGAAATTGCGGTAATTGCCAGAAGTGGCCATGGAGATGTCGGTGAGGTGGAGTATCTCTTCGACTTCGTTGTTCTGACCTGTAGGGTCGGGGGTCGGTGTGATGATACCGATGTTCCATGTCGAGCCTTGTGGATTGATTCCGCGTACACGTACCTCTCCACCGATTTCGACCATGTAGTTGGTAATCTGTTTCGATTCGAGCATGCGTCCTACTGCATCGACTCCGTAGCCTTTCGCAATGGCTGAGCAGTCGAGCATGACGGCTGTGTCGCTCTTCACGATGCGGTCATCTTGCAACGTGACTTTCTCGATGCCTACGTGGGTCAGCAGATTGGCGATGAGTGAATCTGTTACATTCTCCTTGTTCTTGAATCCGAATCCCCAAGCATTAACCAAAGGTGCAACTGTAATGTCGAACGCTCCGTCAGTTTCTGCAGATATCTGTTTCGCAAGGGTGAATACATCGCGGAACATCGCATCGGTAGCATCGTTCGTGCCGTTGTTGATGGCTGTGATGACGGATTCCTTGTTGAAAGGTGAAAGTGATGCATCGACCTGTTGCAACACCGCCTCAATACTGTCCTGTAGGTTGCCAGTGTATTGATAGGTGACATGGTAGAAGGTTCCGAAAATTGCACCTTCGCATCGCTGGTATTCTTTTGATTGTGTTGATTTTCCTTCTTGAGTGGGATTTTTGATGATGAAGATGGTTCCTGCGATGAGGGCAAGCAGCAGAAGAATGTGCCACCATCGTATGCGGTGGGGTTCTGCCTTACGGTCGAGTTGACTATTCATATCGTCGTATAGTTTCTTCAAAATAGACATCTTATTATAATTTATAATGTATAATGTTCAATGAGTGTTTTTATGCCGATTCCGATGAGGATGATGCCTCCGATGAGTTCGGCAGGGAACTTGAAGCGACGGCCAATAAGGATGCCGATGCAATTGCCCAAAGGTGACATGAGGGAGGATATAATTCCAATAATAATGACAGGGAATATTATTTCTTGGAGATGGGATAGTCCGATGCAGGTGAACGAAGCGCCAACAGCTAACGCATCAATACTGGTTGCAACAGACAAGAGCAGGATGGTAGTTAGCTTTTTGGGATCAAAGCTGCTTTGTTCATTGGACCTGAAGTAGTCGATAATCATCTTCGTACCGATAAAGGCAAGCAGAGCAAAGGCAATCCAATGACCATATTGATCAATGAACCAAGAAAAGAAGAAGCCACATGCCCAACCAATCATGGACATCATTGACTGGAACAATCCAAAGAAAAGGGCCATGAGCAATAGTGTTCGGATATGAAACTTTTTAAGTGTCAGACCTGATGCAATACTGACACTGAAGCAATCCATTGCTAATGCAAATCCAATAATTATTTGTTCAAGAATGCTCACTTCGTAGTTTTAGATTTCTTTTTCTTTCCCCAATTCAAGTCGAAGATGAGGTTGTAGGTTCCTCCCCAACATGATGTATCGGTGGTTGTTCCATAACCTGGTATGTAGTAGGGCTTGGCATAGTCAGGTTGTCCGATTTTTATTTGTTGCTTAAAACGTACACTCCATCCCATGTGGAAATTGCGCCATATCTTGGTCTGAACACCAAACACAAGTTCCAACCAACTGCTGTTTGAACTAGCGTTCTTGTAGTTGAATGGTGCTGTGCCACCCCAGATGGGGTCGGTCATGTTGGGACCGCTCATGTCGAATTTCAGCGAGCTGAATCCGTAGCGTGCTCCTACAAACAGACGGTTATCCTGATATTTGTTTTTTAGTATGTTGAAGTCGAGACCGATACGGAAAAATGGTGCGTTGGTCGAATACGAGATGTTGGTTTCCACATCTGTCGTCTTACAAGTGCCATATCCCACTTCGATAATCGGAAAGTAGGTGTTCTTCAGGTTCAGGCGTAGGGCACCTTCCACGCTACCATAGTCAGAGAAGAGGTAGAATGCGGGACCGAGGATATCTCCAGAGAGGGTGAATCCCATAAAGAGGGGGAGAGGTGGTTGCTCTGTCAGTTCTGCTATATATTTCGTAGGACGTATGGTGTCCGATTCGTTTACCACCACGATGGTTTCTTCCTGAGCGGAAAGCGTACTCACACATACCAACATGAGTACCGAGACAATCGTCTTACTCCACCACGCCGTTGAAATAAATCCTGATGTTTTCATTTCCTTCATAGTCTACGAGTGGATTTTTGATTTCAATATGGTCAATGGCGGCATCAGTCGCGCGAATGGAGCGAAGATGATGATAAACGTGTGTACCGCATTCAGGCAGTTCCACGTGGGCAAAACCTTCGTGTTCGATGATGATGGTGTCGTTACCTGATATGCTACTATAATCGAATATCAAGGTGTCTGCCTTGTTGAAGTAGCTCATGGGTACTTGTATGAACGAACGATCGGATGCCTTGTTCACCAGAACGGTATCTTTACGGACTGTACTAACGGTCTCAGAGTAGCCTGCGTTGATATAGGCAGAGTCGCGTTCGTCGAACGTCATCGTTTGGTTGCCCAGCTTCCGATAAGTATAGATTGTCTTATGTCCAGGGAGCAACGTGCTTACAGTGAACGGGTCGCCATACTTGATGGCCACTCCATTCTGGTCATAGAAATAATAGTTACATAACACGGTACTCTCAAGCGGACAGTTGTTCGACGAGCAGGCGAGTAGGGTAGTGAGAGACAATATACACAAGAGTTTCTTCATCGTCAAATCACCTTGCTTATCTGATAGTTGTTTCGCTCAACAGAGTTGCGACTGATCATGTCGCCCAGGAATCCGGTAAGGAATAGCTGGGTGCCAATCAGCATTGTTGTGAGTGAAATATAAAAATATGGAGAGTCTGTTACCAGTCCCGGATTATTTCCGTTATACAGGCAAATCAGCTTGTAGGCTCCTACTACGATGGCTGCAATGAAACCGATGAGGAACATGATGCTTCCTAGGAATCCGAACACATGCATAGGTTTGCGTCCAAAGGTGCTGATGAACCACAGCGACATCAGGTCGAGATAACCGTTCACGAAGCGGTTCCAACCCATGAACTTCGATACTCCATGTTGACGTGCCTGATGATGTACAGGTTTTTCGCCAATTTTGCTGAACCCTGCATTCTTTGCCAGATATGGAATGTAACGATGCATCTCACCATACACCTCGATGCTCTTGATGACATCTTTCCTGTATGCTTTCAGTCCGCAGTTGAAGTCGTGCAGGTTGTGGATGCCGCTCACTTTTCGGGCGGTCGCATTGAACAGTTTCGTTGGAATGGTCTTCGACAAAGGATCTCCTTTACGACGGTTCATCTTGTAGCCGCTCACCAGATCGTAACCCTCTACGGTAATCATCTGATAGAGTTCTGGAATCTCGTCAGGACTATCCTGAAGATCGGCATCCATCGTGATTACGACATCACCTTCTGCCTTCTCGAATCCGCAGAACAAAGCAGGGCTCTTTCCATAGTTACGACGGAACTTGATGCCGTGCACTTCTGGATATTGCTCAGCTAACTGTTCGATGACATCCCATGAATGGTCGGTCGACCCATCATTACAGAAGATGATTTCATAGCTGAAATTATGTTCGTCCATCACACGTTTGATCCATGCGTGAAGTTCCGCAATTGATTCCTCTTCATTATACAGAGGCACTACAACTGATATGTCCATGTGCGAAGTATGTTTTATTGATTTTTCTGTGTATTGAATATCTTTTCAAGATTTGGCATGCGACTTTTCCTATGAGCTATAGCAGCTACAGGGAGCGAGTAGAGCATCGAAAAGAAGATGTTGTTGACAAACAGGTTGAGCGTAATGTCGAATGGTGTCAGACTTGCAAGTTGCTGCAGTTCTATTCGACTTTGCTCAAGGATGTCTGTAGCTCCAATCATCTTGTATTGGGCTTCTGTCTCGGGCGATGACAGGAAACGCATGAAGAAATCGATGGCCTTTCCCTGATCGAGATATTGGAAATAGACAAATTCGCCCGCAGCGGTCAATACTGAAGCGTAAAAGAACATCAAGGTAGCAAATATCCAGGCCATACCCCACGATACACGGTCGCCTGAACGCAGATGCTGCTTATAGCGCCATGCAAGGTAAAGAGGCATCAGCATGGTGATTCCCATCAGTCCCATTGCAAACATCATCGTCAGGATGTTGCCGCCCGTCATACCACTCATCATGGTACAGAAAGTAGCTATCCATATGATTCCCAGTACTGTTCCGTACTCAATCGCAAAATCTTTTGTCGTCTTAAATATTTCTAAATCCATTTCAGTTTTCTCGTTTCAAACTGCCGTTATTTCTTCTTTTTCTCTCTTTCTAATTTCGCCACATAATCCTTCCAAGTGCTTTTCGTCCCAGTGCTTTCTGGTCTTCCCATCTGGATGAAATGACAATAAGCCGCAGCTAATGCGTCTGTCGCATCGAGTTGAATGTGCATAATCTCATCGCTGATGTTCAGCATCCTTTGCAACATCGCAGCAACTTGTTCCTTCGATGCTGCACCATTGCCTGTAATGGCCATCTTGATGCGTTTTGGCTCATATTCGCTGATGGGGATGTCGCGCAGGATGGC
>Ga0310786_10008079_pt1 | contig 13592 bp, 13 predicted proteins | sample AusTroGonzalo_MG_FD_203881 | JGI IMG/M metagenome (GOLD analysis project Ga0310786, IMG submission 203881) | Bovine rumen microbial communities from tropical cattle in Woodstock, Queensland, Australia - Gonzalo_03 (v2) (version 2) | ecosystem: Host-associated > Mammals > Digestive system >... | reverse complement strand
GGCGGTGGGTGCCAAGACCAAGAAGGTGGCCTACGGCAACAACCGGGCGGACTACACCGTCATCCCGGGCGGCCTGGTGCCGGGTCTGCTGCTGATGGCTCCGGACTACATGGAGAATAAGGACGACTATCCTTTCCACTGGGGTGAGAACGAGTGCTGCACCCGCAACGTGGTCCAGCTCGTGACCATCGCCCACGCGGCGGAGGAGATTACGGCGGCTCTCGCTCGCTAATAGTTTCCCGGACAACCATAGTCATTCCGGGCTTGACCCGGAATCTCAATATTTAAACGTCATTCGCCGGCTCTGACCGGCGAATCTCGTTTTTTTATGTATATTTGCGATATTATGGAAATATCCCAACGTGCGCAGAATATGCCTTCTTCCCCGATCCGGAAGCTGGCGCCGTACGCCGACGCGGCCAAGCGCAACGGCGTACATGTCTATCATCTTAATATCGGCCAGCCGGACATCAAGACCCCGCAGTGCGGTCTCGACGCCCTCAAGGCTGTGGATCGCAGCATCCTGGAGTACAGCCCTTCCGACGGCTACCTCTCGCTGCGCACCAAGATGGTGCAGTACTACGCAGAGTACGGGATTTACCTGTCTCCGGAGGAGATTATCGTAACTACCGGCGGCTCCGAGGCGGTGCTGTTCGCGTTCCTGGCGTGCCTGGGGCCGGGTGACGAGGTGATCGTCACGGACCCGTTCTACGCCAACTACATGGCCTTCGCCATTTCTGTGGGCGCCGTGATCAAGAGTGTCAAGACCAATATTGAGGACGGCTTCCGCCTGCCCTCCGTGGAGGCCTTCGAAGAGCAGATCACCCCGCGCACCAAGGCCATCCTCATCTGCAACCCCAACAACCCGACGGGCTACCTCTACACCCGCAAGGAGATGCAGCGCCTGCGCGATATCGTCAAGAAGCACAACCTCTTCCTGTTCAGCGACGAGGTGTACCGTGAGTTCATCTACACGGGCATGCCGTACATCTCCGCCTTCCACATGGAGGGGATCGAGGAGAACGTCGTGCTGTTTGACTCCGTGTCCAAGCGCTACTCCGAGTGCGGCATCCGCATCGGCTGCCTCTGCACGAAGAACAAGGCCGTGCGCGACGCGGTGATGAAGTTCTGCCAGGCGCGCCTGTCCCCGCCGCTGCTCGGTCAGATCGTGGCTGAGGCGTCGCTGGGCGTACAGAAAGAGTACCTGCACGGCGTGTATGAGGAGTACCTCGAGCGGCGTAATTTCCTGATCGACGGGCTCAACAAGATTCCCGGCGTGTATTCGCCCATTCCGATGGGCGCCTTCTACACAATGGCGAAGCTCCCCGTTGACGATGCCGAGAAATTCTGCATCTGGTGTCTGCGCGACTTCCAGTGGGAAGGCTCCACGGTGATGATGGCGCCCGGCGCCGGCTTCTACACCGAGCCCGGTGAGGGGCGTCAGGAGGTCCGCATCGCCTACGTCCTCTGCAAAGAGGACCTCGCCAAAGCGCTCGTCGTCCTCCAGAAGGCCCTCGAAGCCTATCCCGGCCGAATTTGATGCGGCCGAACGGCAACTGTTTCCGGCCTTCAGTATCGTCATTCATCGGCTCCGACCCAACCGTCATTCGCCGGCTCCGACCGGCGAATCTCTTTCTGCATCGAAGATGGCTTCGAACAGGGTGCGGAGGCGGGGCTCGTCGGCGATGAGGGCGCGGAGCTCGGCGAGGCGCCCGGCGTTGGGCGACTCGGGAATCCAGAGCCGCAGATAGCCGCCCTCCGCGTACTTCTCGTGGAGGTGCTCCAGGGTGCGGCGCCAGTGCTCCTCGCGGTCGAGCGAGGGGTAGTGGGCGAAGCCGAACTGGACGGTGCGCCGGACGATGGTCTCGGGCTCGATCTGCCGGTCGGCCTCGGCGATGATGCGCCCGTAGATGGAGCGGGGCTCGTGGTCGAGCGAGGCGCGGTGGTCCTCTGCGGCCTGGGCGATGGTCTCGATCTGCTCGGGAGAGAACCAGCGGGGCAGGGCGGCGTCCTCCCGGATGATGCGGCCCGAAACCAGGTGGTGCGTGGCGCGGTCCGCGCAGAGACCCGTGTCGTGGAAGGCCGCGGCGGCGTAGATCATGTCGCGATCGACGGGGTAGTAGTCCGCGAGGGTCAGGGCGTCGCGGATCACGCGCTCGACGTGCGGGCGCTGGTGCGCCTTGTCGAAGGCGTCGTAGCGGGGGAGAATCTCCGTCTCCACGTAGGCTTGCAGTTCGGATTGGATCATACGGAAGCGAAGATACGGAAAAAATTCGCATCTTTGCAGTATGAAACGCATTCTACCCATCATGATGCTGCTGCTTGCGTGCTTCGCTGCCCTGGCAGGAGAACCGTATAGCTGCACAACGCCCGGCCGCACGCTGACCTATGAGCGGACCAAGGCGAACGGACGTCTCGAGCGGACCACCACGATGGAATATACCGCTGTCCGCCGGGTAGGCAATGTCCGTTACGTCGACTGCATCCTCACGGTGCTCGGCCCCGGGGGCGGGGAGCAGTTCGGCGGCCCCTCGAAGCAAACGACGCTCATCACGGCCGACGGGACTGTGAAGCAGGACCTGGCGGAATCGATGAAGGCCGTGATACACAATGTGTTCCCGGGCGCTTCCCAAAGCGCTGAAGGCACGCCGGCCATCCTGCCCGCCGACATGAAGCCCGGCGACAAGCTTCCTGACGGCCATGCCGTTGTCAAGACCGGCATCATGACCCACACCATGGATATTATCGAGCGGGAAGTGCTCCGGTATGAGCGCATCACCGTGCCCGCGGGCACCTTCGACTGCGTTGTGCTGCGCGAGCACAAGATCGAGCACGGCATCGGCCGTAACCGCGACACCGTCTGCGAGAACTGGTATGCCCCGGGGATCGGCCCCGTCCGTCACGACTCCTATTATTATAATAACGGCAATCCCTCTTTCTGTGCGAGGGAAGTCCTGAAAAAGTATTAACTTTGCAGGATATGAATATGTTCCACCGGCTTCTGGTCCTCCTGCCGCTGCTGACGCCGCTCGCGTTGGCGGCCCAGGCGCCGTCCGACAGCCTCTCGCTGGGGGAGTCCCGCGTCGAGGCGGCGGCCCGTCGGCTGGTGGAGGCCGGATTCACGAACGTGCGTGCGGTGGAGACGTCCTCCTTCACGGCCTTCACGGTGGAAAATGACTACTACAAGATCCCGGCCGAGGGCTTTGCCCGCGCCGTGCAGATCCTGGAGGGCGCCGGACTCGACGAGTCCAAGCCGGTGAAGCTCATCGGCACCTCCTACAAAGTCCCTGAAGTCACGATCAGCTACAACCCCTCCGAGGGGCGCTGGCAGACGACCAAACGCCTGGATGCTTCCTGGGACGCCGTGCGCAAGCAGCCGATGCTGAATAATTCCTTCGGCAAGGTGGACATCAACGTCTATCCGCAGGTCAGCCTGATGAACCTGATCATTACGCAGGTGTACCAGTCGCTCTGGCAGATCAGCCCGGCGCTTGAGGTGCCGCTCTGGCCGGGAGCGAAATTCAGCTACCAGGTTAAGATCCCTATCGTGAACGACGGCTACGGCCTCACGGAGAGCCTGCCGCATCCGGGCTTCATTACCCTGTCGCAGCGCTTCCGCGATCCGTGGCATCTGAATGTCCTCGGTAAGGTCACGCTGGGTATCTTCAATTCCAGCTACATGGGTGCTTCGCTGGAACTGGCCTACTGGTTCCCCAACGAGCGCTTCTGGGTTGACACGAAGATGGCCTACCTGGACCAGGTGCGCTTCGGCCCCTCGCTCGTTGCTGTCGATGGTGTCCGCAAGAAGGGCCCGCTGCCCGAATGGCTGGCCGGCTTCTGGTTCCACCCGAACGCCGTGCCCAATTGGCGCTTCATCTGGAACGTTGCGGCCAATTACTACTGCCCTGCACTGCAGACGCAGTTCACGCTGCGATTCGAGCGCTACCTGCTCCGGGATTACGGCTTTAAGTTCGAGATGATCAGGCATTTCCGCCACTGCTCGATCGGCTTCTACGCGATGAAGGGTCTGGATCGCGCCGCCCACACCAACGGCGGCTTCCGTTTCCAGATCGCCCTGCCGCCCTACCGGACCCGCCGCTATGGCTATGTCCCCCGGATTACGACCTCCGGCCAGATGGGTATGAGCTACAACGCCAACAACGAGCAATACTATTATAGGGAGATCCGTTCGGAGGCTTCGGACAACATCATGTCGAAGAACTACTACAATCCTTATTATGTAGGAGCGGCTCTAAACCGATAGAAATCGGTCAATATTCTGAAATATTTTGCTTTTTAATGAATTTTATTGTACCTTTGTCGGTTGGAGGGTAGTATGTCCTGACGTGACGTACGTCTTTCCGCAGGTAATTAATTGATAATAAGTTTAATGTTTAATATTTATTTTAAAGAAATGAAAAAGTTTATTTCTCTCATTGCGTTAGTTGGTGTGTTCGCCGCTTGCGAGCCTGAGAACCTTCAGACCGCTTTCACTGTGAACAATGCCACCGCTACGATCACTGTGACGCCGGCCAGCGCCGATCCTAATTTCAACGCTGCCGCAGTTACGTATGACTATGAGTGGTCCACTGGTGACACTGCTAAGGGTGTTGGTAACACCACGATGGAAATCTCCGGTACTCCTGCTATTGAGGCTGGTTACGTTAAGGTGACCGCTTATTATGAGGGTGCTAAGTCTGAGACCGAGATGGTTAGCTTCCCGAAGCTCTATGCTGGTATGAACGTGGCTCTGTCCGTTACTGTTTTCCTTCCTTACAATGCTGGTGACTACACCCTGAGCGTTGAGAAGGGTGAGCCTAACGTGGATGTCGAGGTTTATGGCCTCCAGGCTACTCATAGCCACGGCTATGGCACTCCTGTGGAGTTCACCGTGAAGTGCACCTACGATCAGAAAGAGTACAGCTTCAAGAAGAACCTCAAGATGGTGGAGAACGCCAGCGAGTTCCTTCTCGAGGATACCTACACCTGGAAGGTTTACTCCGGTACCGAGAATTGCGAGGACTATAAGTATGTGTACAAGACTGACGATTTCAAGCAGCTTGCTCAGCTTACTTATGAGGGTTACGTCAAGAACTTCAAGGGTATCAACTACATCAGCCAGTCGATGGATTTCGTTGTCAGCGCCTGGGCTCTCTACAACGTGGTTAACCCTGAGTTTACGTTGACTATTCCTTGCTCCGTCATCGCTACCCCGAATGGTAACGATCCGAAGATCAATGTTCCTATCGCTACCTTCTCCATCAAGGAAAAGATTTCTTCTGCCAATAAGGAAGAGGTCGCTCACCCGGATCACGCCAGCCACTATGACAAGGGCCACGGCCACTATACTCCCGATGGTCACTATGCTCACGGTGACAACAACAACGCTGGTGGTGGTATCATCACTGCCGAGTAATTCGGATTCGCGTTCCTTTGTTTAACGAAATTAAAAGATTCAAGATATGAAACTCAAAGCTCTCGCATTGTCTATCGCTCTCGCAGCCGGCATGTTCGCTGCGAACGCTCAGACTGCTTACAAGGGGAATGATGTTTTCGTCGGCATCGGTGGCGGTATCATCTCCGTCTACAACGGTGGCTTCAACACCCCTAACGTGTATGGCAACATCATGGTCGGTAAGTACATCACTCCGGTTTGGGGTGTCCGTGCTGTCATCGGTGGTCCTTTCCAGACCCTCGATCAGAAGGCGGGCAACGCTTACGATCAGCAGGGTGGTCTTCTCGTCCCTCGTGGATTCAAGAACCAGCTGTTCGGTGAGCTCAACCTCGATGGTATGATCAACTTCAGCAATATCTTCGCTGACGACCTCGCCAAGTTCGATGTTTATGCTTTCCTCGGTCCGACCGTGAACTTCTCCAAGGAGAACTCCGTGTTCGCCAACGAGGCTGATCAGGACGCTATCGCCGTCAAGGTGGTTGAGAGCAACGCTTTCAAGGCTCGCTTTGGCGCCACCGCCGGTCTCGGTCTTGGTTACAACATCACCAACGCTTTCGAGCTCGCTCTTGAGGGTCGTTTCGGTGTCACCCCGTCCGTCTTTGGCGACGCTTCCCAGTATCGCAAGGGTGAGGGCACCGGCCGCGTGACCCTGAACGCCATCTGGACCGTTGGTGGCAAGCACGGCAAGTTCGCCCGCGCTGCTGCTGCCGCCGCTGCTGCTGGCTACCTCTCCAAGGAGGCTGCTGACGCGCTGGCTCGCGAGTACGCTGAGAAGAACCCGAAGATCATCGAGAAGGTGGTCGAGAAGGAGGTTATCAAGGAGGTCGAGAAGCTCGTCAACAAGGAGATCCCTGCTTCCACCGCTGTCTTCTTCGATATCAACAAGGCCGTCCTCACCCAGAAGGACAAGGCTCGCCTGCAGATCTATGCTGACGAGATCAAGGGTGTTGATGCTACGTTCGTGGTTGCTGGCTACGCTGACAAGAAGACTGGTAGCGCCAAGCGCAACCAGACCCTGTCCGAGCAGCGCGCCAAGGTCGTGTACGACTTCCTCGTGGCCCAGGGCGTTCCTGCCAGCAAGCTCGAGACTGTCGCCTACGGCGGTGTCGATCCGATCTTCTTCAACAACGATGTGCTGAGCCGCACCGTTATCCTCAAGCCGAAGAACTAACAATTCTTTAGATAAATATTACTCTCCCGGAGAGCCCGCGACGACGGTTGCGGGCTCTCTTTTTTTGTGCCTGTTTGATGTTTTATCAGATTTTCGTTATATTTGCGTATTGTACGTTAGGTTTCATCTGCGATGCTCGAAGATGTTAAGTCAAATATCGCCAAGTTGGTTGCGCTATACGAGGCCGAAAGGCAGCGGGCGGACACACTTGCCGGGAGGCTGGCCGCGAGCGAGGAGAAGAACCAGCAGTACAAGGAGCAGATTGCTGAATTGAACCAACAGATAGACAATCTTGAGTTGATGCGTGCCTTCCAGGCCGCCGGAGACCCTTCAGAGTCCAAAGCGCGGATCGAACGTCTGATTCATGAGATTGACAAATGCATAAAGCTGCTGGAGAACTGATATGGCTCAGGACATCACATTGAAAGTTGCGGGCAAGCCCTACCGCCTTAGTGCTTCTTCTCCCGAGATGGAGCAACTGATGCGTCTGGCGGCTGCGGAAGTTTCCGAGATGGTGACCAAGTTCGACGCCAAGTTCCCGGACAGCAGTCCGGAGGACAAGCTGGTCTTCGTGGCGATCCAGGAAGCAGCCGGTAAGCTCTCCGCCCAGAAGAAATTGGCACGCCTTGTAGAGGAGGTCGAGGAGCTTCAGGGGGATGTGACCAACTATCTGGAAGGTGCGATGAAAAAGTAATAGCCGTCAGGCCCATCTTCTGAAAACAACAAGTTCTTCGGAACCGGGTCAACTCGCGCTGAGGAAGGCAGGCCCGCCAGACGGGAAGCCCGATCCAGAACGGAGCCCAAAACATAATCAGAGGCTTTCTGAAAGCTCGGCTGACGGCTTTTTCTTATAACAGTATCTGCTCCGACAGTGAGTAGATACTGTTAATTATATATACTAACTATGTTTTTATACTACATCTTAGCAGCGGTTGCCGGAGCCGGATTGGCCCTTGCAATTTATATACTCGTCAGCCGCTCCGCGTCCAAGGGACGTGCAGATGCCATCATTGAGAAGGCGAACCTGGAGGCCGAAAGCATCAAGCAGCAGAAGATCCTGCAGGCCAAGGAAAAGTTCCTCCAGCTCAAGGGCGAGCACGAGAATTTTGTGAACAATAAGAACAACGAGCTCCGCGAGCGCGAAAACAATATCAAATCCCGGGAGGGACAGCTCAAGCAGCAGCAGGGCGAGCTGGACCGTCGCCAGCACGACCTGGATTCCCAGAAGGGCCAGGTGAATGCCCTGAAGACCAAGCTGGATGCCAAGCTGGAAGAGTGTGAGCGCGTGACCGCGCAGGTCAACAAGGAGCTGGAGAACATCGCCGGCATGTCCGCCGAGGACGCCCGCAAGATGCTCGTCGAGAATATGAAGGCCGAGGCACGTAGCGAGGCGCAGGCCTATATCAATGATACGATGGACGAGGCGCGCCTGAACGCCGCCAAGGAGGCGAAGCGCATCGTCATCAACACCATTCAGCGTACCGCGACGGAAACGGCCATCGAGAACGCCGTGACGACCTTCCCGATCGAGAACGACGAGGTCAAGGGCCGTATTATCGGCCGTGAGGGCCGCAATATCCGTGCGCTGGAGGCTGCCACGGGCGTGGAGATCGTCGTGGACGACACGCCGGATGCCATCCTGCTGTCCGCGTTCGACCCGGTCCGCCGCGAGGTGGCCCGCCTGGCGCTCCACCAGCTGGTGATCGACGGCCGTATCCACCCGGCCCGCATCGAGGAGGTGGTGACGAAGGTGAGCAAGCAGCTCGAGGACGAGATCCTCGAGACGGGCAAGCGTACCTGCATCGACATGGGTATCCATGGCCTGAATCTGGAGCTGGTCAAGCTGATCGGCCGCATGAAATACCGTTCTTCCTACGGACAGAACCTGCTGCAGCACTCCCGCGAAGTGGCGAACATCTGCGCCATCATGGCTTCCGAGCTCGGGCTCAACCCGAAGGTGGCCCGTCGCGCCGGCCTGCTGCACGATATCGGTAAGGTGAGCGACGTGGATCCGGAGCTGCCGCACGCCCTGCTCGGCGCCAAGCTGGCGGAGCAGTACAAGGAGCGCCCCGAGATCTGCAATGCCGTGGGTGCGCACCACGAGGAAATGGAGATGACCTCCATCTACGCGCCGCTGGTGCTCGTGGCCGATGCCATCTCCGGTGCCCGTCCGGGTGCCCGCCGCGAGGTGATCGAGTCCTACATCAAGCGTCTGAAGGGCATGGAGGATCTGGCCGCGTCTTATCCGGGCGTGACGAAGTCCTACGCCATCCAGGCCGGCCGTGAGCTGCGCGTGATCGTGGGCGCCGAGGAGGTGTCTGACGATCAGGCCGCCCGCCTGTCCACCGATATCGCCCAGCGTATCCAGGACGAGATGACCTATCCCGGCCAGGTGAAGATCACCGTCATCCGCGAGACGCGTTCCGTTGCCATTGCTAAATAATTCTACTGCACTATGTCCCGTCTGGTCCTGCTGATTACCCTGCTGCTGCAGCTCACGCCGCAGATTCATTGGAAGTCCGAAGTCAAACAGTCCGAACAGGGCAATCAGATTGTCCTGACGGGCGACTTGGACGAGGGAATCGACCACGTGACCGGCACGGTCACTTATATGCCCTGTGCCGGGGAGTCTTGCTTCATGCCCGTCGATTGGGACTTCGAAGTTTTCTTTCCGGCTGCTGAATCTGCCGCCGGAGGACTGCTCGACTCGGGAAACGTCTCGCTGCGCGAGACCCCTCCCACCGCCGTTGGCGGCGGGCCCCTCCCTCTTACGGAGCCGAGGGTGGCTACGGTTTCCCGAGCCGACAGTCCATCCGGACAGAATGCAGATTCGCAGCCGGGAGCATCTACACTTTGGGCGTTGATCCTCGAGGCAATCCTGTGGGGCTTCGCGATGCTCCTGACGCCGTGCGTGTTCCCGATGGTCCCGATGACCGTCTCCTTCTTCATGAAGGGCAGCGAAAACCCCCGCCAGGGCCGCCTGAAAGCCTTCTTCTATGGCCTCTTCATCGTCCTGCTCTACACGGTCCCGATTAGCGCCATCATCGGCGTGACCTGGCTCGTGGGTGGCAGCGGCGTCACGGCCGACATCTTCAACTGGCTCTCGACCCACTGGCTGCCGAATATCATCTTCTTCCTGGTCTTCATGACCTTTGCCGCCAGCTTCTTCGGCGCGTTCGAAATCACGCTGCCGTCCAAGTGGACCAACGATGCCGACAAGAACAGTGACCGCAAGGGCCTGGGTGGCATCTTCTTCCTGGCCCTGACGCTCGTGCTCGTCAGCTTCAGCTGCACGGGCCCCATCGTTGGCACGGTCCTGATCAAGAGTACGCAGGGAGAATTCTGGACCCCGATGGTCACGATGCTGGCCTTCAGCGTCGCTTTTGCGCTGCCCTTCACAGTGCTCGCGCTCTTCCCGTCGCTGCTGAAAAAACTTCCCAAGAGCGGCGGCTGGCTCAACTCCGTCAAGGTGGTTCTCGGTTTCATCGAGATCGCCCTCGGCCTGAAGTTCCTCAGCACCGCCGACCAGACCTACCATTGGCACCTGCTGGACCGCGAGGTCTATCTGGCCATCTGGATCACCGTCTTTACGCTGCTGGGTCTGTACCTGATCGGCAAAATCCGCTTCAAGCACGACTCTCCGCTGGAGTACCTCAGCGTGTCGCGCCTCTCGCTTGCGATCGCCGTGTTCTCGTTCGTCGTGTATCTGCTGCCCGGCATGTGGGGTGCACCGCTCAAGGCCATCTCTGGCTATCTGCCGCCGATGGAGACGCAGGACTTCGTGATGGGAGGAGATTCGCCGGTCAAGCCGGCGAATGACGATCAGTTGCTGACGAGTGACGGGACGATCACCATTGCCCATGGCCTGCAGGCCTACGATAACCTGGCGGACGGCTATGCCGCGGCGAAGGCCGCCGGCAAGCCGGTCTTCCTCGATTTCACGGGCTACGGCTGCGTGAACTGCCGGGAGATGGAGGCGCGCGTGTGGTCGGATCCGGAGGTGCTGCGCCGCCTGCGCGACGACTTTGTCATCGTGGCGCTGCACGTCGATGACAAAACGAAACTGCCTGAATCTGAGTGGGTGCTGAACGACAAGGGCAAAACCCTGAAGGATGTCGGTCGGGTCAATTCCTACATCGCCCTGCACGATTTCGGCGTCAACGCCCAACCCAACTACTTCCTTCTCGACGCCGACGGCAACCGCCTCGCCGGTCCCCGTCCCTACAACCTCGACATCCAGGGATTTATCGATTTCTTAGAAACAGCTTTATAAACGATATTCGCCGGCTCAGACCGGCGAATATCGTATATTTAACCGTCGGCAGGCAGCTCCCCAGCAAACCCGTGGCCTCGTAAATGGGAGGGATGAGCGAAGCGAAGGTTTGTCGGGGAGACTGCCTGCCGACGATTTATAGCGCCAAAATCATCTTAGAGAAGAGCTCGGTCATGCGGGCGGCGGCTGCGTCGGCCTGCTTGACAACGTCTTCGCCGTCGTTCAGATTCTTCGGCTGATTGTCGAAATTGGCGCAGTTCGTCACCACGCTCATGCCGAAGACGCGCAACCCGCAATGGCGGGCGACAATCACCTCCGGAATGGTGGACATACCGAGCAGGTCGGCCCCGATGGTCCGGTAGAAACGCACCTCGGCCGGCGTCTCATAGGTCGGCCCCGTGCTGCCAAAATACACACCCTTGCGCAGAGAAATCCCCATCTGGTCGGCGCAGGACGCAGCCAGCGCCTGCAACTCGAGATCGTAAGCGCAGGTCATGTCCGGGAAGCGCGGGCCCATCTCGTCGAGATTCGGCCCGATCAGCGGGTTCGGGAACATGCTGATGTGGTCGCGGATGACGACCAGGTCGCCCACGCGGAAGTCCGGATTCGCCGCACCGGCGGCGTTGGACACGAAGAGGAACTTCACGCCGAGCACGGCCATCGTACGCACGCCGATGGTCACGAGGTCCATCGGATAGCCCTCGTAATAGTGGAAACGGCCCTGCATGGCCATGACGGTCTTCCCGCCCAGGCGGCCGATGATGAAATTGCCTTTATGCCCCACTGCGGTCGAAACCGGGAAGCCCGGAATGTCACGGTAGGGGATCACGACCGGCTGCTCGATCTGGTCGGCGAGGCGTCCGAGCCCGCTGCCGAGCACGATGCCCACCAGCGGCGCGTAACCGCCGGTCTGCTGGCGGATATAGTCTGCTGCTACTTGATATGTGCGGATTCTGCTATCCATAGTATTCTCTGTTTTAGTGTTTTACGAAATCTTGGCGAGAACCTTGCGGGCCTCGGCGAGGATCTCCCGTTCGCCCGGAATCTCGCGGTGGCGCATCAGGAACTTGCCGTCGCAGATGACGGAATCAATGCAGTCGGAATGCGCCGAATAAATCAGGTTCGCGAGGAACGGGCCGGGGGAGAGGAAGAAGGTGTTGTCCGTGTCCACAAGCACGATGTCGGCTACCGCGCTCTCCTCGATGCGTCCGGCGTCGAGCCGCAGGGCCCGGGCGCCGTTGCGCGTGGCCATGTCCATCAGCTCGGGCAGCGGCAGGGCCGAAGGATCCTCGCGCCAGGCCTTCTGGAAGATGGCGGAGGTCTTCATGGCCTCGAGCAGGTCGAGGTTGTTGGACGAAGCGCAGCCGTCCGTGCCCAGACAGAGGTTGATTCCGGCGTCGCGCATTTCATTATATAGGAAGCGGTAGCCGGAAGAGAGCTTGGTGTTCGAGTTGATGTTGTGGATGCAATGCACGCCGTGTGCGGCGAGCAGCTCAATGTCGTGCGGCGTGAGCCAGAGGGTGTGTGCGGCCAGCAGGCGGGGCGAGAGTACGCCCAGGCGGTCGAGGTACTCGACGGGCGTGAGGCCGCCGTGTTCCGCTTTGCAGTTCTCGACTTCCCCGCGCGTCTCGCAGAGGTGGATGTGCAGGGGGACGTCATATTTCTTGGACAACTCGTTGGTCCAGACGATCATCTCCTCGCTGACGGAGTAGATGGCGTGGAAGGCGAGCGTGCAGATGTGGCCGGGGTCGCCGGCATGCAGGAAAGCCTCGCTCTTGGCGATGCACTGCTCCTTCTGGCGCTCCGATTCCCCGCGGTTGCCCTTGTCCATCACGTCGTAGCCCGTGGCGATGCGCATGCCCATCTCGCGGGCGGCCTGGACGGAGGAGTCGAAGAACCAGTACTGATCGTTGAAAGTCGTGGTGCCGGTGCGGATCATCTCCAGGCAGGAGACCTTTGTCGCCCAGTACACGAAATCGTGGTCCAGGTGCTCCTCGACCTTCCAGATCTTGTCCAGCCAGGCGGGGAAGAGCATGTCCTCGCCGATGCCGCGCATCAGCGACATGGGCGAGTGCGTGTGCATGTTGATCAGGCCAGGGATGGCGACCATGCCCGAACAGTCCATGATGTCCAGGTCGCCGGCCATCTCCCAGTCGGCACACGAACCGACAGGCCCGATCCGACGGATCCGGCCCTGCCCGATCAGGATGTCCTTGCGTTCATCCCCGAGGGTGACGTCCCTGAGGAGAATGGAAGCCATTAAAGGTTCTCGAAATCGGCCTCGCCGAAGCCTTCGGCGGTGCGCTGGGGAATCTCTCCGTGGAAGCAGGTGTCGCGGATATAAGCGACGACCTCTTCCAGGCCTTCTGCAAATTTCTCGAAGTCTTCCTTATAGAGGAAAATCTTGTGCTTGTCGTAGTTGAAACTCCCGTCCGGGTTGGTCCGGCGCTTGCTCTCGGTTATCGTCAGGTAAAAATCCTTGCGGCCTTTGGTGGCCTTGACATCGAAGAAATAGGTCCGCTTCCCGGCCCGAACGGGCTTGGAGTACACATCTTCTGCATCCCGGCTGTCATAGCGCGAATCGTAATCGTCTCTGTACATAGCGTTATTTTGGTTGATATCTTCTTACAAAAATAGGATTTTTTATCGATTACTTGTTATCTTTGCAGATAAATTTGTTTGAAAGTATGCTC
>Ga0310786_10008078_pt1 | contig 13593 bp, 9 predicted proteins | sample AusTroGonzalo_MG_FD_203881 | JGI IMG/M metagenome (GOLD analysis project Ga0310786, IMG submission 203881) | Bovine rumen microbial communities from tropical cattle in Woodstock, Queensland, Australia - Gonzalo_03 (v2) (version 2) | ecosystem: Host-associated > Mammals > Digestive system >... | reverse complement strand
TTACAAAATCATCTATCTCATATTCACCATCTACAAGTTTTCTAAGTATTTCTTGTTCTGTTCATTGAAGAAGATAATCAACTTCTGTCTTAGAATAAACGTCCCTATAATCACTATCACCGCCAAATCTAATACGATGCCATTCTCCATTTAATCATTCGTAAACACCAATTAATTCATGTCTCATATTTGTTCTCATTCAAATATAATTTGTTGGAGGCATTGTATTATCGCGCCATATTGTCTTCATGTTTCGCATTTGCTTCTATCTTTTATATTTTATGATTATTGGCAATATCTTTATTATACTCTAAATTCGCGGTGAATTTACGAATAATTTTTTACTTTTCCAAATTTGTATTATTGAGATCTTCTTTAACTCAAAAGAGTTCTTTAAATCCTTGTTCTTTTCTTCCTTTCGGAAGTTTTCCATCTCTAATTCAGTTATCAAATGTTGCTCTACTTACGTTTAAGTATTTGCAAGCTTGATATTTACTAAGTTTATTTTGTGTATTTGTTGCTTTATTTATTGCATCTAAGAGTTCATCACATTCTTCTTCAGAAAATTTTGAATTCCCAGCATCAATATTATCTATTATCTTCTGAAGACTAAGCTTTAACAACTCTAATTTTTGCATTATTTTTTTCTTTTAAATACATTCCAATTAATATGAATATGATAGTAATTAGTAAATAGAATAATACTGCAACTTTTCCACTAATTGAAACATTAAAATAGAAATAAGTTGCGTTTAGTAAATCTATTAAAAGACTATATCAAAGAGGTAGTCTGTGCCAATTACAAAATTTTAATAGTTTTGATACAGAAATTAATATAATAAACGGAACAACAGACATTGAACAAAATATAGAAATTATATGTAAAGCAATTCCAAAACAAGCAAATATAGCCATTAATAAGTAACCAGCAGCAATTACAAATGGCGCATATTTAACTATAATTTTGCAAACTTTTAATTCAAATTTAGATATTTCCTCCATTCTTTTCGTTTATTGGAACATTTGTTCATGGTGTAAATCCTCCGAAATATCGTATTCTAGACATTCCATATCTGTTGGTTTGTGGAAACGATTGTATTGGAATATTATTCATATTTCTTTGTTGTATTTCTCTTAATGTATCTATAAGGGAATATCCATTTCCTTTATATAAATAATTATTTCAATCTATCATAGTTTAAATATTAAAAATACTTCCGAACCCGAATTGATTCGGAAGTATTTTTAATTTTTGGTTTATTCTGCTATAGTGATCCTGCACCAGAACCAGAGCCAGAGCCAGAGCCAGAACCGTTATTATCTGCTACCTGAAGTACTACTAGTTGACCTTCATCTACAACTAAAGCGTAAATTTTCTTATTTTGCGGTTTAATGTTTCCAAGGGCATCTTCTCCTGCATCATAATAGAATGCGTCTTTAATTAAATATCATGAAGGAATATTCTGTACCTCTTGAACTTCTTTAGATTCGTATCTTACAGTAGGATTGTTATTTGCATCATATTCTGTAATCTTTAAGATTTGGAATTTATGAATTGTTTCATTTTCGAAATCTAAAACAGAATAATTTCCAGAATCATCGCTTAATGTAGTTGTACCATCTCCATTATTTATAATGTGGACTTGTCCATTACTGTCAATTTCTATTTCTGGAGACCCTGTTTGATTATTGCCGCCACCTCTTGTAGGAGCTTTTCTTTGTCCTGAACCACTTCCACTTCCACTTCCAGAACCCTCTTCATCTGGCATAATGATTGTGTCACTAGTTGTTTCAATGTATGCTACAACTTCTGTAGAAGCACCGTTATGTCCAGAATAAACAATAGGTACAATAGCAGAGTCTGTGATTACATCGTCAATACCAATTCCGAAATAGAAATAGTCTGATGGAAATGCTGTATTAAGAATTTCTTCTAAATTTACATGAGCGGTTGCTGTCCATCTTCTTCAAGGATTACTATTATCGTTATAGTCAACGTTATTTAATTTAATCTTAAATAAATAGGAAGCTGGTTCGGAAGCAGTTCCGCTTGTGTTAATAGCACCGTTGTCATCAAAATAGTAATACAATGTTTTAGCACCAGAACCATCATCTGCAGCAGCAGCATCTTGTAATTGAGCATTGCTTAAACAGAACTTCTCAGGATGTGTATCATCGTCAAAAGCAAACCAGAAATTGGTATGCATGACATTTTCCATTGTATCGAAAATAGGTGTGCCCCAGAAAGATAATGTTGAAGGAAGATCATCATAAGATTCACTAGTCGTCATCTTAATTACGTTTGGAACGCTCCTCAGTTCAATTCCTTTAACTCGTGCTGGAGTTATGACTAAGTTAGCTGTACCAGAATACTCGCCTGAGTGATCTTTAACAGTTAATGGAATGATGAAAGGTTCGTTCAGAACAGTATTTGCAGGGAACGATACTCTTAAGCTAATAGAACAAGTAAGAGAATTTTCAATCTTAGTAACATAACTTGCACTTACAGTAGCAGTTACATTTTGTCCATTAATAGTATTAGTTACAGAGACTGTATTGTTAGTAACTTCCATTACATTCGTAGAAGCACCAACGTTTTCTTTTAGTTGTGCTAATTTTACATCATTAACCCAAACAGTACCATTAGAAAGCAGATTTAAATTCTCATACAGACTTAATCTACCAGTAGCATAATAAAAGTTTTGTTCAGAAGCTGTTATTACATCATTGCTATCAACGATAATTTGTTTATGGTCATCTTCGATATCCAGAGTAGTAACAATATAATCTGGAATTTCTTTAATTAACCAAAGTTTGATAGCACTGAATTCACCCCACTTGTGTTCTCCTGCATTCGCATCATATTGCCATTTACGCATAGAGGCATAAACATACGGTTTCTGATCACTAACACCCGGATTATCGTCCTTAGCAATGAGTGTAGTAGCAGTTCCGTTAACAGTAAGTGTTATAGAAGGTAAGCATTCAGATTCATTAATGTGTTTTGCAGGACTGTGATTATCTGTATAATTAGTATCCGCTAATCTTGTAGGATAAACGCTACCACTAACGGCACCAGCTTGTTCTTCAGTTAAATCCCAGAATACATATTCTACACCATCGCCATCACGTCCTTTTTCACCATATTTGGCCCATAGAGCAACATTGAAATTACCCCAAACTTTTTGTCCGTTTTGATAAGAACTGTGTCTTACACCAACCCATTCACAAGGTAACTGTAATGTTACGCCAGCCGGATGATCATGCCAGAAGTAATCGTTTCCAATTTTTAACTCCTCATCACTAGGTGAGAAACCGCTTGCTGTTACCATTGGTAAGAAATCGTCTGCGTATAGGTCTTCAGATACTTTAGTTAGTCCATCATAAGTACCATAAACCTGAGACATACCAGGAGCATGATGTTCATCATCAGTACGGAAGTATACAAATTCAATATCTTTACCATCAGCACCATCAGAACCGTTTTGTCCTTGAGGACCAGTATCACCTTTATTACCTTTTTCGCCTTTAACTTTAGCAATAGTTCAATCTGACCAACTTCCGTTTTCAAAAGTACACATCGCCATGTAAATAGGATCAACAATGTAATCACTCCATATACCATAAGAACTACGTACTGCAGCTTCCCATAAAGTTTCGCGTTGTTCGTCAGTACCGCTGAAATCGTTTAACGTTAAATTATTACTATTTCAAAGTGAAGGGTTTGAGTAAACTGTAGCGGCTTTTGTATCATTAGAGTATTCAACTTGAACACCCGCACGATCGCCAAGTTTCCAAGGACCGGTTCATACATTGGTTTGCTGTTGAGACTCATCACCGATTAGTGCAGTGATAACCCAAATTTGATCATCGCTATTAGAAGGAACGCCGTCCGTCCAAGTGATAGTATTAACAATACCGTCTAATGGATTAGCATAAGATTGACCTCCACTTACAGTATAACCAGTTAAGTCTTTAGATGTTCTGGTAAATGCAAATTCTGTATAAGGTTGATAGTAATAATGGCTTTCAGCAGCCTGAACCTCTACTTTATACATTCTCCATTTCTTAGGAGTAGTAAATGCGCTTCAGTGGCCGGTTGTTCCGTTATATCTACGCAAAGAAACATATTCGTAAGGTTGCTGTTCATCTACATCAGAAGGATTGTCTGTTCAGCCATTAGGAATAAATTCTCTAGTATCATAATATTCGAATCCAGACTTAGGATGTGCGTAGTCGATATTGTTATCATTAGCTTCTGCAGATACATCCTGATTGTTTGCGTTATTGTAGACTTCTCTTAATTTAGTAGGAGGATATTGTGCTGCAATAATAGGATCAGAAGTAGCTAAGAATATGTATTCTACACCATCACCGTCAATACCATCTTCTCCTCACATGGATCAGATTGTAGGATTGCTGTATGCGCTTCATGTACCGTTATCTTTTGTACGAATTGATACAGCTTCAATTTGATAAGTTTCACTTATTCCGGAAGGACGATCTGTTCAACCATTTCCAGAAGGAGTTGTATAAACAGGAAGATCATCTGGACGATTGTCTCCATGTTCTGCTATAGGTGTAGTGTTTTTGATATTATTAAACTCTGCATCTGTACAAAGAATATATATAAATTCAACGCTATCTCCATCAGCACCATCTTCACCAGGTTCTGCTGTTAAACAAATAGGGGTTTCCCAAGGATCTTGTCCAACTTCTGACTTTGTTAAATAAGAATATGTAGCAGAAGTCATCCATAGATAAGGTGTTGAAGTAGTAGCATTCTCTGGATGATTACTTCATGCAGAAGAAGCGTTTGCTTTAAGTGCAATATTATCTATATTTGCAGCAGTGTTTCATTCTCAAACACCTACTACTGGTTTTGCAGGAGCAGTTGTTGGACTATTTGTTCTTTGATAAAGAGTAAATACACGATAATAGTCAACGTTTTGTCCAGTCATTGCATCTCTAATCATAGAAGCAACATCACTAGTGGTTGTATAATTTGCTAGATCACTTAATCTAATGAAATAATTGTGATCGTTACCTTTAACGTATTCATTTTCGATTGCAGAATCTAAAACACCTTCTAAAATTTGTCCAATTATGTGTTTTACATCTGCTTCTGTTACTCCACTAACAGTTCCTCCAAAATCATCAAGATCTACAAGATCTGTTCAAGTTTGTCCATCAGATGTTTTTTGGAGTTTGTGTGTAGAAGAGTCAAATCTAACATCAAATAAAGAAACTTCTCCAACACTAATGGTTCCAAGATCAACTAATCCATCAACCGGGCTATATGTGGTACCATTTACTTTCACATTTCTCACAAGTCCATCTAATGATTGATGTTGTGTTAAATAGTTACCCTTTGGCTGGAAATTATCAGTTGTTCATGCCTTTGTGGCATAATTAGTTAAATCAGGATTAGGTATATTAATTTTAACATCTCCGTCTGGTCCAGGTCCGACCCCGTTAATGGATTTGACCATTGAACCTTCGATTTCGGCTAGTCTCGTATAGATTAAATCTATATCAACTCCATAATCAGGACGAACAGTAGAATTTTCTTCAAACGGAAGTTCACCAGCGTCAAATAAAACATCACCTAATGTTACATTAGAGATAATTTTACGTCCATTTTTATCAGAAACATAATTTGCTCTAACAACTTCTCTATGTCCAAAGTGCCACTTGCCTTCTGTGTTCTGCCAAATAGAAACACCGGCAAGAGTAAGATTCATTAATTCAGAAATAGAAATTAGATTTGTTCAATATTCGTCACCTTCATATTTCCATTGAATAAAGTTAGCAGGACCGGAAGACTCGTCACTTCTTTTAGTATTATCAGAATTTGTTCTAAGTAAAAGAGGACGTTCTTGAATAGGACGAAGGTCCATTAAATCGATAGATTCTGGCATGTATCTATCGTTTGTAAGTTCCCATGTTAGAATGTTGTTTTCTAGTACAGGTTTTCAAGTCGGCCCAGTTAAACTAGGAGAAATTGTCTTTGTTTCTCCATTAACTTTAACACGTAATTGATCGTCTTCAAAATTTACATCAATTCTAGGAGCTACTGCTGAATCACCGTCTTCACCTCTAGGACCTCTTGTACCTTGAGGACCCTGACTTACCAACTTTAGGAATCCTTCTTGTTCTGCAATGTTTTCGTGTGTCGGAAGAACACCGTCGTGCGCAAGACAGACGTATAAAGAGTTTCCATCAGTGACAAAGTCAATTCTCTCTTCGTTGTTATAATAGGCTGTGTGTCCATCAACAATATATTGAGAAAAATTAAAGGTTGGAGCCTGTAATTCAGGATTATCACTAATTGATGCACTTCTCATTCTAATTTTACCAATTATTTGTTTTTGTTCTTGTATATCAATAATTTTATTATCTAATAATTCGTAGGCATGAATGAGATCTCAAATTTCACATAAATCCGTGTCTCTAAGAACATGACCCATTTCTAAATCTTTTAATTTGTCTATAAATATATCATAAATAGTTTCAAGTATATTATCCATCGCAACCACAACTCCTTTTATCGTTAAGTAGATTCTTACAAATATCTCCACATCCTTTCATGCGATCGTAAATTGCTTTAGCCATTTCTATTTTTCCTAATTCTATATAATGCTCAATTAATCAAACAGCAACAAAAAGAAAATCACGTTGTGACTTGACATCATCGTTTTTACATATAACTTTGCCGCAGTTTTTAAGCATATCTTGAAACACCTTTAATTCTAATTCAGCAAGGCACTTCTTTAATTTGCAAATTGAAAAAGTTTCATCAAGTTCATACTCTCCAATATATTCTGGATTCCACACATCGTCTCTTTCAGAATCAATATGGTCCATAATATATTTAGCAGTATATGTAGTATAACCTGTATCGATAGCACCATTAACTAGTCTTGTTCCAGCTTTTTTAAAGGTTACTACTCGATATCAACCGTCTTTTTCAATTTCAAATTCCATCCTAGCACTGCAAGGAACAATATCAGAGAAGTCTGCAGTTTCTGGATTAAATATGAATTGATACATGTTGGAGGTGTCGCCATAAAATCTAGTTACTAGGCGACACCCTTCCATGTATATATCTTTATTAAAATTACCCATTATGCGTCTCTTATTTCGTTATTATAAGGATTTCCATCTCACATCTGCATAATCTCTGCATCAAGTTGCTTTTCTTTAACTTCAATAAGCTTGTCATTGTAATCCTTCTGATCAATAGCTTCTTTCTCTTGAATCTCAACTTTCTTCTGTTCGATCTGAATCTTTGCTTGAGCAGCAGCCTCAACCTGAGATTGCAGACGTTTGATTTCATTTTGTAAATCAGAAATAGTTTTCTGACTTTGTTTTGCATCGGATTCGTATTGCTGTACTTGTTGCTGTAACTGTTGCATCATATTGTTTTCAGCCTTCTTGTTCTTGATAGCAAAAGTAAGTCTTCGCTTCATTTCTGTAAGACTGTTGGCGTCTAAGATATCAAACGCCATTTCAGCATCAACTAATCCACCTTTAATTAATTCGAAATTCATTTGCTGTGCAGTTTGAAGTTTCGTATAAGCTTCAGAACTATCTGCAATATGAATATCATAATCTGTCATTGTAAAATGTTCTGGTAAAGCGGTAAACGTTTTTACTAAACGCTCCCCAAGAACTATTGTACCAGTTAAACCGTTTTTAAATACAAATTTAGCAAGATTTAGTAAATCATAACAAACTTCTCTTTGCATTAAATCCATTGCGTGGAAATATTGTTTAGTAAGAAGTGTTGATTGATGTATGCCAACTTTGACATTAGATGCAGCTTCTCTTTCTTGAATCTGTCCAAGTTTTTGCTGGAACACACCAGAGATAGCAGAAGCTTGTTGTTCTATACTATCTATTGCTAATTGAATTGCTTGAACCGCTTGGGCTTTAATACTATCATCATAACCGTTAAAGGTTGTATTGATTAATTGCGCTCCTTCTTGTGAAGAATCATATCAAGCGATACCGTTCTTTTTATAAGCAATTCATTTTTGGATTCTTTCTGGCATTTCAACTCCTAGAAAATCAGGAAGGCTAGCAGCATCAACCCAATCGCCAATTGTTCCAGAAGTAGCAATAAGATTATCTCTATAATATGTTAGAAGATCGTATCTATCTTGAAGCCCCATCGTTGCTTGTATTAAACTAAACGGCTGTCCGTTCTTATCATTAAAGAACATTCCGTTAAGATTTAAATTACAAGAACGAGCATTTGTTTTACTTCTAATATAATATTCTGGTTCTCCATCAGTTATATAAACATCTCCTCCAATCTTAACACCTTCGTGTAATACAGATCTGTTCTTTTGTTTGTCAAACTCTAATCATTGACACTCAAACACAGGAATTGTTCTATTGCTGAGTGTACTTGCTCATTCATCTGTAGCATATGGATATAAAGGATGAACCTCTAATCCAGCAAGTATTCCTGGGGTTGGACCAGTTGCTTTATTGCCATCTTCTAACAAGTAATCCATTTCAGAATGTACAACCATGTAATCGTATAACGAATCACCGTGTTGCATATCTGTAAAATATTCTTCTACTTTTTTAATAGCAGCATCTGTTAAATCTTCTCCAAATTCTTCTAGAATTTCATCTCGAGTTAATCAACGTCTAATTACCGCACGTCTTGATTTATTTAGAAAGAACGAATTTGGATTTCTTTCTACAAAGGTATCAAGTGGGTTTAAGATTTCCAAACAAAGATTATCTTTACCTCCTGATGGTTTTACTCTATAATAACAAACTCCTCCAATTAAAAGGTCTGTTAATAATTCGCGTAGTTTGTTTCTTAAATCAATTTCACGATTATGTTTAATATACTCAAGAATGTTTTGAGCTGCTATTTCGTAATCAGACTCAAAAGAATTTTCAACATCGTTTTTTATTCTTTCTAACTCCTTTTCTATAAAAGGGTCGTTTACTGGTTCTTTTGTTCCCATTAAAATGTCAATTAAAGCATGATGCAAATATTTCATTAAGAACGAATGCATTTCCGCATCAATTTTTAATTGTTTATCTCTTTGAATTTTAGAAACTGTCTCGTCATCTTTACACGTTACTTGCATATCAGGTTCTAGTTCAAGATATTCTCCAACAAGAACGTCAATGTGCTTTTTCATTAAAGGTGTAAATCCAATAGACGTTGGGACTCCGATTCCAAAATTTTCTTCTAAGTATTTAAATTGTTCAGCATCTCTTTTACCGTGATAGTAATTATATGCCTTTCTAAGTCCTACTTTGTCATAAACAAGTTGAGATATACACTTGTCTATTTGTTCTATTTCGTGTTTATTCATCGTCCCCTTCAATTTCTTCTTCAATTACAAGAGGTTCACGAGTTATCTTGTAGAAGTGAACCTTTTCATATTTATTCTTTTTAAACTCTTCTCTTATGAAGTTCTTAAATTCTTCTTCTGTTCCTTCATAGGAAAGAACAATCGGTGTGTAGAATCTATCTAGATACAGATAAAGTTCATATATTGTGTCATTTAATTCCTGACATGGTTCACCGCATTGTCTTTCTGGTTTTGTAACTAAAATTTTTAGTTTACCTATGTAACAATTTTCTGTAACTTCGTTAATTATACACAAAACCTCATGTTCTAATTCTGTCATTATATCATGTTATTTTTTTCTGGGATTACTCCCCATTTCATATAACCTCTTTCGTCTTTAAATCAACCGATGTCCTTTCATTGTTTAGATGTTACCGCGGGTTTCATTGGAGTTATACCAGTCAAAGACTCATCTCCAATTTCTGCCATTTGCATTGCAGCAATCATATCGAATTTTCTTTTGTTTTCGTACGTATATTTCAGAAGTTCTTCTAACATTTCTGGATAATCTATTGTATAATAATAGTCAGCTAAAAATCCGCTAATTAGTTCCAGGCCATGCTTAATAACCGCTTCTGTACCAGGTACACCGATTAATCTTTTCGTAGGTCTCTTCTTGACTTTAACAGATACTGCGTATTCAGGTCGACTCATAAGAAGATGATCTTTTTTACGATCTCTTAGAAATTGTTGAAATGTAATTTTGGTGAATTCAAGCATTGCTTGACAATTATACCAAGTAAGTAATTTCAGAGCAATCATGTATGCTATACGAATATCTCGAGGTCTATCTTTATAAACAGCTACATATTTAGGTTCTTTGTCTCCAAAAACACGTCTTTTAATTACAATGCAGAAATCAGATACATCATTTTCTTCTGCTGAATTATCAGTACCCATATCAATAGAGTCTATTCCTGCCACATAGAGATTTTTCCACACATTTCCTTCAGGGTCTTTCAACGGGGGCTCGACTACAAGTAATTTGGATGTTGTGGATTCATATGCGTTTACTTTACTATACTGTGGCGCATTCTTATCTCACTCTAATGTCATTGGTACAATCTTATCTCCAGCATTATGAATTTTGATATTTACCATTTGCTGAGATATTAATTCTGCGTCAAATACGTTAGCGCCTGTTTTTGCTAAAGCTTCTTCAGGATAAAAACAGTGCTCAGCGCATTCATCAAGGTATTTTTGGCCACTAAGACCTTTACGATAATCTTCGTAATATTTTTTAAATTCAACGTAGTTGGTTACGCCACGATTATCTAAGTATTTAGAAGTAAGTGCAAATTTGTGGCAAGGTAAGAAGAATGATGTAATTTCTGGTTTTCCGTCGAAAGTATCATAATTCTTATAAGGTAATACGTTATAGGCTCTTGGGTTTTCAAAAGCGTCTGCTAGACCTCCCAAGTTCATGTTATCACCACCAGTACCCAGACCTATTCTGGTTCCGAAGTGTTTACCACCAAGTTCTACAAGTGCGTTTCCCTGAATCCAAGAAGTTGTAAAGACTGGATTAGAACCAGCTTCTTCATACACAAGTCTATCAGTACGATCACCACGAATATTAGACGGTTTGTGGGCAATGATTGTGTGAATTTCACTCATTCATCCAAATTCAGTGCCATCTCGTGTGACCTTAGACGCTCTTTTAGTATCTTCGTTGTTTACTTTCTGACGAACGTGTCTTAAACCACCAGCAGTATTAGTATTTAACCAATCTAGTTGATATCAACATTTATTTTTTAAAGATGTTAACTTTTCATCATCAAACGCAGTCAAAACAGAACGATAATCAGATTTCGTTGTGTATGGTCTTACAACCGTTGCAGCAGTCATTTCAGACCAACCAACACCACGACTTTTTAACGCAATGGCGTCTTTATGTAACCGTTCTGCCATTTCTAGGTAATGAAACCATTCATATTGTTTAGAAAGGAAAGATGGAAAATCGTAGTGACGACCAGCACCAGCAATCGCGTTTTCATCGATAACTTCCATACGATAGTAATTCAAATAATAGTAATTATCGCCAGTTATTCTATACTTTCCAACTGTGTAACCTTCGTTCATTCTGTCAACTTCACGTCTTCACAAATCATGCCAAGGTTTAGAGAATTCTGGAAATTTTGTATACGCTTTTGTGCTTTGATAAATTATTGCCATCTCTCTAAAAGGTTCTGGATCAAAATCCAACCCTTTTTCCATCGTTATTGGTCTGTAACCAGTAAGTTCGTATGATAACTCTGGATCGAAATAAAGAATTTCCTCATCTATAGGAACATCTCATTCTTCACCAGGTCTTTGATGATGTGTCTTAGAAACATCTTCAATTGTATCTACTGTTTCTAAAGTATTTTGCTTTTTAATATCTTCTTCAAAAAGCTGTCTTATTAACTCTTCTTCATAAGTTCGATCAAACTTTGGTAAAGCTTTCTCTTTTTGTTCTTTTTTGACTTCCTCTTTAGTCTTTACCTGTTTGACTCTCTTACCTGTTACACGATCTATAGCCATATTATTCCATTTAATCTAACATTCCAAGTTGAACTCCACCTCTTACGGCCGCAGCTGCTTCTTGTTCAGTTTTATGTAATTGCTCCAAGGTTTGAAGCTCTGACCTTATTTTACTTATAGAAGTTAAGTCACCAATCACATCTTTTGGTTTATAGATAGGTTTTCCATCAGCATCAACCTCTGAAAAATCTATAGAATCAAGATGTACACGCATTTTATAAATAGTGTGATATGCAGTCTTAATTAAAGCCAGGATTGGATCAGACTCTTGTATTTCTTGATACTTGTGATAAGCATTTACAAAGTCTGGATCTTTTAAATCTGTCTCTTCCAATCCACTATCAGCTAATGCTGCTTCATGTTTTTGTTTTTCTAAATATTTAAAATAAGGACTTTTGAAATCAAGAACCAAATAAATGTAAGTGAATTCCTTATAGGCGCGAATTCGCTGTTCACCTTTTTTATCCTCCTTACATTTATTTCTTTCTGGTTCTCAGAGTTTTGCGAATTCCTTTATGAGTAATATGCTATAATCGTCTATTCGAAGCGAGTTTGTTGCGTTATCGAATATAAAGATTTGCATAAATTATTTATTCTTTTTTTCTTTATTTTGTTTATGTTTAATTAACGCTGCTTCAGCTGTTGCACCGCCAATAGCTCCCAAACCATATTTTAATCAATCTGTTTCTTTGTGTGGAAGAACGTCGTTTTTTAAATAGTTAATAAAACGATTTGATAGTGAGTTCTTTTTAACAAAATCTGACATGTTAATATTATTCTCAAAATTTTCAAAGTTTTTTGAATAAAGTTTATCTATATCATAATCCAATGCACTATATTTTGGAACATTGTATTTTGGCATGACTCCTTCTTTTATAGCTTTTGATAAGACTTCAGATTCCTTAGCGTATGGATTTTGGGTTGGAATTCTTACTTTTCCAATTGGAGCGGCGGCTCCTAACATACCTGTTTCAGAATTGGGATTGGGCATAAAAGCACCTACAATTTTACCAGGAGCAGAATTTTTGAAATTATTTCAACCGGTTTTTACACGATTTCAATCATTATCTCATTTATTACGATAATAATCAAGTATTGTACCTTCTTGAGCTTTTTCTATTTTACCGCCTTTTTTAAAACCATATGGAGTAACCATTCTTAAATTATTCGCCATAGTTGCAGCATAATCCGTACCAGATGTGAATTGTCCAAGGTTCATTCCTGCATCACTTACGAATTGTCCGGTTGCATTATTTACCATGCTACCATTAGGAATCCTATGGAAGAATGTACCAGTACGGGCTTGTGCTGGATTCCATACACCTTTTAACCCTTCGGCAATTTCTGGACCAGCTTCTACAAGATAAGGAATTGCTTCTGCCGCTAACATTGTTCCGCCAATAACAGCTCCGATTTTTGCACCAGTTTGTCCAGCATTATCCATTGCGTTACTAATGCCTTGATTATATCTTCTTTGCTGAATATTTACAGGAAGCTTACTATAGGCAATTCTCTGCTGAAGCTCTGGAGAAGTATAGTTTTCATAAATATCTTGAATAAACTCATTTCCACCATTTCTTCTATACAAGAAATCTCTTGCAGCATTTGCATCATCGGTGTCTCCTCAGAATCAATTGGCATCGTTATAAGCCCTGTTTGCAATTTGTCTTAGATAAGTGTC
>Ga0310786_10008075_pt1 | contig 13595 bp, 14 predicted proteins | sample AusTroGonzalo_MG_FD_203881 | JGI IMG/M metagenome (GOLD analysis project Ga0310786, IMG submission 203881) | Bovine rumen microbial communities from tropical cattle in Woodstock, Queensland, Australia - Gonzalo_03 (v2) (version 2) | ecosystem: Host-associated > Mammals > Digestive system >... | reverse complement strand
TCCCGGCAGCATATTCTGTCACTGCCTTGGAGATCGGATGCTCGCTCTTTGCCTCAAGAGCATATGCAACTCCAAGGAGCTCGTTTTCTGTCACTCCATCTACTGTTTCTATATCCGTGACTTTCATCTGGCCGGTCGTTATGGTCCCCGTTTTATCAAGTGCAACGATCTGCGTCTTGCCGGCCTGTTCCAGGGAGGCCGAGGTTTTAAATAAGATTCCTGTCCTGGCGGCAACTCCGTTACCAACCATGATTGCCACGGGAGTTGCAAGTCCAAGCGCACAAGGGCAACTGATCACAAGTACGCAGACGCCCCTGGCCATTGCATATCCCACGCTCTCTCCAAGAACCATCCAGATAATAAAAGTGATCAGGGCAATTCCGATAACAACAGGAACGAAAACGCCCGATACCCTGTCAGCAATCTTGGCAATCGGTGCCTTTGTAGCTGCAGCATCACTTACCATTTTAATGATCGCAGAAAGAGTTGTGTCCTCACCGACTCTAGTAGCTTCGCACACCATGTATCCCGATGTGTTGATAGTAGCCGCGGATACATGATCTCCCACTTGCTTTTCGACCGGCACACTTTCGCCTGTCAGGGCGGATTCATTAACAGCACTCTCCCCCTCTGCGACAATGCCATCCACCGGGATACTGTCACCGGGACGAATTATAAACCTGTCTCCCACTTTTACTTCTGCGGCAGAAACTGTAATTTCCTCTTCATCGCGAATCACTACAGCAGTTTTCGGGGAAAGATCCATTAAACCTTTTAGTGCATTGGTAGTCTTTCCCTTTGACCTTGCCTCAAGCATTTTCCCAACCGTTATCAGTGTCAGTATCATTGCTGCAGCCTCAAAATAAAACTGCCTCATGAAATGAAGCACTCTTTCAGGATTATTATCGAGCACCGCACCTGTCATTGCAAACAGCGCAAATACGCTATACCCAAAAGAGGCTGCAGATCCAAGCGCTACTAAGGTATCCATGTTGGGGGCTCTGCGGACAAGCCCCTTAAACCCGCTTATAAAAAGCTTCTGGTTGATCACCATGACCATTCCGGCCAGTAGCAGTTGGTACAATCCCATGGCCACATGATTGCCGGCAAGAAATGCCGGTAACGGCCACTCAAACAACATATGTCCCATTGAGACATACAAAAGCGGTACCAAAAGAAGAACTGATCCTATCAGTCTTTTTTTCATCATTGCCGTCTCTGTATCTTTCAGCGAATTCTCTGAGCCAGCCACAGATGCTTTATCGTAGCCGTCACTCTTACGACTGGCGCCATAACCCGCCGCCTCGACTGCAGCAATGATGTCTTCCGGACGGGCAGATCCCTCAACCCCCATCGAGTTTGTAAGAAGGCTCACTGCACAGTTTTCAACGCCTTCAACAGCATTTACTGCCTTTTCTACTCTGGTTTGGCATGCAGCGCAGCTCATTCCTGTTACTGTGTACTGTTCCATTCCTTCTCCATTCTGAACTGCATATTGTTCTGAACGTTTTCACTGATCCCTTGCAGTCCGGATCATGCGGAACATTCTGATCGCGCCCTGATAATAAAGCTCCTTTGCGCGACTCATCGCTTCCTCCAAAGGCATCGGTCCATCCACCGTTGTCATAATCGACATGATGCCATGTTCATATACTTTCTCATATCCGGGTCCTAAAGATCCGCTAAGTGCGAGCACCGGAACGCCTGCCTTTTTCGACCGTTCTCCAACACCCCATAAAACCTTTCCACATGCACTCTGCCAATCTGTGCGACCCTCTCCGGTGATTACAAGATCAACTTCCTGCAACAATCTGTCAAAGTCATTTAAATCCAAAATCGTCTCTATTCCGGAGCACATCTTCGCGCCTAAAAGGATCATCAGCATGGCTCCCAATCCGCCTGCCGCACCCGCTCCGGGCATCTGATCCGGATCCTTTCCAAACTGCCTTTTAATTACGTCGCAGTAGTTTTGCATGCCTTTTTCCAGTATGTCCACCATCTGCGGGTTTGCGCCCTTTTGTGGTGCAAATGTATGAGTAGCTCCGTTCTCCCCGCAAAGCGGATTCGTCACGTCACACATGACTGTCAGTTTTACCTTTTTCCACCGGTGATCCAGCTGTGACATGTCAATGGCGTGAACCTTTTCCAAATCCTTTCCCGTGCCTTCGAGTTCCCTTCCATCCCGATCCAGAAAACGAACACCCAAAGCTCTTGCACAGCCCATTCCGCCGTCATTTGTCGCACTGCCCCCGATAGATACATATATTTCCTCGAAACCTTTCTCCAAGGCATCCTTAAGTAGCTCTCCCGTTCCATAGGTAGTGGTCAATAGAGGATTCCTTTGATCGCTTGGAACCAGTGGCAGTCCCGAAGCCGCAGCCATTTCAATCACGGCTCTTTTCTTATCCAGCTTCCCATAGTATGCCTTTACACTGTCCATCAACGGTCCATGCACATTCACATAGATTTTTTCTCCATGAATGCTATCCAGCAGTGCATCCACAGTGCCCTCGCCTCCGTCAGCTACGGATATCCCCGTACATTCTGCCGTTTCGAACACTTCCTTTGCTGCTTTTGTCAAAAGCTCTGCTGTTTCCTTGCTGGTAAGGGATCCCTTAAAGGAATCCGATGCAAAGAGCATTCGGATGACTCTGACATTTTCCAATTGCCGAAGCCCGTTTCTAGGATCGTGATCATATTGCGCCTCAGAATCTTCCGTCAATTGACATACGACATTTTCTGTCTTCACCAAGATTCCTTTTTCGGCAAGCCCTTTTTCTATCATTGAACCGAGCACTTCTTGCAGATCGCTTTGCATAATGCTTTTTTCTTCTGTCCAATGATCAAATCCTGCTTGGATAATTATGGGGATTTGCTCTCTGATCGCCTTAGAAATATCTTCTTCTCCCCAAAAAGCATCCACATCAAACCCGTATACACCAACACTCCCACGAATCCGCATCTGCAGATCCAATGCAGCTCCGTCACAGTCGTTTTCCCGAAAATGAAGCGGTTCCCGCGTTCCGAAAAGCACAGAAAAAAAGATGAGATGATCCAGAATTTCCATGGGGCTTTCCAGCGCAGAAAATTGCGGTTTACGCGTAGGATGATCTCTTTTATTATCTTCAAAATACCACGTGGCCTGGAGTGCTTTCATGCCCATTTCCGTTGCCGTTTCAAGCTCGCGGCTACCACCGTCTCCCACATATAGACATTCCGTAGCAGATACGTTTAATTTCTTCAGGCACCTGGAAAAGATCTCTTTATCCGGCTTCATGATCCCTTGCTCATAGGACAGCATACATGCGTCAAAATAGGGATATAGTTTACTCCCTCTGATGGCAAAGACTTCATCAGAAAAGCAATTGCTGATCAGACCGATTTTAATGTCTCGTCTTTTCAGTTCCTCCATCAGCGGAATAATCTCCTCATGCAAATGCGCAAAAAGCTCCGCTTTGGTAGCAAGGCGCTTACGTAAAACCTTATTCAGCAAATCCTCAGAACTGATCCCGTTTCTTTCCATGATTTCCGCGATCACATCCTCAAATGTCCGAAGCCCTACACTCCTGTCATGATCCGTCGGATTCCAAATGACCCGAAACCTTTCCTCCGTCAAGCCAAGATCTTTCGCAATGTCCTCTCCAAAATACTGCGGCGACCTGTAATGCGTCACTAAAGTTTCAAACATGTCAAAAATAACTGCTTTGATCATTTTTTACTCCTAAGAGGCAAAAAAAGCCCTTCACTTAATCTATTATCTTTCGTACTTTGATATATAATGCATTAAGAGCCTCTTTTCAGTTCTTCTTCGCCCGGATCATATGAAAAAGGATCCGCATCATCAAAAATGCTGTCTGTAGTATCCCCTAGCCCGCCCTCATCTGTCAGTTGGCAATAAGTAGTAACTATACGATGTAAATATACATGTGTAACATTACTGAGCGTACATTTTACAAAAGGGGATTTGAACCCCTGCATGTGCTCTCCATGCTACCTGAAGTGCGGTTCATTCTCAACCGCAGGAGATCATGCCCACCCTGCCAGACTACCATCAAAATCAGAGCAATTCTGTCGTCCAGTTCAAGCTCTGAATAGTTTCATCTGTCTCTCTCAGTTCCTTGGATAATCCGTCCACTTCTTTCTGTAGTTCGGAGACTTTTACCGTACTGAGAATCCTGATCTCCGTTTTGGAATAACGGGACACTTTCTCACTTGCCGCATTCAAAAAGTTTCTCATAATGCCGATCTTTTGCTTAAGGCAATCCCTCCGTGCAATCAGATCAGTAAGAGTCAATTCCCCGCTCTTCGTTTCGTTATTCGTATGATTTATGCGTGCCATAAGGTTTTCAAGTTTTTCAAAATCATTGTTTAGTTCTTTCAGCAATTCATTCGGATCCTCTGAAGGCTTTTCTCCATCCTGCACTTTGGCATTGTTATTCAGCCTTCCGCTAAGCTCTGCGATCCTTCGTTGTAAATCCGCTCTTTCCGATAATGCAGTTGCTAACTTCATCTCTTTCCCTCACTTCTTTTTTTGTATCGTTGTAATAATCATCTGCCCACTTATGTACACCCCTCAAGCAATACGGTGGAGGGGAATATGGGAGCCTTTATCCATTCCATTCTATCACATTACCATTCCATCGTCCACGTGAAATCCCGTCACAAGGATGTCAAAAAGATGTCAGTCCGTCCTTCCGTGTACACGTCATTCACTTTATGGCACATCCTCTCTACGTTCAAGAGTGCAGACAATAACAATTCTATATCACGTTTAAGTAAAATCTCGTCTAAATAGCTTTGCTTCAAAACGAGCGCTGCCGTCCAACTTTTCATACTCCGTGTCACAGACATAATGCATTCCGAGCTTTTCCATAACTCGCTGGCTCTTATAATTCTCTTTTGCAAAGGTACCCTCGATCGCACTGATCTTTCTGCTCTTTCCAATAAATTCCAAAAGTCCTTGCATAGCTTCCGGAACAAGTCCCTTACCCCACTGATCTGCGCGAATATTATATCCCACGGTCCAAACGTCCTTCTCGGGAGTATAGACAAATCCACCGCTCCCGATCAGTTCTTTGCTTTCTTTTAATACAAATCCTAAATCATAATCGTCAGGATCATCCAAATTCCTGCTCTCAATCCATTTCTTCACGTCCTCTGCCTTATGATATAAGGGATAAATCATATATGTATTGACCTTCGGATCTCCGCACCACTTAAATGCCGCCTCATAATCATCCGGTACTAAGGGTCTTAAGATGATTCTCTCAGTTTCCACCGTTACTCTCATATTGCTTCTCCTCTATAATTCCTTTATCATCATGTATTCGTTTAGCAATCTGCCATCCTTTAATTTGATGGCGTTTGGGTGCACGGCGCAGATTCGGAAGCCCATCTTTTCATATAGTGCCTGCGCCCTGCTATTTCCTTCGATAAATTCCAGTTCTAACTGTGTAATGCCGTCCTTTGTTTTCGCGAACGCTACCATTTCCTCAAAGAACCGGGTCCCAATCCCCAAATTCCAATATTTCTTCATCAGGGCGATACCTATGTTAGCTCTGTGTCTTGTCTTGAGACTGGTGCAGCATCTAAGATGACAGTTTCCGGCCACCTCTCCATCCACCACGCATACCAGAGCAAAATCATTTTCTGACTTTTCCCACTCAACAAAGAGTTGTTTCTCTCCTTCATACGTGTATTTCATGCATTCCTCAGGATATCGGATGATGAACTCCGTTTCCTCAGCGGATACTCTAAGGTAATTTAACATTCCCTCAATATCCTCTTCCTTGGGATTTCTGATCAGAGCTTTCCTTCCATCCTTTAATGTAAACCATTTGTCCTCAACAATCATGCCCGTTTCCTCCCTTCATGCTTCGTAACCACTTATTTTTCTTCTAAACAACAACCCCCACTTATCTGTACGAGATAAGTGGGGGTTACTCTAACACCTTATTATCTTATCAATAATGCCCTGCATCATTATAAGAACCTATCTCTTTCGCTCTGAACTTTGATATAACAAAATAAATCCATGTTCGGAATAATCATTCATGGACCACGTGAGGTTATATCTAATTCCAGTAGTCGAAAACAGCATATCGGTTCTCCTTTCCATAAGGCAATTTTCTTAGCTGGCATTGACTGAATATGAAAAATAATGAATTGAATATACTATACATTTTTCTCAAAGTCAACATGTTTTCTAATATTTTCTATCTGGATTTTTTCTAATATTTTCTATCTGGATTTTTGAGAGTTGACAATCCCTGCATTATTTTCGCGTCGGCTTACTGCAAACCTATCGAACAAGCTCCAACTCCTCACCGGGTTTTACAATGATCTTACCGAGAGCCTCGAAACTCTCTGCAGCCTCCTGATCAAATCCGCTTTTATCCTTTACCGGCTCCATATGATACGGGATTGTGTGCTTTGCATTAATAAGTTTCGCACATTCTGATGCTTCCTCAACATTCATGTTATACACACCGTCACAGCATAGAAAAGCATAATCCAGATCCTTATCCGCTAACTGTTTCATGGAAGGCGTCGTTGAAGTATCTCCTGAAAAGTACACTTTACACCCATCGGGAAAAGTGAGAATAAAACCTACACATTCCGAAACGTTGTGATTCTTATTGTATCCGGCTTCCACAGCTTCAACTGTTACATAACCGAGATCAAATGTATGATACTGTCCGTTTTTAAGTGCGTCCGACCATTTGATCGTCTTACATTCCTCATTTTTCTTTTTGATCAGACCATCCTGTGTGTGATCATAGTGGCTATGGGTCATCAGGATTAGGTCTGCCGAAAGGTCGTATCCTTCCCCCATAAACGGATCAATATAAATTACTTTGCCATCATCTGTCACAATCCTGACACTTGCATGTCCCTGATACAATAAAGTTGTTGGTTTCACTTGTTCTATTCCCTCCGTTTCTTCATCTACAATATTTGTTTCATCTGATCCACTTGCTTTATCTGGTTCACTTGCTTTATCCGGTTCACTTGCTTTATCTGATTCATATGTCTCGGCGATGGAATCCTTCGCTTCAACAGCCTGAGCGCTTTTTTGATCATCTCTTGCATCTGCCATAGGGCGATCATTGCATGACACGCAAAAGAGCATCCCGAGAAGCAAAAACAGGACTATTCTTTTCGTATTGATCATCATAACACCCCATCCTTTCTTTCAGCACATCCGCCGACACAATCCCCCTTACCTGTTCATAATACCATAAACTTCCTCCAATTTGGGTGGATTAAGAGGCAACGGAAATCGGGAAATTGCTACTGCGGAACAGGCACTGGCAAAGCGAACGATCTCCTCATCTTTCCATCCATGAAGCAATGCATACACACAACCTGCCTTAAATGTATCTCCTGCGCCAAGTGTGCTCTTTACCTCAACCGCAAAAGGCTTCATCCGATGAATTGCGTCTCCTTTCCTGCCATACAACATTTCACCTCCACCCTGTGTTATGATCGTAAGACCTTCCGCTTCCTGGATCATGAGATTCATGATTTTATCCACAGATATCCCCTTATACCGATCATTCTCCGTGCACTCCTTCGAAACAACGTTGATCGCAGCATGTTTATGCAGGAATGAATCATGCCCGGAATCAATCGTCACATAAGGTATGTGATGCTTTATGCAGATTTTGGCCGCAATGCGGGACTCCTCCCCAAAAAAAGGATCAATCGCTGCCACCTTGCACGCTTTGATATCTTCCTCTTTGGGAATATTCCACCACCTTATGCCTTGTGCAAAAAGCGTCTGAAATCTTCCCATGGGAGACCGCACCAGACCCGCGATCACAACGTAATCCATTACCCCAGGATCATCTTCACGAAAGTACAGGGGTGAAATATCCACCTTTTTTCCGCCATAAAAAGCTCTGAGCATCGGCGTAACTTCCGTGCCGATCCATGTTCCATCCATCCGAACAGATACGCCTAAAGAATCCAGTACTGTGGCTGCTGTTCCGGTTTCTCCTCCGGGCAGAAAATACTTTTCGCCAATTTCAGAATACTCATCCGGTTTCAGGAAACCATCCTTCAAGAGAAAAGAATGCGTTCCAAGCACCTGTCCAAACAAATATGCTTCTGCGTTCATTCAACCTTCTTCTTTCATACAACGATATCTTCAGAAATCTAATATTAAAAGTATATCAAAATCTGAAAAGATGGTCAATTGTTCTAAAAGCAAAAAGAATCAAAAAACAGCGGCAAGCATATCACCATGCTTACCGCTGTATCATTATCAGCCCTTTTTCTTTGCCACTATTAGATATCTGTGAATGGTCCCTTCTACAAAGCCATCCCTATCAATTACTTCCTGCATTTTAAGAAGCTCATCAAAGCATTTATCAACGGAAAATCCCGCAAACTCCCATTCAATGACATGTGCAAACCATACAAAGGCGCCAACATCATAGAATTTTATCGAATTAAAAACTTCTCCGTCACGGATGATCTCAAAACCGGCCTCTTCAAACTTCTTTCTTTGGACAGATAGTTTAAGTTCCGGGAAAGGCTCCGGCAGATCAGGAAGAACCATCTCCACAAGATCTCTGTCATTTTGGCATCCAACCTGCTGTGTGATAAATAACCCATCAGGCTTTAGCAGTCTACGCACTTCCGCAGGATCAAAGCTCCCATGCCTGTTTATCATTATGTCAAAAGAACTATCAGCAAAAGGAATGTTTGACTCATCGTCACAAAACCGGAAATCCATTCCCAGCGGCAATAATGTCTCCTTGCACAATTCAACGTTTGGGGCATACCCTTCTGTAGCTGCTGTATTCTTATATGGGTGTTCCAAGGAGAGCAGAAACTCGCCACCACCCGTATCAAAATCCATCAACTTCATATCAGGAAGAAGGTATTCTTCAATAATCTTCCTGTAATCCCAAGGAAAATCCTCATCCTCTTCATATCTATCCTGGATATGCGAAAAGTCCCACCCATGAATGTGTGCAACTCTCTCCTCAGCTTCCCATTCTTTTCTTAATTCACTTATTCTATTTGTATTCATATCTGCTCCTTTTCAAATAATAGTTTGTTATTCACTATTTGTTCGGTGCAGTATGTGACAGCAAACAACTTATAACCTCGGTACAACCTGCTGTCAGCATCTAAACTGCACCGAGTAGTTATCTCGCATTCTCATGATTACCTCCTATGTGACTCCTGATGATCAGTATGTCACGGAAATCATTATAACATATATTTCAAGATTGCGGAAGTCATATCTTCAAAACAGTTAACATATGAAAAAGAATTTGCGCGATCTGCCCTGTAATGTTATAATATTTACTCAGTAACTTATCCCCATAAAGCATTATTGTGATATCATGTAAAAAAGCAAAAAGGAAACCCTAACATATGAAAAAGAAAGATCTTAAATTTTCACTGATCATAGTAATAATCCTATCTGCTGCAGCCAATATCCTTACATTTTTTCTTGGCGTCTTGCAAAACTATATAACCATGAAAAGAACGAGTTTGATGCAAACCATTGATCAATCCCTCTGTCTGTGCGGTTGCGGATTATTGATTATTATGCTCGAAAAACTCACATCGATCGTGGTGCGAAAACGCTTTCCCGATAAGAGTTACAGAGGAGCCCTTATATTCGTAGCTTTGCTGTATGGTATTGTTCCATGGTTTAATAGCATAGGCTATGAACTGTTCAGAGATGCCTGGATGTTTGATAGTCCTGAGATATTCACATACTGGGATGGACTGATATGTGCTATTTCCGCATCCGCAGGCGCATTGGTTTGTATCATATACAATTTGATCAAAGTAACAATTTCTTATGATTTGTAACTTTTTCCAATTATAGCATCGAATATACAAAGAAGACCTTGGTTTCACTGCCAGGTCTTTTTCATTTTCCCGCGATTCTCGTAATCGCGATCAATATCCGCCTTCCAAGCACCACCGTCAAATGCTTCAGACATGTCTGCACTACTCTTGTATTTTTTTTATGCCCTATCGGAGTTTTCACCGGTTGAGAATTTGATTATGCTCTTTTCATTTAAATTCTTGCAAATAAGTCCGGCAGCTCATCTATACTGTCAACAATGTAATCCGGTCTTTTACACTCATCATCTATACATTGATATCGCGCATAGCCCTGACGAACCCATACTGTTTTCATTCCCAGCTTTTTTGCCGGCAAAATATCATTATCCAATCTGTCTCCTACCATATATGCTTCTGCAGGTTCGCATTTTGCCTTTTTAAGAGCCATAGTAAATATCCTAATATCCGGCTTTGCGCAACCTGCTTCCGCTGATGCCACAACAATGTCAAAGTACTGTCCAATCTCCCAGTTATCAATTCTGTCCTGCGTTCCTGCGGATTGGTTTGCAATAATACCAAGTTTATATTTTCCGTACAGACCGGAGAGTACGCCGGGAGCTGCTTTATACAGTTTTTCCAAGCTGTTATCCCACTCAGGCAAAACAACTCCGTAAGCTTCAGCAGCCGTCCTGATCGGAGTAGGACTTATTTTTGCTTCCTCATAAACCTTATTCATAAAGTCTACCAGAGAAATATTCAATTGCCTTATCGCATATTCACAACGGCTTTTATACACATCACTTTCATCTACCAATGTCGCACCAAGATCAAAGAAAATCCATTTCATATAGATTTATACCCCTATTCAAGTCATCGTTGTACCATATTTCCCGTCCAAAATGCGAATGCAGTCCGTCATCGTTTCTTACGAAGACGGTATGATTCACTTGTTGCCAATGATCTCTTGTCTCTCATTATACTCACACTCAACAATCTCAGCAAACAACCTGTTCAATACCGTCCAGTCCTTGTTATGATCATCCTCCAGATCATCTGCAATCTGCTTCTGCCTTTCCGTCTCACTCTCTATGAACTCTCTTATAACAGGCATCTGAGGATTATCTTCTGCCTCTGTTGTTCTTTTCTTAGCTTCCAACAATTCATCAATTGCCTGCCTTAGATCCTCCGGCAGGTTCATCTTCAACAGTTCATCAAAAAGAACCGGTGGAGCCGCATGGTATTCCTCAATAAATCGTGCAGCCAGCAATGGTCTCAACGCATAAAAATACTTCTTATACCTGACCGAATCTCCATGCAGATACCCCTGAAGAGTGCTGTTGGCCGTTCCATAGTAATGGTAAACTGATGCTTTCTCAGAAAAATACTGCTTCGATATTTCCTTTATCCGTGTCCACTCCTCTGTTGTCCGATAAACGATCGGTGACCCGCTCCATTCAAAAAGAGTTGCATTCCCCTTTGCGAACTGCCTTAGTGCCTTCTTTAGATCCCAACCATTGATATCCAGCACCTCGTCTAGCTGCCACTCGATCACATCCCTCGGTTCATCCAGCCTCAGATAATCTTCCTTCGATCTGACATATATAAAGCGTACATCATAGTCACTATCCGGCGATGCAAATCCCCATGCTCTGCTTCCGGACTCAACCGCATGCAAGATCCTTACGCCCTCTTTTCTTTCTATTTCATCGAGTTTCTCATTTATCTCGGCTATTATATCTCTCACAGTAATTCCCCCGTAACTGCATACCTGTTGATGCGCTCCACAAAGGCTTCCACCTTCTCCATATCCGGATTATCCGGCAGAACCGTCTTTGTAGCCGCCTCATCCAGCCTACACTCATATTCTTCTAACATTTCATAAAACTCCTGTGAAAAAGTACCATCGGGCAGCATATAATCGCCTCTCCGTATTGCACGAAGAGTCGGAAGATCATCCTTCCGATGCGTGCGGATTTCTCCCTTTTCCAGAATATCAATCGCCATCATAAACAACCTTATCAGATGCATGGCATGCTTATTCAAATGATTGTCATCCTTTTTCTTATTTCGCTTCCCGATCTTGTCATAATCTCTGACTACCGTCCTCATGGTTCCCCAAAGATCCGTGTAATCCCGAAGTGGAAAATGCTTATAGTTTGCGTCTATGAAGATCTCTGTATCCAGTTCCGGATTCTCTGCCCGATCTATATACAAACGGATCCTTCCATTTTCTTTTCCGGTATATCTGCGATTAAAATCGTCCAGCGCATTCATTACCGATTTCAGAATATGTTTTTCTCTGTCACTCTGCGGCAGAGTGTCCCTTGCTATGGCATTCTGAAGTCTGCGGAGCTGCGCGTCAGCATACCCTCCAAAGGATTTGATTGCTCTTTTGGAAAGAAAAAGCTTGCTTTTATCGATAAGCTCCTGTCCAAGTTCAGATTTGATCAGATATTGATCCTCATCCAGCCCCATGATCTCACAGGTATTCGGATTACACTCCAAAAGTAGCTTTACCAGCTTGTTGAAGCCATAGATAACCGTATCTGTCGAATCATCCTCGTACTGTTCAAACTCAGTGAGCCCCAGCAGGTCGGAAGGCATCATAAGCGTAACCCCACGAAAATCAATATCACTACCTTCGTTATTTGTCCCGTAAGCATAACTACCGCCTAAACCGAGGAGCATGATCCTGTTCCCAAGACGATCATTCGTCCGTAAAAAATCGTATTCAGTTGTATTCATGAGTTCCTTGAAATCCATGTGTTTTTACTTCCCTATACTCCCAATCTCTGCAATCTCTGTATAGATCATCCCGTTCTTTCTGTGATTTGCTTTCAATTTCCTCGTATCCCATATACTTCTAGCCTTTTCACTTATAGGTCGTACATCTTCATTGTTTCTTTATCACGGTATTCATGCTTCTCGTAATATGCAATCAATTCTGCGTCATCGTCTCTAAGTGCTACCATGTAAACATCCTTGTTTTCTTTTTGGTTGTACGAGGTAAAGACAAGATTGTTGTCTTTTGATTCACGGAACCAGTCAACAATCCTTTCGATCATCTCCCGGGATTTCTCATTATGGCAGTCAAGCAGACTCTTACCTAAAAGATTTTTACCTCCCCACTTTTCATATCTTTGGATTGCGGCAGGATTCATGTAAATGATCACATGATCAAGATCACAAATCACAATAGCTGCACGGTCTGCTTCCAGTACACTCTTAAATACTACGTTCATATCAACAGTACTCATTTCTTCGCCTTTCTCGGATCTTCCGGTTTCATTGCGTTATCCGATATCATCCATGACCTTCCATAGCGCTCTACTCCGGGAAAGCGTTCTTCCGTACCATACTGATTCTCGGTGCTCCGATACATTCTATTTATATGATGTTTCCCTGACAGACAGATAACCTTTCATACGATTGCTTTCTCTTCGGAATTATACTTCGATACAAATTCGGCAGATTCAAAGATATTTTGCGGTATAAAAGGCTATGCCCTCATCCTCATATAAATCTAATTATCTCCTACTCACACACCTAAACATATATGAGGAGGTCAAGATTACCGCACTTGCCACCATTACCCCGATTGCAATGCAGGTTGTAATTGGAAGCCACACTAACATCGACCTGTAGGGATAATGAAATACAGCGGGGAAAAGAGCAGCTGCCGCAATCAGTATCACGCTGACCGTGGCGCTCACTATGCAGGCTTTCTTTGACTTTATATTCCATAGAAGCATAAGCAAATAAAGTACCAGCAGAAT
>Ga0310786_10008074_pt1 | contig 13595 bp, 9 predicted proteins | sample AusTroGonzalo_MG_FD_203881 | JGI IMG/M metagenome (GOLD analysis project Ga0310786, IMG submission 203881) | Bovine rumen microbial communities from tropical cattle in Woodstock, Queensland, Australia - Gonzalo_03 (v2) (version 2) | ecosystem: Host-associated > Mammals > Digestive system >... | reverse complement strand
AGCTGACTAATGACCAGCAGGAAATCCTGCTGGGCATAATGGTCAACGGCAACTATCGCAGACGTGAGGTGCCGTATTCCCTTTATTCCATAGAAGGCGACCATTTCAACGCGACGCTATACGAAAAAGAGAAACATGGCAAGCGCAAGCTCTGCGTCCAGGGGTCGAAGGCCGAGGATTTCGTTCTTTTCGTGTTGGAGCCAAACGTTTTGATGTCCGCCACGCTGGGCTACGAGACGGTTCTCAACCCTGAGCTGGTTTCGGCCCACGCTGGTAGCGACGAATCGGGTAAAGGCGACTATTTCGGCCCGCTTGTGGTCTGCTGCGCATACACCGACGAGGCACTTTCGGCCGAAATGCAGAAGCTTGGCGTGAAGGACTGCAAGCAGATGAGTGATAAGGCCGTTCTGACCGCAGGCGCGAAGTTGCGAGCCTTGCTTGGTCCGACGGGCTACGCCGTGGTGAAGCTCGGGCCTTCAGCCTACAACAGGCTCTACGCCAAGATGCGCAACATAAACCGCATACTCGCATGGGCGCACGGTACGGCTATCGAGGAACTTCTGGAGAAGCGTCCCGGCTGTGAAAGGGTGGTGGTGGATCAGTTTGCCCCGACAGAGGCCACGATCAAGCGGGCGTTGAAGACTCTCGGCAAGAAGGCGAAGGTCGAGCAGCGTCACAAGGCCGAAAGTGACATAGCGGTGGCGGCGGCTTCCGTCATAGCCAGAGAGCTCTTTCTTCGGGATATCGCGAAGATGGGCGACGAAGTGTTCGGTCCGCCTGCGGAAGGTCGCGACAATGTGCCGGCCGGGTCTAGCGATCCGAGGGTCAGGCAGCTCGCCGAGAGGATGGTCGAGAAGGAGGGCCCGGTCTGGCTGATGAACCATTGCAAGGCGCATTTCCAGACTACGGACAAGGTCTTGGCGGCATGCGGAAAGTCTCGTACGGAACTTCCGCCGGAAGGGCAGGTCACGTCAGCAACCGCCAACGGAACTTTCAAAAGGGCAGTTAAATAGTAATCATGAACGTCGAATTCAACACAGTCGAGGAATGTCTTGAGGCGCTCAGGAATGGTGAGATAATACTTGTCACGGACGATGCCGACCGTGAAAACGAGGGCGATTGCATCTGCGCCGCTCGCCATGCCACATGCGCGAACGTAAATTTCATGGCGACACATGCGAAGGGACTGATCTGCATGCCGATGAGCGCAGATTGGTGCCGCCGCCTCGATCTGCCTCAGATGGTCGCGGAGAACACAGACAACCATTCGACGGCCTTTACCGTTTCGATAGATGCCGTCGAGACGACGACAGGAATTTCCGCCGAAGAGCGTTCTGTCACAGCCAGGGCCTGCATAAAGCCTGGCGCGAAGCCGGGCGACTTCCGCAGACCGGGCCACATGTTCCCTCTTGAAGCCAGGGTCGGCGGCGTATTGAAGCGCGCCGGACACACTGAAGCGACCGTGGACCTCTGCCGACTCGCCGGACTTGAGGAAGTTGGGCTTTGCTGCGAAGTCATGAAGGATGACGGAACCATGGCCCGCCTGCCCGACATCGCGGATTTTGCGAAGCGCCACAATCTCAAGCTGATGACCATAGCAGACCTAATCGAGTATCGTCGCCGCATGGACAAGCTGGTCGAGGCCGTCGAAGAGGTTGACATGCCGACCGATGACGGACACTTCCGCCTTAAGATGTACCGCAGCCGAGTTACGGGTCTTGAGCATCTTGCTCTCGTAAAGGGCGACCTTTCGGGTGACGAGCCTGTGCTGGTGCGCGTCCATTCCGAGTGCTTCACCGGCGATGTGTTGGGCAGCGAGCGGTGCGATTGCGGACATCAGCTCCATACAGCTATGCGCATGATCGAGGCGGAGGGCAGGGGGGTCGTTCTGTATATGCGGCAGGAGGGCCGCGGAATCGGTCTCGCGAACAAGCTTCACGCCTACAAAAAGCAGGAGCAGGGCATGGATACCGTCGAGGCGAACGTCGCCCTGGGTTTCGCACCAGACCTCCGCAACTACGGCGAAGGGGCGCAGATGCTGGTTGATCTGGGCGTCAGGAAGATCAGGCTTCTTACGAACAATCCGTGCAAGATCAAGGGTCTTGGCGGCTACGGAATAGAAATCACGGAGCGCGTGCCGATAGTAATGCCGGCCAATGCGCACGACAAACGTTACCTTGACACAAAAAAGGAAAAGATGGGGCACCTGCTATGAAAATCGCGGTAATAGGAGACGGTGGCTGGGGCACGGCCAATGCCATGCTGCTCGTCGGCAACGGACATGACGTCACTCTCTGGGGAGCCTTTCCGGAGTATGTGGAGGAGATGCGCCGCACACGCAGGAACGAGAAGTTCCTCAAGGGCGTAGTTCTGCCGGACAGCCTGAAGCTTACGGCCGACCGCAAGGAGGCTGTAGATGGTGCTGAGATTGTGGTTCTCGCGCCGCCTTCCAAGTATTTCGCGTCGGTCGTCGAGAGCTTCAAGGGGCTCATCACGGACAGGCACCTTGTCGTGTCCCTGACCAAGGGGCTTTGCGAGCACACCAACAAGCGCATGACCGAGCTCGCCACCGAGATACTCGGTATCAAGGATGTCGTCGCCCTTGCTGGCCCGACGCACGCCGAGGAGGTGAGCCGCGGAATTCCGACGGCCATTGTGGCGGCATGTCCCGACGAAGCGAAGGCAAGACGTGTTCAGGAGGTGTGGTCCGGACCAAACTTCCGCGTATACACATCGCCCGATCCGGTCGGCGTTGAAATCGGCGGCGCGGTAAAGAACGTTATTGCGATTGCGGTCGGCTGCTCGGATGGCCTGGGCTACGGCGATAATACGCGCGCCGCGCTAATAACTCGCGGTCTCGCGGAGATGAAACGCTTTGTCTTGGCGTACGGCGGCAAGCCGGAGACGCTGTCCGGCCTTGCCGGAATAGGCGATCTGATCGTCACCTGCACGTCCGTCCACTCGCGCAACCATTCCGTCGGCGAGAGGCTGGGCAAGGGCGAGAAGATCGGCGACATCCTCGGTTCGATGCAGATGGTCGCCGAGGGCGTGTGGAACTCCAAGGTCGTGCACGATTTGGCTGTTAAGATGGGCGTAGACATGCCGATCTGCGATCTCGTGTACAACGCCTGCTACAACGATTTCGACGCCAAAAAGGCTGCCGAGGCCATGATGAGCCGCAGCTTGAAGAGCGAATGATGCGATGAAGGCAAAGACATTCATAGATCAGGTGGACATCATAGTCCGCAGCGGAAAGGGCGGCGACGGCGCTATGTCGTTCCGTCGCGAAGCCCTTGTCGAGTTCGGCGGGCCGGACGGCGGCGACGGTGGTCGCGGCGGTGATGTCGTCCTCAAGGCGTCCGAGCATGTCAGCTCGCTTCTCTCGCTCTACTACGATCCGAAGTGCTTTGCGCAGGATGGCGCTCCCGGTCAGGGACAGAAGATGTACGGAAAGCGCGGCAAGGATCTCATTGTGCCCGTTCCTTTAGGCACGGAGGTCTATGATGCCGAGAGCGGACTTCTCGTAGCCGACATAACCGAGCCGGGGCAGACCGCAATCGTCGCAACTGGCGGCGCTGGTGGCTACGGCAACGTGCATTTCAAGTCGTCCGTCAACCAGGCCCCGACCGAGCATACCCCCGGTGGCGCCTGCGAAGAGCGTCGCCTCAGGCTGGAGCTCAAGACGATAGCCGACGCAGGGCTTCTGGGATTTCCGAACGCCGGCAAGAGCTCGCTCCTCTCTAGTCTTTCCTCGGCCACGCCGAAGATCGCGAACTATCCGTTCACTACACTGAACCCGATGGTCGGAACTATAGTCTACGACGACTATGCGAAGATAAGGATGGCGGACGTTCCCGGTATAATCGAAGGCGCGGCCCGTGGAGTTGGCCTTGGCCTCGACTTCCTTAAGCATCTTGAGCGCAGCCGCGTTCTCGTATACGTCATCGACCTTGCCGGAACAGACAACCGCGAACCCTGGACGGACTACAAGATTCTTCGGAAGGAGATAGACGAGTATTCCCAGGAGCTTGCGGAACGTCCTGCGCTCGTCGTAGCGAACAAGCTTGACACGGAGGAGGCGAAGGCGAACCTTTCGCGCTTCGTTGAGGAGACTGGCGTCAAGCCGATTGCCATAAGCTGTGCGAGCGGCGAGGGACTGGACGAGTTCAAGGCGGCGCTTCGCGATCTTGTGAAGCCTGTCGCGAAGTTCCACCACACCCACGAGGTGGCGCCGGATTTGAAGGACATGCCCGACACCACCGGCGACGAGATTCCCGCCGAGGCGCTCAGGTTCGCGACGTTCTTGAAGCTTGAGAAGCCGAAGGCCAAGAGCCATCCGTCGCGCGGCAACATACACTAGGCAGGAAACGAAAGGATTGCAGGGATATGAAGAAATGGAATGTAGCGTCCGTCAGGGCCGCGAAGGGGGTAGAGAAGCTAGGCTGCTGCACGGCATACGATTCGTGCTTCGCGAGGCTTGCCGACGAGGCCGGAGTGCCGATCATACTTGTCGGCGATTCGATGGGCATGACGATGCTTGGCTACGAGACGACCTTGCCGGTTAAGATCGAGGAGACGATTTCGGCGACCGCCGCCGTCGCCCGCTCGGTGAAGAATGCGATGGTAGTGGCTGACATGCCTTTCGGCAGCTACCAGTGCGGAGACGATCTCGCTATGGCGAATGCCGTGAAGTGCATACAGGCCGGTGCTGACGCGATAAAGCTCGAGGGCGGCGCGAGGGTTTGCGGCCTCATAAAGCGCATGACAGAGGCCGGGATCCCGGTTCTTGCGCATGTCGGCATGACGCCCCAGAGCGTCAACGAGTATGGCGGATTCAAGCGTCAGGGTAAGACGCGCAAGGCGGCAGATCAGGTTTTCGCCGACGCCAAGGCCGTCGAAGCGGCAGGCGCTTTCGCGGTCACGCTCGAGTGCATCCCCTCGGAGCTGGCGGCCGAGGTGACGGCGGCTTTGAAGATCGTTACGATCGGAATCGGAGCCGGCCCTGTATGTGACGCACAGTGGCTTGTGATGCATGATATGCTGGGCCTCCACGAGAAGGTGCCGTCCTTCGTCAAGCAGTACGCGCATCTCGCAGGAGAGGTTCGCAATGCTTTTTCCTCTTATGTGGATGAGGTGAGGAACGGGACGTTTCCCGCCAATTAAGACAAGAAAGGATTACCAGAAATGACAAGCATATTGCTCTCCGCGCTGATGCTGGCTTCAACTTTTGAGGTTTCTATGGAGAAGGACGCCTTCCTTCTCGACGGCAAGCCATTCCAGATTCGTTGTGGCGAGGTGCATTTTGCCCGCGTTCCACGGGCATACTGGCGACACCGCATACAGATGTGCAAGGCGATGGGCCTCAATACCGTCTGCGCGTACATGTTCTGGAACTACCATGAGATGCAGCGCGGCGTATATGACTTCTCCGGCGAGAAGGATATTGCCGAGTTCTGTCGCATCGCACAGGAGGAGGGAATGTGGGTGTTGCTGCGTCCAGGCCCCTACACCTGCGCGGAGTGGGAGTTCGGTGGATTGCCCTGGTGGCTGTTGGACAAAGGGTCCGACAAGGTGAAGGTCCGTACCCGCGACCCCGCCTTTCTTGAGCCCGCCAAGGCGTACATCCGGCGTGTTGCCGCAGAACTTAAGGATCTGCAGGTCACTCATGGAGGACCTATCCTCATGGCGCAGGACGAGAACGAATACGGCTTCTTCGGCGACGACAAGCAGTACATCCGCGAAATCTACGATACGATGCGCGAGGCCGGCTTCGATGTGCCGATCTTCACCTGCAACCCCGCCTACCATCTGACGAAGGGCGTAATCCCGGAGACGGTCAAGGTTGTGAACTTTCCGGCGAACCCGAAAAACGCCTTCGAACGGCTGCGGGAGGTTCAGCCGCAAGGGCCTCTGATGTGCGGCGAATACTATCCTGCATGGTACGATTCTTGGGGGCAGCGCCACCACACGAAGCCGACGGAGAACATGCTCAAGGACCTCGACTACATACTTTCGGTCGGCGGATCGTTCTCGCTCTACATGGCCCATGGCGGAACTTCGTTCGGCTGGTGGGCGGGATGCAACTCTCCGTTCGTGCCGCAGACATCCAGCTACGACTATGAGGCGCCGATCAGCGAGCAGGGCCGCGCTACGTCCAAGTTCTACGCGCTCCGCGAACTGATGAAGAAGCACATGTCCGCAGAAGAGCTGGCGGCACTGCCCGAGCCGCCCGACCCGATTCCGCTTCAGGCGTTCAAGAGTTATGCAGAGGGCGAGACGGTTACGCCAACCCTGCAGCTCCAGAAGGCCAACATGCCCAAGCCGCTTCCTATTGAGATGATGGGCGTCGGCTATGGTGCAGTTCTTTACACCGCGCTAGGCGACATCCGCAATGGCGGACTCCTCAAGGCGCCAAACATCCGCGATCAGGCTGCGGTATTCTACGACGAGAAGCTTTTGGGCTATCTCGACAGGCGCTATCCCGAGCGTGGAGTGCAGGTTCCCGCCGGAATCGGCACGTTGCATATACTGCTGACCCACATGAGCCGCTACAATTTCGGCGCTGCGATGAACAACTCCGAAAAGGGGCTTCTGCCGCCCGTCACTCTCGACGGCAAGGAACTGACCGGCTGGAACGCCATGTGGGTTGTGCCGCCGCTCAATGGAGAGCGCATGCATGTTGCGGGACATCCCCTCAACTTCAAGCGCTTCAAAGTGTATTTCACTTCGACAGCCGACACATTCCTGCTTGTTCGCGGCTGGAAGAAGGGCCATGTCTGGGTCAACGGACATCCTTTAGGCCGCTATTGGGGAATCGGTCCGACGCAGACTATGTATGTTCCCGGATGCTGGCTCAAGAAGGGCGAGAATGAGTTCCTGATCTTTGATTTCGGCGGAAATGTGTCCATCAGGGAGGGGTTGACCTTTGTCGATACGCCGATTCTGGACGAGATGCACCCCAATTGCGACATAGTGGAGGCTCCCAAGAGGGAAAGCGCTCCGTTCACTCCGCCGGAGACACCGACCATGAGGGGCGAGTTCGAGAACTCGTTCGCCGCCCAGGAGGCGAAGCTGGACAAGCCTGTAAAGGCACGCCAGTTCGCGTTCGTGATAGACACCGCCTGGCCGGATGCGAAGGATCTTGCGGCAATCGGCGAGTTTGAGATAATGAACGCGAAGGGCGAGAGCGTCCCCCACGATTCTTGGAAGTTCCTCTCTGTTTCCAGTGAAGAGGTGGATGCCGAGGATGGTGCCGCCGAGAATGCAATAGACGGCCAGATATCCAACCTTTGGCATTCGAAATGGAAGGATAAGAGAGCTCTTGCCCCGCACTATCTTGTCATAGATATGGGTGCCGAGGTCGAAATAGCCGGCTTCCGCTATACGCCTCGCCAGGTAGGCACCAATGGGCGCGTCCGCCGGTGGCGCTTCTACGCAGGCAACTCGCTGACGAAGTAGCAAATGTCCAGCCGCTAGGGTCAAGAATATGATATAATACATCCCTAAATACCCAAGGAGGATCAGATGCACGTCGTACTTGAACATCCGCTGGTAGGCCACCGTGTCACGCTTATGCGCGATCAAGCGACCCCGCCTAAACTGTTTCGTGAGCTCGTGAACGAGATAACGACTTTTCTCGCATACGAGGCGCTTAAGGACATCCGCGTCAAGAATGTGGACGTCACCACGCCTGTCGCGAAGACCCAGGGCATCAAGGTGGACGAGCCACGCATCATCCTCGTGCCGATACTTCGCGCCGGAATGGGCATGCTCGATGCGATGCTGCACGTTCTGCCCTACGCCAAGGTCGGCGTTCTCGGCATGCAGCGCAATGAGGCGACAGCCGAGCCGATTCCCTACTATGCTAAGGTTCCGCAGGCGAAGAATGGCGAGGAGCTTGCCCTTGTGATCGATCCGATGCTCGCGACCGGCGGTAGCGCCTGCGATGCCGTAATGCAGCTCAAGAAGCTGGGCTACAAGCGCATAAAGTTCCTCAATCTCATATCCGCCCCTGAAGGTATCGCCAAGTTCGAGAGCGAACATCCCGATGTGCCGGTGTACACGGCGGCGAAGGACGAGCGCCTCAACTCGCATTACTATATAGTGCCGGGTCTGGGCGACGCCGGAGACAGGATATTCGGTACGCTATGAACGCCTGATGACGTTCGCGCTGGACAAGTTTCTGAGGTTTCTGCCCGCCGCAGCCTTTGCGATGGTTGCGGAGTTCATTACGGGCATCGCGGCGAGCATAATCTGCGGACATGTGATAGGCGAGGACGGCCTTTCGTCCATCGGCCTGATGCAGCCCGTGACGAATGGCGTCGCGTTTCTTGCCCTGCTGGTCGGTACCGGCACGAGCGTGCTCTACTCGGTCGAGATGGGCCGCTTCGATAAGCGGCGCGCGAGCGAGTTCATCACTCAGGGGCTTTGGAGCGCACTCATGCTTGGTGCGTTGGCCGCCGTAATCCTGCTTATAATCAGGGTGAAGGCGGCCGAATCTTTCGGCGTGACGGGTCCGGTGCTGGCGGGGCTCAAGGAATACTGGCTGTGGTTCACGCCATGCGCCGTTCTTGAGCCCTTGTTCTTCTATCTGTCGTCCATCTGCTATGCGGATGGTGACGGAAAGACCTGCAGCTGGGCATATATCGTCCAGATTTTCAGCAATTTCGTGCTGGCGTTCTGGCTCACTAAGGTAGCCGGTTTCGCGGGGTGCGCCCTCGGCACGGTGCTTGGGCACATCCTTTCTCTAGGCGTCCTCGCGCTTCACTTCCGGCGGAAGACCAACTCGCTGCGTTTCGTGCGCCATTTCTCGTTCAGGGATACCTTGAGCATCTGCAAATGCTCGATCGGCGACGCTTCAAGCAAGCTTTTCGACGCGCTTCTCATACTGGCCTTGAACGTGTTCGTGATTTCGCGCTTCGGAGAGGGCGTGCTGCCGGTCTTGGCGGCAGTCGTGGCGGTGCTCGGCCTTTTGGAGGTCTTTGACGCGATTCCGCGCGCGATGCAGCCCATCGCAAGCGTATATATAGGAGAGAATAACGACAGGCTTACACGGCGCATCATCCGCTATGGCGAGATAGCCGCCGGAGCGTCCGGCGCATTTCTTACGATCGTCCTTTGTGCGTTCCCGTCTTTGATCCTTATGATGGTCGGAATTTCCGAGCCTGCGCTAGTCGATTCCGCCAAGGTCGCCGTCAGGCTGGTGTCGCTTGGGCTGATCGGCATGGCGATGGTCTCGTTCTTCAACTCGTACTTCACCTTCATATCTAAGGAAAACCTCGCTTTCGCGCTGACGCTTCTTGCGATGTTCGTCATGCCGGTCGCGATATTCCCGCTGCTCGGCGTCGCATTCGGTGAGAACGGCGTATGGACGGCGCTGGCCGTGTCGCCGTACGTCGCCCTGGCCGCGATGGCTGTATTCATAGGTATACGATACGGCGTGAAGGCGCTGCCGCATTTCCTGAACCGCGAAAGGCTGAGGCGCTCGCGCGTCTTCGACCTGGTGCTTGAGCCTAGCGAGATATGCAAGCTTTCCGAGACGATATACAAGTTTCTTGTGGTTCGCCATTGTGCGGACGAAAGAAAGGCTAATTTCACCTCTCTTCTAATAGAGGAGACGCTGATGCTGGTGAAGGATCACAACAAGGGGCGGCGGATAAACGCCGAGGTGACGCTTGACTTCAGCAACAAGATACACCTTATAATGCGCGACGACGGGGAAATTTTCGACATAACGGACGCCGATGCGCGGATTTCTTCACTACGCTCGTACATGGTTTCCAACCTGATGATCGCGATACCAGCGAGGCGCAACATGATGACGACGGGCTTCAACCGGAACGCTTTTGAAATATAAAACAGCAAGAAAACAAAGGAACATACGCAATGGCAACATTAAGTCCAGAAGTACTTAACGCAGCGAGGCGGCTTGAAAGGAGCATTCTCGAGGACGGCAAGGTAGATAAGGCCGAAACCGAACTGCTTCTTAATTTCGCCCGTCCGCTGGCCGAAACCAACCCGGAGATGGCTGAGTTCGTCCGCGCGCTCGACGAAGTGCGCGAAGACGGCGTAATAACCGGCGAAGAGTCCATAAGGATCGGTGCGCATTTGAAGTGGCTCGTCAGGGAGACCGGCGAGACTGAGCCCGAGACGACGTTCCTCGGACGGCTCTTCAAGCTGAACGGCAACCGTACGACGGTCAAGACCGAGGTTGTCGCCGGTATCACGACGTTCATGACGATGGCCTACATTCTCGCTGTCAACCCCAACATCCTTTCAATCGCCGGCATCCCTCGCGGCGGCGTGTTCCTCGCGACGGCGGTTGCGGCGGTGGTTGGCACATTGCTCATGGCGTTCATGTCGAACTATCCGTTCGTGCTCGCGCCGGGAATGGGCCTCAACGCGTTCCTGACCTTCGGCGTGGTGCTCGGCATGGGCTACAGCTGGCAGTTCGCGCTTCTGGCGGTGTTCGTGGAGGGTATCGTGTTCCTGGCGCTTTCGCTTACGCCTGTCCGCGAGGGAATCTTCAATGCGATTCCTCTCACGCTCAAGCGGGCGGTTGCCGCCGGCATCGGCCTCTTCATCTGCCTTATCGCAATGAAAACGGCCGGTATAATCGTTGACAATCAGGCGACGCTCGTTGCGCTCGTCAACTTCAAGTCTGTCGACTTCCACACCCAGGGCATTACCGCTATTCTGGCGCTGGCTGGCACGCTTCTCACCGGCTTCATGCTCGTGAAGGGGCTTAAGGGCGCGATTCTGCTCGGCATCATCGCGACATGGGTGCTTGGCATGCTTGCCCAGGCGACGGGAGTGTACGTTCCCGATCCTGCGGCCGGCTTCTTCTCCACCTATCCGAGCTTCACGATGGGCGACATCGCAAATACGTTCAAGGAGTTCGGCCAGACGGTCGGCGCGCTCTTCAACCCCGAAGGCTGGACGCACACCCAGGACGGCGTGGTCGTCAAGAGCGGCTGGACGCTCATCAAGACGCTCGACTTCTTCGTCGTTATGTTCGCGTTCTTCTTCGTGGACCTCTTCGACACGCTCGGCACACTGATCGGCGTTTCGATGAAGGGCGGATTCCTCGACAAAGACGGCAAGCTGCCCCGCATCTCCGGCGCCCTCTGCGCAGACTCCATCGCAACCTCCATCGGCGCCGTGCTCGGAACCTCCACCACGACGACCTACGTCGAGTCGGCGTCCGGCGTGATGGCTGGCGGCAAGACTGGTCTTACGGCCGTCACGTCCGCGGCTCTCTTCGCGCTTGCAATTCTGTTCGCGCCGATCTTCCTCGCGATCCCCGGCTTCGCCACGACCCCGGCGCTTATCATCGTCGGCTACATGATGCTTTCGAGCTGCGCTGATGTCGATTGGCGTGACGCGGGCGAGGCTGTCCCGGCGTTCCTCGCGATCGCCGCCATGCCGTTCTGCTACTCGATTTCCGACGGCATCATGTTCGGCATCATCTCCTACACGGTGATAAACGCTCTCGCAGGCAACTTCAAGCGCATCCACTGGATCATGTACATCCTGACGGTGCTGTTCATCGCCAAGTATGCGCTTATGTAAGCCAACTACAAACAAGGAATAGAAACAATGGCAACAAAGAATTCTGGAGTCTGGGCCATCTCGCAGCTGCTAACGGCTGCAGAGCGGTTCACGTTTGACGACGGCAAGGCCGACATAACGGAAACCCGTGCGTTGATCGGTCTGGTGCATCCTTTCGCAAAGGATGACGCAGACATCGCGGCCTTCGAGAAGATGCTCGAGAGCATCGCCGAGGATGGCGTCGTTACGAGCGAGGAGTCCTATGCGCTCGCAAGGGCCATCGAGACGCTGCGCAGGAAGTACATGGCGGGTGATGCGGTCTACGACGCCCGCACGCTCGGACTGCCCAAGATGGGGCTCCTCGGCGTTCAGCACATGTTCGCGATGTTCGGCGCGACGATCCTCGTGCCGATCCTGACCGGCCTCAGCCCGAGCGCCACGCTCCTCTGGGCCGGCGTCGGCACGCTGCTGTTCCACCTCGTCACGAAGGGGATCGTGCCTGCGTTCCTCGGTTCGAGTTTTGCGTATCTCGCCGGATACTTCGCTCTTGCGGGAATGGCCGGCACTGCAGGGTTCGAGGATTGCACGAAGAATACGATGCTGCAGTACGCCTGCTTGGGCGTCGCGTCGTCCTCGCTGATCTACTTCATCGTCTCGTGGTTCGTAAAGGTCTGCGGCGTGAAGAAGGTCATGACGTTCTTCCCGCCGGTAGTGACCGGCCCGATCATCATCGGCATCGGCCTCGTTCTCGCGCCCGTCGCGATCAACAGCTGCACATCCAGCTGGCCCGTCGCGCTCGTCGCCATCATCACGGTCATCGCTTTCTCGATCTTCGGGAAGGGGATGTTCAAGATCATCCCGATCCTGATGGGTGTGATCATTTCGTACCTGTCCGCAGTCCTGTTCGGCAAGTTCGGCTGGTGCGACGCGATAGACTACTCCGCAGTTGCCAACGCCGCATGGATCGGTCTGCCGGTCAAGATGGAGAACACTGTGTTCCCGATCCTCGCCAGCCATGACTGGGGTCGCATCGTGAGCGCGATTGCGATAGTCTTCCCGCTGGCGTTCGCGACGATCATGGAGCATGTCGGTGACGTGTCGGCTATCTCCTCTACCGTCAAGCGCAACTTCTTCCAGGAGCCCGGCCTCCACCGCACGATGCTCGGCGACGGTCTTGCGACGTTCCTCGCCTCGCTCTTCGGCGCCCCGGCGAACACGACTTACGGAGAGAACACGGGTGTGCTTTCGCTCTCGAAGGTTTACGATCCCCGCGTGATCCGCATTGCGGCGTGTCTCGCGATACTCGTCTCGTTCTGCCCGAAGTTCTCCGCGTTCATCGGGACGATTCCTCCGGCTACCATCGGCGGCGTGAGCTTCATCCTTTACGGAATGATCTCTGCTGTCGGCGTTCGCAACCTCGTCGAGAGCCAGGTCGATCTCGGCAAGAGCCGCAACATGCTCATCGCCGCGCTCATCCTCGTGCTCACGCTCGGCATTTCGTTCTCGAGCGCTGGCGCGATCAAGTTCAGCGTCGGTTCGCTCAATATTTCGCTCTCCGGACTCGCAGTCGGCGCGCTCATGGGTATCGTCCTCAACGCCGTGCTGCCCGGAAAGGACTTCGCGTTCTCCGAAACCGCGCCTTCGATCAAGGATGCGGATCGCTTCGGCGGCGTGAAGGAGAAGTAAGCGGGAATCCATTGACATGGAAAACCAGCTTGAAAAGTACATAAAGGTCGTCCCGGACTTTCCGAAGCCGGGCGTCCTTTTCCGTGATGTGACGGGGATCCTCGACTCTGGCGAGGGTTTCCGCCTCGCCATGATCGAGATGGAGCGTGCGCTCGCCGGAGTGCACATCGACAAGGTGGCCGCGCCTGATTCCCGCGGCTTCATCTTTGGTGCTGCCTTGGCGGACCGCCTCAGGTGTGCGTTCGTGCCGATCCGCAAGCCCGGCAAACTGCCGCGCGAGACGATCAGCGAAGACTATGATCTTGAGTATGGTCGGGCGACCGTGCATATGCACAAGGATGCCATATCCCAGGGCGAGA
>Ga0310786_10008070_pt1 | contig 13600 bp, 10 predicted proteins | sample AusTroGonzalo_MG_FD_203881 | JGI IMG/M metagenome (GOLD analysis project Ga0310786, IMG submission 203881) | Bovine rumen microbial communities from tropical cattle in Woodstock, Queensland, Australia - Gonzalo_03 (v2) (version 2) | ecosystem: Host-associated > Mammals > Digestive system >... | reverse complement strand
ACGTCATACACATCTTCTGATATACCATGTCCCAGCGAGTTATTTGAGCGCAACAGACACTGCTCATCAGGTATCTGTTGCAAGTCCTCATCAAGCACCTGCTTGGAATCTACGATAGGACGAATCTGAAGGAGGTAGAAGTCACCACTTACTCCTTGCCCATCGCTCTTTGTCCCTAAGTTGCAGGCAAACTCAATCTCCACAGGACGGCGCATCTCCTCCGAGCCGTACTTCTGACTCAGTTGCAGTATCTCAGGCAAGGGGAACACACCCTGTTGCAACACGCCACAGAAAGAAATAATCTTTCGTCCGCCCTCATAGATACCGTCGCGTATCACCTGATCCATAGGATCGAAAGTAGAAGCCAGATAGTTCAGCGACCCATCGGCATCAGCCTGTTTAATACGCAGACTCTTGATGTTAAAACCATCATCCACCTTGAAGTCGTTGCCCACATGACTCATATCCAGCGCATAGAAGCGCGTCTGCGTATCGCGCAGAGCCGTCTCCATCTCACTGGTCTGCAATACCTGATGTGGGTGATACGGGCTCACGCGAAGGGTTTGTCCGCCATCTACGATATACTTTCCTAATCCCAATGCCAGTGAGGCGATACCCTCTTCTGCTGTCTCGTCACCAATAGGATAATAGTTCAGCGAGCGCAGCACACCTGAGAACGAAGGATAGTACAAGTCACCATAGCGATGCCCCACCACCTCCTGCAGTATCACAGCCATCTTCTCCTGGTCAATCACATTCTGCGTAGCTGTCATATACGCCTTCGAATCACGATAGTACACGCTAGCATACACACTCTTGATAGCGCATGCCAACATACTCAGCATCTCGTACTTATCATCCAACCAGGGAATCATGTACGTAGAATAGATACCTGCGAAAGGCTGATAGTGCGAGTCTTCAAGCAGCGATGACGAACGCACGGCAATAGGTGTCTTGATGGCATCAAAGAAGATAAAGAAGTCCTCTATCAGGTCATCAGGCAACTGTGCCTTAAGGAAGTGCTGCAAGATAACCTCATCAGGCGCATCACTCAAGGCTATCGACCACAGGTTGTTATCATCCATGAAACGGTCGAAGAAGTCAGTACACAGCACCACCGTCTTCGGTATCTGCACGGTAGCATTGCTATATTGGTTCAGCTCTTGATGACGCTTGATGATATTATCTAGGAAAGCCAGGCCACGGCCCTTTCCACCTAGCGAACCTTCTCCGATACGGGCGAAGTGAGCATAACGGTCGAACTTCAACCTATCGAATACAGCCACTACACCAATATTCTTCATCCTACGGTACTGCACGATGGCATCGAAGATAATCTGACGGTGGGCATCCACATCCTGCAACTTATGCCACGTTACCTGTTTCAGGAACTGGCTCACAGGGAAGATAGCGCGTGCACATAGCCAACGACTCATGTGGTTACGACGTATATGGTGCATCAGTGAGTCGTGGGGAATCTTAAAGATATTATCCTGCAGTTCCTTCAGCGACGACACGCGTGCCACCTCTTCATGCGTATCAGGATCACGGAACACAAAGTCACCAAAGCCCAGATGCTCCTCAATCAACTTACGCAGGTCCACATTGAACTTCTTCGAGTTCTTATCCAGGAAGTCAAAGCCCTCGGCCCATGCCTTATCACGGTTCTCGGCTTCACTGCTCTCAAGTATCAGGGGCACATATTCGTCAATCTTACGAATCTCGCGCAACAACTTCAAACCAGCCTCAGGGTCGCCCTCCTCCACATGCGACAGTCGATCGATAGGTGTCTGCAGGGGAAAACGCGTGTCACTAATCACACCCAACGTATTCTCCTTGTACTTCTCGTATATCTGCATCGCCTCCTCATAGTTCGTTGCCAGCACCACTTTGGGACGTCCGCGCTTACGCTGGGCAGCAGCGTGAGGGTTCAACGCCTCCGTAGAGAAGTTTTTCGACTGTTGCAGAATATAGTTGTAAAGATTTGGCAGTACCGACGAGTAGAAGCGGATATTATCTTCCACGAGCAGAATCATCTGCACGCCCGCCTCTTCAATATCGTGCTCAATATTCATCTTATCCTCAATCAATTTGATGATAGAGAGAATCAGGTTCGTGTTGCCCAACCAGCAGAACACATAGTCGAAGATGGTCATATCCTCGTTCTGCATGCGCTTGGTGATACCGTGACTAAAGGGTGTCAGCACCACGCAGGGCACCGACGGCTTTATCTGCTTCACCTCGCGAGCTACGGTAAACGCATCGTTATCGGCATTACCAGGCATACAAATCACCAGGTCGATATTCGTCTCGTCCAACACGCTGCGTGCTTCCTCCGTCGTACTCACCTGTGTGAAGGTAGGGGGATAACGCATGCCCAGTTCTGTATACTCGTCAAAAATCTTCTCGTCCACGCGCCCATCATCCTCCAGCATGAAGGCATCATAAGGGTTAGCCACGATGAGCACGTTGAAGATACGACGTGTCATCAGGTTCACGAACGATACATCTTTCAGATAGAAAGTATTAAATTCCTGTGGTACATTTGCCATATACTCTTTGCAATTTTAGGTTTGCGTTTGCAAAGGTACGTTTTTTTTAGTGAAAAGTAGGAAGCGAAAAGTGAAAAGTGTTATTTTTTGTTTTATTTCCTTGGTTGTAATATTTTTTTTTCATACATTTGCGGTGTACTATAAAACCATTTTGATTAACTTTAAGACATAAAACTATGGAAGTTGAAAGAATTATGCAAAACCTGGAGCGTAAGCACCCAGGTGAACTAGAGTACTTACAAGCAGTCAGGGAAGTGCTGGAATCAATTAAGGATGTGTATAACCAACATCCGGAATTTGAGAAAGCAAAGATAGTGGAACGTATCGTAGAGCCAGAACGAATCACGACATTCCGCGTGCCCTGGGTAGATGACAAGGGCGAAGTGCAGGTGAACATCGGTTACCGCGTACAGTTCAATAGCGCTATCGGCCCGTATAAAGGCGGTCTGCGATTCCATGCATCAGTAAACCTGAGCATCCTGAAGTTCCTGGGCTTCGAGCAGACTTTCAAGAATGCCTTGACCACACTGCCTATGGGTGGTGGTAAAGGTGGTAGTGACTTCTCACCACGAGGCAAGAGCGAGGCCGAGATTATGCGCTTCTGTCAGGCCTTCATGTGCGAGCTCTACAAGGTGATTGGTCCTGATTGCGACGTACCTGCTGGCGATATCGGCGTAGGTGGCCGAGAGATTGGCTATCTGTTTGGTATGTATAAGAAACTGACGAGTCAGTTCCACGGTGCTACCCTCACGGGTAAGGGCATCGAATGGGGCGGCTCTATCCTGCGTCCTGAGGCAACGGGCTATGGTGCACTCTATTTCGTACACCACATGCTGGAAACTCACGGACTTGATATCAAGGGCAAGACGGTGGCTCTCTCGGGCTTCGGCAACGTGGCTTGGGGTGCTGCTAAGAAGGCAACGGAACTGGGTGCAAAGGTGATTACTATCAGTGGACCTGATGGTTATATCCTTGATGAAACAGGATTGGATGCCGAGAAGATTGACTACTTGCTGGAACTGCGCGCCAGTGGTAATGACATCTGCGCTCCTTATGCAGAGGAATTCCCAGAGGCTAAGTTCTTTGAGGGCAAGAAACCTTGGGAGGCAAAGGCTGATATCTACCTGCCATGCGCCACTCAGAACGAGCTGAACGGTGAGGATGCCGACAAGATTCTGGCACAGAAGCCATTGTGCGTAGCCGAAGTATCTAACATGGGTTGCACAGCCGAGGCCGTGAATAAGTTCATCGCCGCAGGACAACTGTTTGCCCCAGGTAAGGCTGTCAACGCAGGTGGTGTGGCTACCTCAGGTTTGGAGATGACACAGAACTCTATGCGTATCTCTTGGACAGGCGAGGAGGTTGACCAGAAGCTGCATCAGATCATGCAAGGCATCCACGAGCAGTGCGTGAAATACGGCAAGGAGCCTTCTGGCTATGTGAACTATGTGAAAGGTGCCAATGTAGCTGGCTTCATGAAAGTAGCCAAGGCAATGCTGGCACAAGGAATAGTATGAGTATCAAAACATATATATTGATATTAGCACTTACAACGAGCCTTACCGCTTTGGGACAGATCCAAAGGGGTAAGGCTTCTTTTTATTCCAAACGGGCTACAGGACTGAAGACAGCTGGTGGTGATAAGGTACATCACGATAGCTTGACATGCGCCCACCGCAGCTACCCTTTCGGCACCCTGCTACAAGTAAAAAACCCAGCCAACGGCCGGGTTGTTGTTGTCCGTGTGAATGACCGCGGACCTTTTATCCGTGGACGTATCATCGACCTCTCTTGGCGTGCTGCCCAGGAATTAGACATTCTGTCGAAAGGAGTAGCTGAGGTAGAAATAGAACCCGTAGAATCTATGCGCATACCTTATGCTTATAAGGAGGCATACGAGGTTCCAAAGATCTACGAAGCTATAGAAACAGAGGAATTCCCGTGGAAGCCTATCGACGGACACCCTTTGCCGTAGGTACCGTGTACTCACGTGTCTGAGATGTCACCTCTCGTCCACCTTGGATAACACCTAGACGCACAATAATCTCACCATCCTTCAGACGCTTATCAGCAAGAATTGTTGCCGTATAGCGTACCCCCTGATGAGGAGCTATACTCTCAATCTTCAAATTGGGTGAGATGTTCACATGCTTATTGCCCGTAGCATCCTCTACGAAGGGACAGATATCAAAGACTGTTTTATCAGAGGTGTTATGAATCTCGAACACCACCGTGCATTCCTCGCCACGTGTCAGCACGCCGTCGCGCTGGCTCTCGAAAATCTCTGCCTGACGGATTTCCAGTTTGGGAATCATATCACCCGCATACACACGATCCATCTCTGGTCGCGGCCTGTGCACAGGCATCCGCTCCTCGTATTTCCGTTCTTCAGCCTTATCAATGGCAGAACCTACGGCAGCACCAGCCACCATACCACCTACAGTACCGATGAGTGCACCTGTATGATGACCACGCCAGCCACCAGCCAATCCACCGATAGCAGAACCTATCACATGTCCGAATTGCCCGCCTACATAGGCACCTCCGGCAGTATTGCTAGTACAACTGCTCATGATGAGCAGGACTCCCAAAATCAGTACAATTCCTTTTTTCATATTCGTCATCTTTAAAGTTCCTGCTGCAAAGATACGAGTTCTTTTTAAAAAAGAAAAAGGGGTTCCCCCAAAAAACAGTAGGGGAACCCCTATTTTATAGGTTTATGCCTTCTTCTTGCGGATTCGAGGCATGACGAATACCAAGATGACAGACAGCATGATGAGTGCCAATGCCACATAAGCAAGGGTCTCCGTGGTATCTACCGACTTCGGGAAGAAGCTGAGCACCACCTCATGACGGCCTGCGCTGATAGGCATAGCACGCAACACGTAGTTCACGCGTCCCAGTTCCACTTCCTCACCATCAACCGTTGCCGTCCAGCCCGGATAATATATCTCAGAGAAGACCAGCACACCACCATGAGCACTCTGCACGTTATAGGTTAACTGGTTAGGCTCATAAGCCGTCAGTTCCACCATCGAGGTAGAGTCTTGAGCCACAGTTTCACCCAGCACCTGCTGGAACTGCTTATCAGCCACAGCCTCATGACGCAAATCCAACTGTCCCAGCGCATCCAGTTCCTGATTGGCATTATCCACATATTTCACCTTATCCACAAACCATGCATTGCCATACGCGTAGGGGTTCTGCACCTCAATGTTCTGTTGTGCCAGGAGGAAATACTTGGTGTTGAGCATATTCAGCACGTTCCAGATGCTATCGCCGTTCACCTGAGTCAGGTCGCCATAATAGGTCTGGATAGACTCTTTGACAGCGTTTGACTGATTAGAGATGTAACGCTCTATGAGTTCCTGATAACGACGCAGCTTGGCAGCATGATAACCACCCACGCTCTTATGATAATATGAGGTCTCGTTCTCATTAAACACGTTTCCTGCCAGATTCAGCACACGGTAATAAAGTGTAGGATCATCCTTGATACGCTGGTCGGCCTCGGTAAGCGGACGAATCTGTTTACGCTCCACCTTCTTCATAAACTGCTTCGTATCATTGGGATTCAGATAGCGACGGTTCACCTGCCACAGGTCAACTAAGCAAATCAGCAACAGCAAACCAGCCATCATCCATGTCTTCAGTTTCTTTGCGCGATAAAGTAAGAGTACCAGCGTACCCAGCACAATGATGAAGAATGAACGCCAGCAGTCGGCCGTGAAGACAGCTTGACGGGCACGACTCAGTGCCTCCAGCAAAGCATCGGCATCAGCAGGAGGTGGCAGTATCTGATTAAACAGCTTCACCTCAGCATTTGAATAAAAGTCAAAGAACATCGTGGGAGCCACAGCAAACAACAAGGCGATACCGCCAGTCAAGCCAAAGGCTATCGATATCTGAGGGAAATAGTTCTTGACAGGAGCTTTCGCAAGTTGAGGTTTCTGATTATCCACCAGTTCCTTCAGTGCCAGCATCGCCATCAATGGGATAGTGAACTCAGCAATAACAAGGATAGACTCTACGGCTCGGAACTTCGCATACATCGGCATGTAATCGATAAACAGGTCCGTGAGGCCCATAAAGTTCTTACCCCATGCCAACATGATACTCAATATGGTAGCAGCCAGCAGCCCCCATGTCAGAGGATTACGATAACAAATCAGCAGACACAGTACAGCCAGCATCAGCACAAAGGCACCCACATAGACGGGACCCATCGTACCATTCGCACCCTCTTCCATGTTCTCTTCCCAATATTGGGTGAAGTAAAGGCCTTGCTGACTCAGGTAGTCAAACACCTGAGGTGCAGGCATCGTCTGACCACCACCAACATTTACGCGGATATCCTGAATAGCTTCCTTTGCACCCTTGTCTTCAAAAAGCAGATGCATTGACGTACCACCCTTGGTATTGGGAACCAGCAGCGTCCATGTTTCACCGATTCCGTAACTGTAATCCGTAATATATGAACGTTCCAATCCGCTACTTGTCTGATTCTCTGCATTGGCTTTCACCAGCTCGCTCTTGCCACGCATGGTTTCCTTAGAGTATTGCCACGTGTGATAGAGGTTAGACGCGTTGACCATCACGCCCAGCAATCCACCAACAATGCAGATGCCCAGCGCCTTTCCAATGTGGGCATACTCCTTTTTCATCGCAGCATCCACAATGAAGGCCAGCACCATCAGCAAAATGACGAAGAGGTAATAATACGTCATCTGCACGTGGTTGGCATGTATCTCAAGGGCTGCGAAGATAGCCGTAACAGCCAATCCCCACAGGTATTTCTTCCTGAAGGCCAGCACGATACCGCCTATCATAGGAGGCAGATAAGCCAGCGCCATCACCTTCCACAGGTGACCAGCCGCAATGATAATCAGGAAATAGGTACTGAAAGCCCAGAGCACAGAACCCAGCGCAGCCAACTGCTGACGGAAGTCGAAGGCACGCAGCAGGATATAGAAGCCCAACAAGTACACAAACAGATACCACACGTTATCGGGCAACCACAGGTGATAGGCATTCTCTACCGACGACAGAATGTCGGTACTATCATACGACGGTGAAATCTGATAAGTGGGCATACCAGAGAACAAGGAGTTCGTCCAGCGCGTGCGCTCGCCCGTACGATGATAATACTGTGAAGCTTCTTCACCCATACCCATACCTGCTGAGATATCACCTTGATTCAACACGCGGTTCTCTACATCTGCAGGATAGAAATAGGCGAATGCCAATACAGCAAAGAATACCACTGCCAGTATATCAGGCAGCCACTGTTTAATGAATTTCATAATTGCATGCAAAAATTTTGTTTAATTTGGCTGCAAATTTACGAAATTAATTCGTAACTTTGCATCGATTAATGCGAAATAATATGAAAATAGGAATTATAGTGGCAATGGACAAGGAGCTACGCCAGCTTCAGGAGGTTTTTCGTGGCAGCGACGTACTGGTGCAGAAATGTGGTATCGGTAAGGTTAACGCTGCTCTTGGTGCTCAGCGTATGATTAATGAGTTTCACCCTGACTATATCATCTCCAGCGGATGCGCAGGTGGTAATGGCGACGGTGTTAACGTGCAGGATGTCATCGTCAGCACAGAGCTCTCTTATCACGACGTCTATTGCGGCAAGGCCATCGATGAAACCACCGTTTATGGTCAGGTGCAGGGTCTTCCTGCCCGCTATGGCGTTGATTCCTATCTGCTGCGCAAGGCCCTCTTGCTGCCTTCGCGCCTTAACATCCCCGTCAAGATTCATCCAGGGCTCATCGTTACAGGCGACTGGTTTGTAGATACCAAGGAAAAGATGCACGAAATTATTGATCATTTCCCTGAGGCAAAGGCCGTTGACATGGAGTCATGTGCCATTGCACAGACCTGCTATATCAATAAGGTGCCGTTTATATCCTTCCGCGTGGTCAGCGATATGCCTCTGCATGATACCGCCGCTTCGCAGTACCACAATTTCTGGGACACCGTGGCCGAAAACTCATTCCAAATCACCAAAACCTTCGTCGAAAGCCTGTAAAACATGGAAGTCATACAAAGTTTCACTATTGATCATACCCGCCTGAAGCCAGGTATCTACGTTTCGCGCGAAGATAAAGGTTTCACTACATTCGACCTACGTATCACCGAGCCCAACCAAGAGCCCGCCGTTGCTCCTGCAGCCATGCATAGTTTGGAGCACCTGATGGCCACATGGTTCCGCAATTCCGAGGCGAAGGAGGATGTAGTTTATGTAGGTCCCATGGGATGCCTCACAGGCATGTATATCATTATGACTGGTGCTTATACCGTAGAGGATATGCGTCGCCTTACCATAGAATGCCTTCAGTGGATTCTCACCCAGACAGAAGTTCCCGCCACTCGCCCTGAGGCCTGCGGCAACTATCTGCTTCACGACCTGCCCATGTGCCTGTGGGAAAGCCGTCGCTATCTGGATCGCCTGCAGAATGATTTCCACTGCGAGTACACCAAACTGCAAATCACCCTTGATGATGGGCGTGTCTTTGCAGATGCATAGAGTGCTTTTATCCCCCAGAGAATCGTTTTCTACAGCATATTACCTAAGATGAGATGGATGTGTCAACTGGCACATCCTCTTTTTATTTATATGTGAATAACTACACATGTATTGTTAACAAGCTTTAAAGAATTTGGAGGTTACTACAAATTGTAGTTATATTTGCAACGTCAAACCTAAAACGGCATTTAAACAATTGAATATGAAGAAACTAACAGACAAGGAACTGGCCATTATGGAAGCGCTTTGGGAACATGGCGAGCAGTCAATACGTGACCTCATCAGCTACCTGCCTGAGCCCGTTCCTCACTTCAACACCATAGCCACCTATGTACGCCGCCTGGAGATGCACGGCATGATTCATCATAAGGAACTCAGCCCGAAAAACTACGTTTACGACGCAGCTGTTTCGCGCGAGCAATACATCAACACCATCAACAAAGAAAACGTGAAAAAATTCTTCGGCGGATCGTACATGGGTTTTATCTCGAATCTGGTGAAGGAGCACGATGTCAGCGTGGATGAACTGAAAGAACTCATCAAAATGGTCGAAGAAGAATGACGAAAAGGTGAAAAGGGGAAAAAGTGAAAAATTGAAGATATGGGAAGCTTTGTAATATACGTCATTGAGTGGGCGCTGTGCCTGTCGGCCTTCTTATTATTATATAAGATGTGCTTCAGCGGCAGTACGTTCCATCGTTTCAACCGCCTGTTCCTGCTGGGCAGCGTGGTGGTATCGGCCATGTTGCCACTCATCCACATCACCACCACTGAGCAGATGGAACCCATTGCCGAGGTGTGCCGAGTGAACACCGTGGAGTATGAACCTATTGAGGTGTCGTCACTGAGTGCGCAAGACTTCTCGCTTACCACGCAAGACTTCTCGCTTACCACTGGGCAAAAGATTTTCCTCATCCTCGCCTTAACCTACCTTCTATACATCGCCATTCAAACCCTTGGTTGGCTGAAATCGCTGGTAAAGATGCTATTCTTCCTGCGTGGGAAACGCACATACCGGGTAGGCCGATGGATACGCCTCGTAGCTCACAACGAGCAGTACGGCCCCTTCAGTTGGATGAACTATATCGTCATTTCCAACAAGGAAAACGGTTTTGCCCGCCGTGCCAGTATGCACCACGAGCTGTCGCACATCCGACTGCTCCATCCCTTCGACCTCGTGTTTATCCTGCTTTGCACACTGGTAAACCCCGTATGCTGGCTTGTTATGAAAGAAATAAAAGTAGTTCACGAATATGAAGCTGACGATGAAGTGATCAATCATTATCACATCCAAAGTCGTGACTATCAACGCTTATTAATCCTGCGGACAGTTGGAGCGGAGGCCTACGCGCTTGCTTGTTCGTTTAATCTTAACATTAAAAAACGAATTGTCATGATGAAAAAACAACAGTCACATTGGTGGCGCATCGCATGGATTGCCGTCACCGTACCCCTCGTAGGCATCGCGCTTACTGCTTTCTCGAAACCCAAAGAGGCCTTGAAAGATGTTATTGACAGCAGCGTGGAGATAATTGAGCAGCCTATCGTTGAAGCACTCTATACAGAAGTTGAAAAGGCTGAAGTTGCTGAAACACCCGCACCTGTGAAAGAGGTAAAAGAGGTGAAAGCCATCGAAGCCGTAAAATCTGGCGATAAGGTCAGCGGCACTGTGAAGAATCAGAATGGCGAACCGTTCCAATACGCCAACATCGCAGAAATTGACGAATATGGACGTATCATTGCCACCGCCATGACTGACAATAACGGAAACTTCACACTCAAAGTTGCAGATCCTCAGCATAAACTGCGCATATCGTACGTAGGATACAAGAGTCAGATGCTCAACATCACCAGCAACAAAATTGACGCCGTGCTCGAAGAAGCGATGGTCATTAGCAACATCAGCGTTCACACTCAGCCGCTCAACATCGACAACGATGCCCTCAACACCCCATACTTCAAGGATGATGCTCTTCCATCTGATGATGAAAAGGTGTTCAATGTGGTGGAAGAGATGCCTAAATATCCTGGTGGCAACCAAAAGATTTACGAGTATCTGGCTGCTAATCTGCGCTATCCCACAGTACCTAGGGAGATGCTGGTCGATGGAGAAGTCGTTGTGAAGTTCACCGTCGGCAAGACAGGACTAATCAGGTCGCCTAAGATCATTGAGGTAAAAACAAAAAGCCCGCTCATTACCGATGAGGTGACAAAAGCTGCGAAAGCGGATGACGAAGAGGCTAAGGAACTCCTGAAGAATTATCAGGATGCCATCGAAGCTTTGAAGGAAGAGGCTATCCACGTGGTGCGCAACATGCCTCGCTGGGAGCCTGGCCGTCAGAACGGCAAGCGCGTAGAAACAACCTACACCTTACCCGTAAACTTCAAATTAGCTAAATAACAACCTCTGCATAGCACACAAAAAGGCCGACATCCCCTCCGGATATCGGTCTTTTTTTTACGCCATGCAGCTTGTTACGCCCAGTGCTGTTGCGATAGCTGACAGCACGCTGATGATTGTTTGAAGTGTAAACTTCCAAAATTCCTTGTTTTTCATAAGTCTCATAGATTAAAAGGTTATTTTTTTATTGTCACACAGATTTCACAGATTTCACAGATTTATATTTCACACAGCGCTCGAGCTCTGCTCGCTTGCTACCGAAGGGACGCAAGAAATCACAGAAATCACAGAAAGGATTTTTCTTTGAAAAATTTTGAAATCTCATTGCGTAGCCCTGAGCCAGAGGCTCAAAAATCTGTGTTATCTGTGAAATCTGTGTGACCTTTTCTCTCAGTGCGCAGCCATGAGCCAAAGGCTCAATATTTCTGTGATTTCCGTGCTTTCTGTGTGACCTTAGATTATGGATTCTGCGTGTCTCCGCCCTGAATCTCCTCCACGTAGGGTACCTCAGGTTTGTTCTTTGTCATAATGTGTTTTTCAGGTTTTAATGTTTAATTTTTAATGTTTAATCTTTAATGTTTAATGTATAATGTCCCAACTCCTTAAGTTGTTCCGCCCAATTGGCCAAGTTGCGCCTCGCAACATCCGAAATTGTGTCGTTTGATTGACGATGCAAAGGTACAACATTGACATTGCGGTCTGCGAATACTACGTAAGAAGAATTTGATTATTTTAGACGCAAGGGGTAGGTCACGAGTGTCATGTGTCACGAGTGTCATTAAGCAATTCGGAGTGCGAAAGTCCGCATAATAATATATAAATTATAATTTATATATATTATGAGCCGGAAATCCCCCTCTCAACTCAAAATCCTTAATGACACTCTTGACCTAATGACCTTAATGACACATTGCAGTGTTTGTCTTCGATATGTTCGCCATGTTGCGAGGCTGGACGATGGCGAGGGGGTAAAAAGGAATTGGGGTGACAAAATGCCACCCCAATTTCATTATCTGAAGATATCAGAATCAGTTCTTATTTGCCTTTTTGCGCTGGTCGTGGTCAAGGATGGCCTTGCGGATACGCATTGACTTTGGCGTTACCTCAACGAGCTCGTCTTCCTTGATATACTCCAAGCATTCCTCAAGGCTCATAATAACCTTAGGGATGATGCGGGCTTTATCGTCGGTACCAGAGGCACGCACGTTGGTGAGCTGCTTAGCCTTGCAGACGTTGATGACAAGGTCGTTGTCGTGAACATGTTCACCTACAACCTGCCCCATATAAACGTCCTCACCCGGGTCGATGAAGAACTTACCACGATCCTGCAGCTTATCGATAGCGTAAGCAAAGGCATTTCCCGTTTCGAGGGCAATCATAGAGCCGTTAACGCGGCGCTCAATCTCGCCCTTGTAAGGCTGATACTCCTTGAAGCGATGGGCCATGATAGCCTCGCCCTGAGAAGCGGTGAGCACATTGGTACGCAGACCGATGATACCGCGTGAGGGGATGTCGAACTCGATATTGGTGCGCTCGCCCTGAGACTCCATAGAGGTCATCTCACCCTTACGGCGCGTCACCATATCAATCATCTTTGAGGCGAACTCCTCGGGTACGTTGATGGTGAGCTCCTCAATAGGCTCGTGCTTCACGCCGTTCACCTCTTTATAGATAACCTGAGGCTGTCCGACCTGCAACTCATAGCCCTCGCGACGCATGGTCTCGATGAGCACAGAGAGGTGGAGCACACCACGGCCTGATACAATCCATTTATCAGTGCTGTCCTCGAACTGCTCTACGCGCAAGGCAAGGTTCTTCTCGAGTTCTTTCTCCAAACGGTCGTTGATATGACGAGAGGTAACGAACTTACCTTCCTTACCAAAGAAGGGCGAGTCGTTAATCATGAAGAGCATAGACATAGTAGGCTCGTCAATAGCGATAGGAGGCAGAGGCTCAGGGTTCTCAAGGTCGCAGATGGTGTCACCAATCTCGAACTTGTCCAAACCGATAACAGCGCAGATATCACCACACTCTACCTGATCAATACGACTGTGACCCATACCATCGAAGGTGTGGAGCTCCTTGATCTTGGTCTTCTCCATAGAGCCA